>Ga0114930_10002077_pt1 | contig 18381 bp, 11 predicted proteins | sample AnhtaG_FD_87300 | JGI IMG/M metagenome (GOLD analysis project Ga0114930, IMG submission 87300) | Deep subsurface microbial communities from Anholt, Denmark to uncover new lineages of life (NeLLi) - Anholt_01485 metaG | ecosystem: Environmental > Aquatic > Marine > Oceanic > Sediment | place... | reverse complement strand
TGGGCGCACACCCGGTGGCGTCGAAGATCAAGGAGCTGCTGGCCGCACGACGTTGAGCAGGGTGTGATTGGCCCGCTCTCCCTCCGGGGACCGGGTTTCCACTTCGACGGCGGGCAGGCTGGCTTTTCCTCGCTCAGGGACGGACTGGGAGGCGGATGGATCCCATATGCTGCTCCCAAAGCGTGCCGAATCAGCCTTGAGAAACCAAGCCCAATCGGGTACAATGATATTTCGAGTCTGGAGGACGGACATGAGATTCCTCCTGGTCACAGCAGTCGTTGGGGTGGCGCCGTTTTTGGGTGCCCTCCCTGAGAATTCCGAGTCGCCGAGAGAGTCCAGCGAACGACGTACCTGTGACACCACCTACGTGGGTCCGCCGGGCGGGTCGGTGTATAACCCGCTGAACTGGACGGACGGGTTGCCGCGTCCCGGCGATGTCGCCTGCTTTCCGGATGGGGTGGATTCTGTGAACCCACCGGATGGCGGGGGCCTTGTATCCGCCGGGATAGAGGTACGGATAATACCCTCTACGAGTGACCAAACTGGCGGCCCAGTCGGAATCGTTTAGGATGCCGGGGGACGATAGTGTAGTCTTCGGGAGTTGACCCTATGCCTTGGGAAGTGCCGGACAACTACGTGGTGAAGATCGGCGGCAACTACTTCGTGAACTGCGGTCGGCTTATCGCCTACGATGACAAACCTCTCTTCAATCTGAAGAGGCGGGAGAGCGACGGACGACTCGGCATCGATTTCGATGTTTATGACGAGAACGGGGAGAAAGTCGCAACAATCCGAAATGGAAATGTCGTGGATGGCGACAAAGAGGCGTATTCAGGAGGCCTTCCCATTCGACGAGTCACCTCGGTTCCTAATACGAGATCGCGATGCCATCTACGGTGTCGACTTCCGCGAGCGTGTGAAACACATGGGCATCGAGGAAGTCGTCATCGCGTACCGATCTCCTTGGCAATCTCCGTACGTGGAACGTCTGATTGGCTCGATCCGGCGCGAGTGTGTGGATCACGTGATCGTGTTCAACGAAGCCCACCTACGGCGAATTCTGACGAGTTACTTCCGCTATTATCATGAATCACGCACTCATCTCTCGCTGGAACGCAACGCTCCGGTACCACGTCGGGTCGAGCATCCATCCGAAGGAAAGGTGGTCGCGATTCCGCAAGTCGGCGGTTTGCATCATCGCTATCGCCGCGCGGCTTGAGCAGAGACCCGTATGACTCGACCGGCGCCCCCGGCGGCGAATGCACGCGTGTGCGTAACCAAACATCCGGATCTGTCCTGACACGGGTCCGTTGGATCGGCTCCAGCAACTCCGTCCTCCGGACCAGTGCTCCAAACCAAGATCGCCGCGACGCTGCAACAGTACCGGATGGAGTTCTTGCTAGGGACAGCCGCGAACGGTGGAGGCCGTACTGGCATACACCGACGACATCCGGCGCTTTCGTCGAGGCAAACAGTATGGTGCCTACTTCGGGGTGACGCCGCGGCTGGATGAGTCGGGTTCGCGACGACGCACGGGGCACATCTCCAAGCAGGGGCCTTCGGTGGTCCGTTGGCTGATTGTGGAGAGTGCCTGGCGTGCGGTTCGGCACAGCCCGGCACTTCGTGCCTTCCACGAACGCGTGATGCATGGACAGAGGCAACGCAACAAGATCGCCATCGTTGCCACAGCCCGCAAGCTCCTGACCATCATGCGGGCCATGCTTATGACGGGTGAAACGTTCAACGAATCTCTGGTGTCTGAGCAAGCCGTGCCAACGCGGCAAAGCAGAGAATGCGTAGCGTGAAGAGCAGAAAGAGCCTTGAGGGTTGGCGGGATGACGAACAGGATCCTGCAATGGGAAATGCGAGCCCCGTGGCATCGCGTCCGACAGAATAGGATCTGTTACCGTACGTAATCTCATGCGGCCGTCCATGCGACGAGCCCGAATAGGAGTGTGGGACGCCAATCCCAAATATTCAGCCCGCTGCCCTTGACAGGCTCCGGTTCATAGGATTTCCCATTTGCCGCCTCCAAGGTCGTCATTCTAGCGGATCTTTGCTCCCGATCCAAGTTCGTGCGGAGATTCTGACCAGAATGCCTGCGTTTGAACGCCCAATCTGATCCGTTTCCGCTTGTCGGGACGCTGTGGCGGACGTTCGCCCGCTGCACGGCGCAGCACCAACCAGCGTTTGGCTGGGATCGCCATGCTATTTGCTCTTTCGCGACAGTCATCTGTGCTGCAGCAACGGCGGCGGCACACCGAACCGCTGAATCCGCTCCAAGATCGCAGCGAACAACTCACGCGGCACGGCCACCTCGGCCATTTGAAAGGTCACGTACTTGGAATGCCGGACGACCTTGGCTCCGATCTTGATTAACTTCTCCCGTAGCGTGGTCAACGACCAGTGCTTCACCGGCCTCGGCAGCGCCAACCGACGCAGGAAGTTTCCAAGATTGTATGCCAGCGCGAAGAGTTGAAGCCGCGCCTGGTTATCTCTGAAGTTCCGGCACGACAACCGCGTCCACTTCACAGCGTACTTGCCCTCCTTGATCCACTGCTCGGCGGTCCCGCGGCCGTTGTAGAACTTCACCACCTTCCTCGACCAGCGTGTCATGTTGGTGACGATGAATCCGACGCGCGGGAACAACTCGTCCCAATGCCACTCGACTTTGGCCACCACGCGGCGAGGATGGTCCCAACTCTGCGCCTGATACGAGAAGCTCTCGTAGAACACCTTGGGTTTGTACGAAGGGCGTCCCACCGGGCGCGTAAGCAGATGGCTGATACTGGCAGTCAGAATGTCATTCGATGGGATGCGAATGGTGTACTGGAATCCTTCCTCCTCCAGCACACGGTACAGCCCCGGGATGGCAAACGCCGCGTCGCCACGGAAGTACTTCGGGATGTCGCGGTCCCGGTATCGCTCAATGACCGGCAGCAGAACCCGACGCCAGAACTTGGCGCTGTTGTGGTTGCCACGCCGCAGCATGGCACGTTCCAGATCGCCGTACTGGTTGAACAGGAACAGCGGATGATAGCACGTGCACTCGAAATATCCGTTGTACGCCGACCCTTGCTGTTCGCCGTGCGTCTCGCTGACCGAGCTATCCAAATCCAGGATCAGCTTGTCGAGCGGAGCACACTCGTTGACGGAGTCGATCCAGGTGCCGGAGAGGTTCATCATCGCCGTCAGGTTCTTCCTTGAACTCAACATTTCCGTCTCGAACCGGCTCATCTCACTCGTTGATGCGGCTTCCTTCTCTTTCGCCCGGCCACCCACAAGGCGGCGCATCGCGGGATCAACTCGCAAACGCTCTGCATCGTTGACATCTTCGTAGCCAGCCAAGCGTCCATAGACACCTTGCCGCAACATGGCCAACAGGGTGTGCTGGGTATTCTTTCCGTAACGCGGATCGGACAAAACGGTGCTTCCCTTTTCCGTCAAACGGAACGCTTCATCCAGTTCACGAAACGCGAGCAAACCTGCGTCGCTGGTGATCTTCGTTCCGTGGAATTCGAGCTTGAGTTTGCTGTCGAATTGAACGCGAAGTCCTTGTTTTCGCCTGTCACCCATTGGATGCCCCTGTCAAAACGGCCGGAGACCCTTGTACTACAGGGGCAACATGCACGCATCATGCCATTGCGATCAGTCCATCTGGGAAATCCGGGATTCAATCAGTCACGGCGCTGATTACCATAGGATCGTTGAGAAGGCCACGGGGCGCGTGGTATGCCAAATAGACAAACGCCCGAAGGATCCCCGCATCGAACTTGACGTTTGCGTCCGGCTGTACACGCCGGATGGATTCTTGCTCGAAGCACATCCAGACGGGATAAACGTGGGCGCATCATTGATGATCGGGAACTTGATGCAGGGGTGTGGGACGGGTATCGCCATCGGGGATTGCAGCGGCGGTGCAGGAATCGCTCTTCACAAACCGCCGAACGCAAGCTGACGGGCGGTCATTCACTTAAGCTTGATCCGCAGCCCGACTGTGGGCGGCGGCGTTTTCCTTCGCCCATCAGCGACATTCTTCCTCAAAAAAATCCGTGCCGCCTTTCCCGGAATTCCCTGATGAACCCCAAATATAGGTTCTCTGGAGCAACTAACCCCATATGTTGTGCCACATACGCAAGCGGTACAGGCTCCAGGCCGAATGCAGCACTTGCGAGGTCTCTCATGCATTAGTCGGGCGCGATTCAGACTTGCCGTATTGCACTCAACGGCATATAATAGGTGGTACGGTAGAGGCCGTGATCCAGGGACGCGTACACACAGCCCCGAAGTTAGAGGTTCGCTATGCCTCATCCAAGTCGCCTGTGCGTTAAAGTGGAAGTCAGGTTTCGTGGGAGTATTTACATCGTCCGGCTTGTCGCCAACTTCGCGGTGTCGCGAGAGATATGCGAGAAGCTTCCATGGCATCCACGGATTACTCTCATCGACGTCAGGCGCCGCCCACCTGCATCATACGAGTACCGGTTTGAGATAGGACGAAGCGTATGTCAGCTTGACGCAGCAGAGTTGCAGGAGCTGTACCAGAAGTTCTTCGACGTTGAGTGCTGCTGCCCTGCCACCAATAAACTGGACACTCGCCATCTGCCCAACGAAGCTTCGGAGGCTGTCGGGCAGCTCATGAAGATGAGTTTTCGCGGCAATCGGTTCGCCACTGACTTCTTGCGCAGACGGTTAGAGTGCTGGGAAACTGAACTACGCCATGCAATTGCTGATATCCAATCCGGGAGCGTGTTCTGCAAACCTGATGAACGACACGAACACATGCAGCAGCAGTACGCTCGGATTCGACGACGAACCATGATCATCCCGTGCGTGAGAGCGTTCCTGTCTGGTGATTATCAAGAATCTAAGCGGATTGCAGCGAGGTACTCTCTCTACTGAGCTACCCCCTGGTTACTCAAGAGCCCGTTCACACGTCGAGTTCGTGACGCAGCAACCGGAGGGCTGTAAATGCCCTGACCGAAGTATGCGATACATCGAAAGGATTATCAGTTCGACCTCCAGATGACGACGCCTTTGCACGTATCTGGACTACTCTCATGCGCATGCCGGTGAAGGACGAATCACGAGCCGCCTTCGGCGATCGCTAGACACAAGAAGCGGGGGAGAGGCTGGCCGGGCCGGTCGGCCCGCACCGTGCGGGGCTTCAAACCGGTGGTCACAATCCCTGCAGACGAACGTTCTTCCGTCCGACATGGCTACTACACCTCCCTTGATTACGATCATCTTGCCGTTGACCAGAGCGTTTGCTACTTTGTGACGGGCGGCTTCGACCAAGCGCCCGAAGGTGGCTCGAGAGATGCCCATGCCTTGGGCGGCCTCATCGTGGTATAATCCTTGAAGATCCGCCAAGCGGAGGGCTTCCAGCTCGTCCAGCCGCAGCTCGATTCCCTCGAGCTGGCGTGCGGGTATACCTGAGGGCTTGAACACGGTGGCTGTGGGCAGGAAGCCGATGCACCGGCATCTGTGGGGCCTGGTCATCTGGGCAAACTCCCGAATACCCCGTTTCGCAAGTCCTGCGACTATGGATTGTTGCGAAATGGCAGATTGTCGCTTGGTCTGAGCTTCGCGCGAGCTGAAGCCCGCGGGTATTATGCTCGTGCCCGGTCGGCCCATTATTTCTGAGCTCCGCGCGGGCTGAAGCCCGCGGCTCAGGTAGTCGCGGAACTTATGAAACAGCGTTAGGTCAATTATGAGCGTATGCTCAAAACTCGGTATTGTTAAGTTCGCTCGATTTGGCGTAGACTCAGCACGATTTACCAGTACGTGATGCTTGGGACGGCCGCTCGCCGGGTACGTGCATTGCCAGCCAGTTTCGCGGCGCTGAGCTTGTGCTATCCTAGCGCTGAGAGCCTCATCCACCACCAGAAAGGGATGCAAAAATGACACAACACGACAAAGCCTCGCCCGAGACGTTGGTCGTTCACGCCGGAATCGATCGGTATCAGTTCGGTCCAGTGGTCCCGCCGATCTACGAGACCTCAACGTTCTGTTTTACCGATGCTGAGCAGGGAGCCGCCCTCTTCGCCGGTGAGGAGCACGGGTACATCTACTCGCGGATGGGCAATCCAACTGTCGAAGCCCTGGAAAAATGCATCGCCGCCCTGGAAGGGGGACACCGTGCCCTGGCCTGCGCCAGCGGTATGGCTGCGATCCACACAACATTCGCTTCCCTCCTGGAGGCAGGCGATCACATGGTCTTGAGCGACGCGGTCTATGGTCCGACCTGCACACTTGTGGAGACTGTGTTAACCCGCTACGGCATCGAATCGACCGGCGTAGACACATCGGACTTGGCCGCCATAGAACGTGCCTTCCGCCCTAACACGAAGGTCGTCTACGTGGAGACGCCGGGGAATCCAACGCTGATGATCGCTGACCTTAAGGCTGTTTGTCGGTTGGCCCACGAGCGAGGAGCTTTAGTGGTCGTGGACAACACCTTTATGAGCCCTATCCTCCAACAACCGTTCCGCTGGGGAACCGATATCGTCGTGCACAGCCTGACGAAATTCCTTAACGGCCACGCCGACGTTGTCGGCGGTGTGATCGTCGTCAGGGACGAGGCCCGTTACGGGGCATTCCGTAAGATGTTAAACCAGCTCGGCGGGGTGCTCTCGCCGTTTGAATCCTTTCTCGTTCACCGAGGCATCAAAACGCTGGCTCTGCGTATGAAACAGCACTGCGTAAACGCCCAGAAGATCGCGGAGTTTCTTGCCAGTCATTCCGCCGTGGAATGGGTTCGGTACCCGGGGCTGACGAGTCATCCGCAGTATGAACTCGCCCGGACGCAGATGGCAGGAGCTGGTGGAATTATCAGCTTCGAGTTGAAGGGCGGCGTGGAGGCTGGCAGGAGGGTGATGAACTCGGTCAAGCTTTGCACGCTGGCTGTAAGCCTGGGCGGCGTGGAAACGCTGATTCAGCACCCGCCCAGCATGACCCACGCGACCATGGGGCCGGAGGCTCGACGGCGGGCCCATATCACAGACGGGCTGGTAAGATTGTCCATCGGCATCGAGAACGCCGATGAGATCATCGCCGATCTGGAACAGGCATTGAGCAATGCGACGGTCAAGACCGCGCCGCGTGGCATGGTGGACCATCGACCAAAGCCCGCCCCCCAGCCAGACCATCACACGAGCACCACATAACCCGCCTGCGGTGAGAAATCGCGTTGGCGGCGGAGTAACAAGGGTTTTGGACCCGGTGGTATTGCTGCGGGTGGGCCTAGGCGATAGGCTCAGCGGTCTGTGAGGTCCGACGGCGGCAGGCGGGGCTGCCATCGGACAAGCGATGAGGGATCCCGTTGCGAGAAACTCCCATGAAACGGCATGCCGTAATACCTGGATGGATGAGTATCGTCGTCGTCACTGCGTTTTCGGTGATTGCAGCCCGCGCCGTAGCCGGGGGGGCTGAGAAGGTCCCCGAGCGCGGCGAAATCGAGACAAAGTATCTTTGGGCCACGGAGACCATCTTCCGCACGATGGATGAGTGGGAAACGGAGTTCGCCGCCGTCGAGAAGGAGATGGAGGCCTTGGCCAAGTTCAGAGGCACTCTAAGCCAAGGGTCCGACCAACTGTACAAGTTCGTGAAAGCCCGAGACGAGGCGGAGCCGCGGCTCTCGAGGGTCTATGTCTATGCGTCGCTGACGGCGGATGAGGACACCCGCGAAGGCAAGCATCAGGGTATGAGGGCGCGGGCCCGATCGCTGGCCATCAAGTACGGACAACTGATGTCCTGGGTAGAGCCCGAGCTCACCGCGATGCCGTTTGAACAGATCGATTCCTGGATGCGGGAAAAGCCGGAGCTGGAGCTGTACCGGCACGCCTTCGACGACCTGTTCAGGCAGAAGCAATACGTGCTGTCGCCGCGGGAAGAGGAGCTGCTGGCCATGGCGGGCGAGGTTCGCAGTACGCCCTACAACGCTTACAGCCTTTTCTCCAACGCCGACACCGTGTTCCCCAAGATCGTCGACGCGGAGGGGAAGACCAGGGAGATCGACGAGCAAGCCTTCTATCTGTACATGCGTTCGCCCGACCGGCGCGTGCGCAAGGACGTCTACGACGCCATCGTGGGGACGTTCGCCAAGCACCGCAATACCACAGCGGCCCTGCTCAACGGCGCGGTTCAAGGCCACATCCTCACCGTCAAGGCGCGAGGATATGATAGCTGCCTGGCTGCTTCGCTCCACGGCAGCAACATTCCCGTCAAGGTCTACAACAACCTGGTCAATACGATCAACGAAAACCTGCCCTTGCTGCACCGGTATCAGACGATCCGCAAGCGCGTCTTGAAACTGGATGACGGTGTGCACGCGTACGACCTGTTTGCGCCGTTCATTGGCGACCAGAAGCTCGAGTACAAATACGAAGACGCCGTCAAGACCATCGTGACCGCCCTCGAGCCGCTGGGGAACGACTACCTCACTCAGATGAAGAGGGGATTCGACTCGCGGTGGGTGGACGTGTACCCCAATAAGGGTAAACGAAGTGGGGCTTATTCGAGCGGCACTTACCTGACTCAGCCGTACATCCTGATGAATTTTCATGACTCGTACGACGACATGTCGACGCTGGCTCATGAGATGGGGCACTCCATGCATTCGTTCTACGCGCGCGGTACTCAACCGTACGTGTATAGCGGCTACAGCACTTTCTGCGCAGAGGTGGCATCGACCTGCAACGAGATTCTGATGCAGAATTACGTGCTGAAGCAGACCACCGACCCGAAGAAGAAGCTGTTCCTGCTGGGTGAGTTCCTGGAGGGCATTCGGGGAACGGTCTTCAGGCAAACGATGTTCAGCGAGTTCGAGCAGCGGATTCACGAGATGGCCGAGGCACGTGAGCCTCTTACCGCCGATTCAATGGGTGCCGCGTACGGCAAGATCATGAAGAAGTACTACGGCCCGGACTATACCCACGATGACCTGGTCGACAACTACTGGGTCCGTATTCCGCACTTCTACTACAACTTCTACGTGTACAAGTACGCCACCAGCTATTGTGCAGCCTCCAACATTGCCAACCGGATCATGCAAGGTGAGCCCGGTGCGCGCGAGGCGTATATGGAGTTCTTGAAGGGCGGCGGCAGCAAGTACCCCGTGGACATGCTCAAGGAGGCCCGCGTGGATATGACCAGGCCCGAACCCATTCAGGACGCCATGAAGCTGTTCGAGAAGCTGCTCGATCAGACGGAGGAGCTGTTAACGAAGCTGGGAAAGACTGACTAGAGCCGCTGCAGGGGCCCGGATAGTCCGGCCCCTGCGATTGTGCTCCATCGACTGACGAGGTCTTTGAGACCCGGCGCGAGCGTACGGGCAGAAGCGGTATGGCCGCGGGCCGTAAGAGAAGAGAGAAGCGTATTGGAAGGCGATGAAAGGGTATCCAATGAAAGGTGACAGACTGTTGACCAGGCTCGTGCCCCTGCTTGGCCTGGCGGTTGTGTGGACGATGCCGGCGCTTGGCGGTCCTCCCCGGCCTGCGACTGGCGAGGAGATCAAGGGATTAATTGCGACTGCGGGCGAGGCGAAGGATTTTGATGATGCCCCGTTGGTCTACGTACTGGACGAGGCGGACGTCTATGTTCAGGACAGCGGGCTGGCGACAACCGAGAGCTGCCAGGTGATCAAGATTCTGACCGACGCCGGAGTGCGATCGCATTCGGTCCAACGGTGGGAGTTTGACCCGGACACGTACCGAGTCACGGTGAAAGCGGTTCGCATCCACCGCAAAAACGAAACCGTTGAAGAGGTGGATCTTAGGTCGCTGGTCATCCAGCCGACGTCGTTCGCACAGCAGGGGATGATATTCTGGGGTAACAAGCAGTACCTGTTGCCGATCCCGCATCTGGAGATCGGCGATACGCTGGAGATCCGGGTCAGCAAGATCGGCTTCAACATCGCGTATCTGGCCGACGGCGGGGCGGGCTCCGGCGGTGGTGCAGGCGGAGAGACACTGATCCCACCGATACCGGGCCATTGGCATGAGGTCACGCTTTTCCAGACCAGCCATCCGATCCTCAAGAAGCGCTACTCCGTTCACATGCCCAAGGACAAGCCTGTTCAATACGAGGTGTATAACGGTACGCTGAAGTCATCCCTGTGGTTCGACGACGACTACCACGTGTACACCTGGGAGGTGGAGGATATTCCTGCCGTCAAGCGCGAGCCGCGGATGATCGCCCTTGACGACTGCGTACCCAAGCTGGTGATGGCTACGCTGGAGGACTGGGAAGCGAAGTCGCGGTGGTTCTACGAGGTCAACGAGCCCCAATTCGACGCCGACGACGCCATCCGGGCAAAGGTGTACGAGATCACAGCGGGTCTGAAGACCGAGGAGGAGAAGATCGTTGCCTGCACGCACTGGGTGGCGGACAACGTCCGCTACTACGGCACCAAGCAGAGCGGAGCGCGCGAAGGGTACACTCTGCATGACGGCAGGAACACGTTCCGCGATCGCGGCGGGGTGTGCAAGGACAAGGCGGGGATGTTGGTCACCATGCTTCGGGTGCTCGGACATGAGGTCTACCCGGCACTGACCATGGCCGGCTCGCGCGTCGAGCAGATCCCCGCCGATCAGTTCAATCACACGATCACGGTAATGCGCAACAAGGACGGCAGCTTCCGCATTCTCGATCCGACGTGGGTTCCGCTGTTCCGTGCAACCTGGTCGAGCTTTGAGGACCTGCAGGGCCTGGTCTACGGCACGCCGGAGGGACAGGACCTGACACTCTCCCCACACTATGAGCCCGAATACAACATGCGAGCCGTTAGCAGCGTGGGTGAGATTCGCGACGACGGTACGCTGTCGACACGGATCACGATGGACCTTCACGGCGGCGCGGATAACCGTCTGCGACGTGCGGTGAACGGCATCCCTGAGCCCGAGAAGTGGGGAGCGTTCGAACGTGCCCTGAACATCGCTCCGAACGCTCACCTCGAGGAACTGAAGCACATCGATCCGTATGACTACACGCGCGACGGATATGTCGACATGAAGGTGTCGGCGGAAGGTTACGTCTCCGGCGAAAACGGCGTGCACATGTTCCACTTACCGCTGTTGTCCCACCCCCTGAACAGATTTTTCCGGGCGACCTTCCTGGACCCCGGGAACGTTAAGGAACGCAAGTACGGACTGCGGTTCTGGGCGACGCGGCTGGTTCGCTATGAAGAGACGCTCAAGCTCCCGCCCGGCTGGAAGGTTGCCCACGTGCCGGAACCCAAGACCCTGGATTTCGCGTCGGCGGGGCTGTCCTTTGAAGTCACCCCAGGCGATGGTGAGTTGACCTACCGCTTCGAGTTCAGACTAAAAAACGGTGTTGTCCCCGCGGAGGACTACCCGGACTACAAGAAGGCGATCGACACAATGAACGAGCTGAGCGAGGAGTGGATTGTCTGCACCGTCGGCGATAGTGATAGCGAGCTGGCGAAACGCGCGAATGTATCCCGCACAAGCGGACAAGGAGGGACACGATGAACAACCTCGACCCGAAAGACAGTTGTACGTCGCGTCTCATCTTGACTGCCGCGACGTTGATGTTCAGCACGGCGCTGGCCTGTAACTCCCCGGCTGCGGGAGCGTCGATGGGCCAGAAAGCCACGCCTGACCTCGGCATTGGAGCCGCCCAATTCCCCGACGATGATGCCGTCATCCTTCGTTGGGCGCAGCACTGGACGTTGCAGAGGGACGGAACCGTCCACCGCCGGGACCATCGGTGGCTGAAGCTGCTTAACAGACGCCCCATCCGCCGGGTCGGCGATCCGCGACTTGATTTCGTTCACGGACAAGACAAGCTGGTCGTCCACGCGGCCCGGACCCATCTGCCCAACGGAGAAATACTGCGGGTACCGGACTATTCGTTCAACATCGCCGCTCCCAACGACGTGGCCGGCTGGCCGGAGTACGCCAACTGGCAGCAGCAGATCGTCTCGTTCAGCGGCATCGAAACCAACGCCGTCATCGAGCTTGACTATGAAGTGGTGACCCCGGCCGGAGTCTTGCCGTGGGTCGAGGCCGATCTACGCCTCAACGAGGACTATCCCACCGTGGAGCGGGTCGTTACCGTGACCCTGCCGGAGGGCACAGCGCTGCACCATCAGGTTGACCGGGCCGACCCGGCGCGCAGCGATTTCGACAAAACGGCCGCAAACGGTGTGGTCACCTACCGCTGGACTTTCAAGGATCTGGCCGGGGGCCGCGCTGAGCCGCAGTCTTTGCCCTGGCAGCAGCGATGCGGTCGGTTGAGGTTCACTACTGCGCCGAGCGCTGCTGCGTGGGTTTCCAGAATGTCGGATCGCGTCGAGCAGGCGGGGCAGCCGGATGACACCATCGAGAGATTCTGCGAATCCGCTGTGGAAGACGAAGTTGATGCGACTCAGCGGGTGCGGAAGATCGCCAAGAAGCTGCACGATTCCTTCAACGTCGTGGACTCGCCCAAGTCGCTGCGGTCGCTAACCTGTAGAAGCGCAGCCGAAGTGTTTCGAGCGAATTACGGCAATCCGCTCGAGTCGGCTGCACTATATCTAGCCGCTCTGCGATCACTGGGGATGAAGGCCGTTGCCGAGGTGGCAGTCGACGCGACGGTCTGGGATGAACAAGTGCCGACCAGTTCGGCGCTGGCGGGAATGGGTGTCGTGGTGGACCTGCCGGAGGGTTCTATGTACATCCATCCCCAACATGGTGTGTTTGAGAACCCGGGGCATTGGGGACGACACTGGTTGTTGGGCGTGGATGCCTCCGGAGCGCTGCGCAAGACGTATGTACAAGGGCGCGGGGAGGCCGAGCCGAGCGAACTGCAGATTACCGGTAAGATCACCGTTGACGCCCAGGGCCAGGCTTCAGGTGAGCTGCGTCTTCGCCTCACCGGGTTGTTCTTCGACCCGCTGCGGCTCGAGACCGGCAAGGCACAGAAGAAACTGGTCAGCGGGTTGACGGATCGTCTTGTGACCGGCTTTGAGGTTACCGGCCATTCGATCACCACCCTCTCCAACCGTGTGCTGCGGGCGACGGTCAACGTGGCCAGCAAGGATGAGCTGAAGCGGTATGGGGCCCGGCGTGTGCTGCGTCTGGGTGACGGGCCGGTGTTTCTGGCTGATGTGCCTATGCCTCTGGCTCAATCACGCCGAGAGACCGACGTGCGTCTGGCGGGTCGGTTCCGTGAGGTCGTCGACCTAACGGTTGAACTGCCCGAGGGTTGGAAGGTTTGGGTAGTCCCTGCTTCACCGGCACAGGCAGAGGGAACTTGGGGCAGTGTAGCACAGACATTGAACGTAACGGAGAACACTGTCCGACTGCGCCGCAATGTTGCTGTCACGACCGAGACGATTGGGCCGGACGATTTCGACGGACTTCGACTGGCTATCAATAAACTGCGTGCCAACCAGAGCCTGATGCTCGTCTTCGGTGAGACATCCCAGACAAATGCGACTCCGTGATCTGCTCGTCTGGGGTGCCGCGTGGAGATTCGGTGCAAGCGGTCGGTTTGTGCGCCTACTGCAGACGTCGCTCTCCATACTGTACTTCTTGCTGTTCGCGCCTCGCGGATGCTGTGTAGGAACAAGGTGAGCTGCGGCAGAGTTGGAGTCTCACCGCTGACAGACAGTGGCTTGCCTTTGATTCCCTGGAGTTGCCATGACTGGTGATCCCTCAGCAGACTCGTCCACTACCGCCAATCCCGATTCGAAGAAGGGATTCAACTCTACTTACTGGATGTGCAACGTTGTCGAGATGTGGGAGCGGTTGGCATACTACACGCTTCGACCCGTTGCCCCCATCTACGTCATGCAAGCCGATGACCCGGTGGGTTGCATCTGACGGCCGAGCACAAGGGCTGGATTTTTCTATGGTGGTTCATATTCCAGTCGCTCTTCCCCATGGTGACCGGCGGCCTCGCGGATCGGTATGGATACCGGAGGACCATCCTGTTCTCGGTCCTCGTCAACGTGACCGGGTACTTGATGATGGCGTTCTTACACAGCTACTACGGCTTCTTCGGTGGCGTCCTTGTGCTGGCTTTCGGGACAGCCTTCTTCAAGCCCGGCCTCCAGGCGAGCCTGGGGCATCAGTTGACGAAGCAGAACTCCTCACTGGGATGGGGCATCTTCTATTGGATCGTCAATGTCGGATCCTGGATTGGGCATATCGTATCAGCATTGGTGCTGGTGACCCACAGTACGACGGACTTGCAGAATCTCTTCCTCGTGTGCGCTGCGTTTACCTGTCTGAATCTGCTGATGCTGATCAAGCTGCCGCATGTCGCTTCAGGCGCATCCAAGACAGAGAATCCGTTTCAGGTCTTCATCCGTACGATCAGGAACATCTTCGAGGCACGGTTGATCGCCTGGCTGCTGATCATGTCCTGCTTCTGGGCCATGATGTACCAGCTCTGGGATTTACAACCGAACTTCATCGAGGATTGGGTGGATAGTTCCATGATCGCGGAGCACATGCCATTCGATTCTTGGGAGGAAACCGGTCCCGACGGACGCCAGCGCGTTCCCCAGCAGATACTCATCTCCCTGAACGCTCTACTCATCGTCCTTTTCATGATCCCCGTGTCATGGTTGGTCCGGAAGATGCGCACGTTGGAGTCAATGTTCTTCGGGATGTTGGGGGCGACGGCCGGGGTACTGGTGGCCGGCCTGACGGGAAACGGCTGGATGCTGCTGCTCGGGATCTTCTTCTTCTCGCTCGGAGAGATGCTGACCGAGCCGAAGAAGAACGAGTATCTCAGTCTGATCGCTCCGCCGGGCAAGAAGGGTCTGTATCTCGGCTACGTGAACATCCCCGTCGGGATCGGCGGCGGTTTCGGCAACTATATCGCCGGTAAGATCTACAATCGTGTCGGTGAAAAGGCGACACTGGCCTTGAAATACATGATGGAGGAGACGCCCTTCGGGGAGGGTAAGAACTGGGATGGGTCGATTCACACTTTGGAACAGGCGGCCGGTGTACCCCGCACTGAGGCCTTCGCCAGGCTCCAAGAGGTACTTGGCGTTGACGGGCCCAGCGCCACGAAGATCCTTTGGGATACCTACGATCCTCAGTACAAGGTATGGATTCCATTCGCGGCGATCGGAGTCCTGGCCGCCATTGCCCTGGCCATTTACGGAAGACTGGCCAAGCGCTGGGCGGATATGAATGCGTAGGTGGAAGTCGTCAGCCCTCAGCCTTCAGTCGTCGAGGTTGAGTAAGCAGCGCCGGGGACAAGCCCCGGCGCTACATGGATTCCGAACTGATTCCCAGCAGGTTTATCAGTAGTGCAGGATACTGCTACTTGCTCTTGTCCGGATAGGCCGGTGGCGACGGAATCTCCATCGGATCCTCTTCGAGCCGTTTCAGGATATACTCGATACCGGCTTCCAGTTGGGCGTCCTTACCCCGGAGCACATCGCCGGGCATGTTCTGCACTTCGATGTCGGGGTCGACGCCGTGGCCCTCGATGACCCATGTCCGATCCAGCCCGTAGGGGGCGAACTGCGGGGGAGTCGTTCCCCCGCCGTCGATGAGCCGCTGGTGCAGTTCGATGCCTACAGCTCCACCCCAGGTTCGCATGCCCAGGATGGGGGCAAGCTCCTTTCGCTTGATCTGCTCGGCGAACCACTCACCGGCTGAGCCGGTGTCTTCGTTGACCAATACAATCATGTGGCCGTGGAAGCAACGCTCGGGCTCATGCAGATACTTGCCCTCACGCGGTTGAGTCAGTGCCCAGAGCTGTCTCTCTAAACGGTCAATGATCATGGACGAGGTAAACCCACCACCGTTATATCGCTCGTCGATAACAAATCCCTTCTTATAGTGCTGAGGGAAGTAGACTTGCGCAAACTCAACCAGACCGCGAGCACCCATGTTGGGAATGTGCAGGTAACCCACCTGTCCATCGCTGGCCCGCTCTGCAAAGGCGCGGTTGCGGTCCACCCACTCACGATACTGGATGGTGGATTCTCTGCCGAGCGTTTTGACACGGTGCGTTTTGGCGTCTTCAGCCGAAGGCTTGTCATTATAGGTGATTGTGACGACGACATCGCGCTTGTTCTGCAGGAAGGCGTAGATGTTATCTGCGACTTGGATCTCTTCGCCGTCGATTGCGATCAGGTAATGGCCGACCTTGATGGGACATCCGGGCATGGCCAGCGGTGAACGCTCCCTGTCGTTCCACGGAGTGCCTGGATATATATGGGATATTCGGTAATAGTCGGAGCCGGCTTCCGCGTCGAACTTGGCGCCGAGCAATCCGACCGGCACGTTCTTCTCGTCGTGCTGTATATCCCCACCGAACACATAGGTGTGACCGATGTTGAGTTCAGCGATCATCTCGCCGATCAGGTAGTTCAGATCGCTGCGGTTGCCGCAGTAGGGAACGAACCTGCGGTACTTCTCCCCCGTCGCTTTCCAGTCCACACCGTGAAGGGCCGGATCATAGAACCAATCCCGCTGGACTCGCCAGGCTTCGTTGAAAATCTGAAGGAATTCCTGGTTCCGGTCGACCTTGATGCGTACCCGGTCGAGCTTTACCTCGCCGTCCCCGACCTTGGCCTTTTTACCGGCGTCGACGACGCCGTATCGATCACCGGCACGATAAACCAGCTTCTTGCCGTCGCTGGACAAGTGGTAATTGGCAATTCCACCAAGTATTTTCTCAGTCTCCTTCTCCTCGAGGTCGTAGTGATACAGATCGAGCTTGCCGCCCGTCTCGTCGGTGACGCTCTGATACTTCTCAAACTCGTGCTCGTCCTTCTTGAGATACAGGAAACCTTTGTCGGCGGCCTCGAGGCGGAAGTAATTCCCCGCCGGTACACCCTCAGCCGCGACAATGCGTCGCTCGATGCCCTCGATGTCGATCTCTACGGGTTTGTCGGCTTCGTCGTCTTTCTCCTTGTCAGCCTCGGCTTCCTCCTTCTTCTCACCCGGTGTCTCTTCCTTCTCCTTGTCAGCAGGTGTTTCTTCCTCCTCAGGCTCCTTGACTTCCTCGTGCGAGTCCTTGGGCTCGAAGGGCGAGGGTTCGTCATCCTTGAGGATGACAACAAAGGGCCTGGCCATGTCGAGGAATACGTAGTTCTGCTCGACGAAGCCCATGATAGGCTTGAAACTCCGGTTCGAGAGGAAGTACAGATAGCGGCCTTTTGGATCGAACGACGGGCTCCAGTCGGGGTACATCTCATCAGTAACGCGGTATGCGGTCTTGTCAGCCATGGAGTACAGGAAGATCGCCTCGTTGATGCTCTGCTCCAACTTGGTATAGGCGATCCACTCGCTATCGGGTGACCAGACGTAGTCTTGGATGCCCCAGCGCTCCCAGCCGTCGTCGTACTCGCCCTGGTCGATGACGGCGATGGCCCCCGTTTCCGCGACCACCAGGTTGAGCCTCAGGAACTTGTCGGAAAAGAGCAGATACTTGCTATCCGGCGACCAGACCGGCTGCATGCGAAACCCCTGTCCGCCCTTGGTAAGCTGTCGCCACGGTTTCTCACCCTTCTGGTCGACAAGGTACACCTCCTCCTCGCCGGTCCTGTCTGACGTGAAAGCAACCCACCGGCCATCGGGTGACCAGGCGGCATTCTTCTCTCGCGTGTCGGTCGTCTTGGCCAGGTTGATCGGCTCGCCGTCTTCGACCGGGAGGTTGAGGATCTCACCGCGAGCTTCCAAGAGCATTCGCTTACCGCTTGGCGACAGCCCGAATGAGCCTGTGCGCGGCGCAACCTTTACGGACTCCGGCCTCATCCGCACCAGATCACTCGGGACGTTTACGGAAACCAGCCGGCTCTTGCCGGACTTTATGTCCAACGAGTGTAGTGATTCGCCGTACTGATACACGATCTGGTTGGGGCCGATGGACGGATACTTGACGTCGTAGTCCTTATAAGAGGTCATCGGTGTGATCTTGCCGGTGGCCAGATCGTATTTATAGATGTTGAGCGTGCCGAACTTACGATCAGAGGCGAAGTAGATCGAGTTCCCCTGCCACATCGGGAAGTTGTCCGTACCGGGCCAATCGGTGATCTTGTGAAAATCGCCCTTCTCCAGACTCCCCAGCCAGATGTCCTGAGCAGTGCCGCCCTGGTGACGCTTCCAGGTTCGGGCCTCGCGGCTGATGCGGTTATAGGCAATCTGCTTGGCATCAGGGGAAAGTGCGGTAAGTCCCGCCCGGTCGACGGGCAGCTTGGAGGGCATGCCGCCATCAACGGAGATCTTGTAGATCATATCCGCACGAGTCGGATATTCCCGCCGTGAGCGGAACAGGACGTGCTTGCCATCGGGGAACCAGCCGAGCACGCGATCGCCGGAGGGGTGATACGTCAGACGCTGAGGCACACCGCCCCGAGCGTCCATGACGTAGACGTCCCTCCCGCCGTCATATTGCCCGGTAAAG
>Ga0114930_10002076_pt1 | contig 18383 bp, 16 predicted proteins | sample AnhtaG_FD_87300 | JGI IMG/M metagenome (GOLD analysis project Ga0114930, IMG submission 87300) | Deep subsurface microbial communities from Anholt, Denmark to uncover new lineages of life (NeLLi) - Anholt_01485 metaG | ecosystem: Environmental > Aquatic > Marine > Oceanic > Sediment | place... | reverse complement strand
TGCCCCTTGGAGTTAGCAGGTGCCACCTTCGACGGCATACCTTGGATGCAGTGGGTTAACCTTGCTATGGGTGCTTATGGGTTCACCTGACACTTCAAGCACATAATTTGACGACTATGTGCATCAAGGGGACTTCCGTGGGGATCGGCTCATCATCCACGAGCGGCTGTCGCGCCTCATTGAGTATCTGGACCCCGGCCACAGCCGCGTGGCCCAGGTACCATCACTGCTGGATCACCTGCCGAATCGAGAGATCGCCGAGCGCATTCTGACCAGGGGACTGTAGAAGGTCTCTGTCTGCGCGTCCCCGGGGAAAGCAACCTGCGTCAAGAAGGCCACAGGGCCTCGGAGCATTCCACTCCGAGGCCCTGTGGTTCTGCAAAGGAGGAAAGTGAGGAAAAGAGAAAGCTTCGAGAAAGAGGTGATCGCCGGCGCGATCAGAAATAGCGATACCGAAACCGGCTGCTCCCCCGGGCGGGGAGGACACAGACATTGATCAATCCGTACCAGCCACCCCGCCTTTGGCCTCTGTGCTCCTGGCACGCCGGCTCCTGCGATCACTCTGCCCTTCCCCAACACCTGTGTGCTGAAATATGCGCTCAAGTTTAGTCTTATCATAGCCTATACAATCCCTTTCCGCATCATCAGGATTATGTATTTGTCCCGATAGCTCATGTGTTTGCCTGTCCAGAGTGATACGTGATTTGGCTGAGGATGTGTCGTAGTGCGATCATCATATTACCTCGGTCGGTCCACCCAGCCGGGGCAACCACACCTCCAATCGTGTGCCCTGGACCACGTGGGAGTGGATGGCCATTCGACCGCCCAGCAACTCCACTCTCTCCTGAATGCCCATCAGGCCGAAGCTTCCCCGCTGCGCCAGCTCGCTGAGGCTGGCTGTCATCTCAAAGCCCCGCCCATCGTCCTCAACAGCCAGGTGAATCAGCTCCGAGTCCAGATCGAGACGCACTTCAACGTGTTGAGCCTGGGCATGTCGGCGCACGTTGTTGATCGCCTCTTGCGCGATGCGATAGAGGGCCAGCTCGACATCAGAATCCATCCCCTGAGGATCGCCCTTCACCAGTATGTCGGTCTCCACACCCTCAGGGGTGAGCTCTTTGACCAGCCACCTCAGGGCCGGGATGAGCCCCAGATCCTCCAGCAGGGTGGGGCGCAGTTCTCGACTGAACCGCCGCATCCCTTCGATTGCCCCCTGAAGCAGGGCCTGCAGCTCGGAGAGCTGCTGCTGTGCCTTCTGGGGGTCGGCCAGCGAACCCTGAACCAATTCTAACCGTCGGCTGATGGCGATCAGCGACTGGATGGTGTCGTCGTGGAGCTCTCGGGCGATGCGGCGGCGCTCCTCCTCCTGGCTGCGGGTGATGGCCGCCACGTAGCGGCGAAGCCCCGCCCGGTAGAGCTCAATTTGCTCAATCATGCGGTTGAATGCCGCCGCCAGGCGCTGCAACTCACTGATGGACCCTGACCTCACACGCGTCCGATAGTTGGATTGGATGACTGCCTCCGCCTGGCGCACCAGATCATCCACCGGGATGCTGATCCGCCGCGCACCCCAGAGTATAGCAGCAATGGACAGAATCACGCCACTCAGCAGTGCTCCACTGCCCAGCCACAGGTACGTGCGTAGAGGTGCAATGGTCGCTTCCCACGGTTCCTGGACCACCAGGTACCAGCCGATCTGCGCCACGGTGGCGTATCCGACGACCTGCGGCTCCCCATAGAGCAGGGTGAGCAGGCAGGCTCCGCTCTCCTCCTGCGTAACTGCCCTGGCGATGGGGCTGTCGGTCGGCAACTGCTGGTTGATCAGCCTCTGCTCTGGATGATAGAGCACCCGCCCGGTGCGGTCCAGGACATAGATGTCCCCCGAACGATCGGTCCCCAGGTGCGGCACCTTTGAGGCCAGCGTCCTCCCCTCCAGGTAAAAGCGTGTGACCAGCACGCTGCGGAGCTGCCCCTCCGGGCTTCGCACGGGCACGGCGAGGACGATCATTGGCCGACCATCGTCCTCATCCTCCACCACGTCCGAAAAAAAGGGGCCGCCCCCGGCAATGATGGCCTGGAAATAGGGACGGGTGTGCAGATCGCGGCCCTGGAGGAGCGGCCGCCTGGGCTGAGAGGTGATCACCCTTCCCTGCTGATTGAGCAGGCTCACCTCATCGGCGAAAAGCTCAGGGTCGCTGGCTACCACCTCGGCTAGAGCCACGGCCTGGGAACTGGCGTCGCCGGTGCGCATAGAGCGCATGCTGGCCACATCGGTCAACCTTTGAGCCTGTTCCTGCATCTGGAGGGCCAGGCGGGCCGCCGATGTCTGGGCAATTTCCTCGGCGCGCTGCTCCGCCACAAAGGTCATCACCCATTGATAGGCGAAGGTATCCACGACGATGACCGCCAGCAGGAGGATGGCCAGGGCGGGCAGGGCCCAGATCAGGATGCGCAGCCTCAGGCTGTGCCACATCTCCCGCCAGCGCGTCATCGCCCCCAGCTCAGCCAAGGCTCACCCACCCTTTGCGCAGCGCAGCCAGCACGGCCTCAGTGCGGGAGTTGACCTTCATTTTGGAGAAGATGTTGCTCAAATGGGTCTGCACCGTACGCTCGCTGATGACCAACGCCTCGGCGATCTCCCGATTGGAGGTCTTGCCCTGGGCGATCACCTCCAGCACCTCAATCTCCCGCTCGGTGAGGCGATCCGGCCCGCCTGTAGTCCGATCCCAGCGCAGGCGAGGGCGTCCGTCGGCCAGTTGGCGGACCACCTTGTGGGCCACGGCTGGGTCCAGGGGGGACTGGCCAGCGTGTACCTGGCGCACGGCCCGCACCACCGCTCTGATGGGTGCGGTCTTGAGCAGATACCCCACCGCCCCTGCCTCCAGCAGGGCAAAGACGTACTCATCGTCGTCGTAGGCGGTGAGCACCAGCACCTGGGATGGAAGGTTCAGCTCACGGATGCGGCGCGTGGCCTCCAAGCCTGAGAGGTCAGGCATGCGCACATCCATTATCACCACATCGGGCCTGAGCTCCCGGGTCAACCGCACAGCCTCCCGGCCGGTGGCTGCGTCTCCCACCACTTTGAGATCTGGCTCCCGCTCCAGGAGCTCCCGTGTTCCCTGCCGCACCACGGCGTGATCATCGGCCAATAGGAGACGGATCTTGCGCATCGCTTCCACCTTTCACATCGGGCGACCGCAGAGGGTCGCCCCTACTTGCTGGTCACATTCACCGATTCCAGCAGGATATAGGGCATCCGCAGGCCACCGTACACCCATTCGCTCTCCTGGCTGATGGCGGCAATGTGGCGCAGGTCCTGGTAGACATTGCCCGCGATGGAGATGTCCTTTACCCGCCCCACAATCTCCCCCTTCTCGATTCGATAGGCCAGTCCCCAGCTGTTAGAGAAGACGCCGCTGATTACATTCCCCTGTCCCAGCCCCAGAGGGGAATCGACCAGCACACCCTCTTCGATCCCGGCGATGATGTCGGCCAGAGGTGTCTTCCCCGGACCCACGATCACGTTGGAGGGGGAGGGACGAGGGGGGCTGAAGAGGCCCCGTGAGCCGTTTCCAGTGCTCGTTGCCAGCGCCTGGGCCGCGGTCTTCAGATCGTATAGGAAGCCCCGAACTGTGCCATCCTCAATGAGCACTGTGCGTTGGGTGGGCACGCCCTCGTCGTCGTGGGAGGCACTGCCCGGCCGGCCGTCGAGGGTGCCATCATCAATGAGGGTCAGTTGGGAGTCGAAGAGCTGCTCCCCCAGCCGACCGGCCAGAGGAGAGGTGCCCCGGTAGACATTCTTGCCATCCACGGCCTCCATGAGGGGCAGGCCCAGCACGGTGGCCCCCATGGGGGAGAAGAGGACCGGCTGGCGGCCAGAGCGCACCGTGGCCGACTGCTCGGCCAGCTCCAACTTGTGGGCAATGCCCTGCATGAATGCGTGCGGCGGCTCTTCCAGGCTGGTTGCGCTCCAGTAATCGTAGAGCACCAGGAGGTCGTCGCCCCGCACCCGCTCGATCATGAGGCCAATGCTCAAAGGCGAGCGGACCTCCTCCGCCCGACCACCCTGCGAGTTGTGTACGCTCACCCGCCTCACGCTGCGCTCCAGGTCCAGCTTGACGTGCACCTGGGGGTCCACTTGGTGGACGATGGCCATCAGCTCCTGGCCCAGGGACACCAGGCCGGCGATAGTGAGGCCCGCCACCCTTTCGTCGTAGACCTCCACCTGGGGCCCCGCGGTGGGCTCGGGGAAGGCGAAGGGCGCGGGGTCGCCGTGTTGCGCCGAGGCCAGGATGTTGTCCAGCAGCTTCTCCTCGGCAGCTAAGTCACTGGAGGCGGCGAAGCCCAGCCGCCCATCGACGATGGCCCGCAGCGCAATCCCCCGCGTCTCCTCCACCTGGGCCGATTTCAGCACGTTGGCCTCGAAGCTGACCTGCACGGATTCGCTCTCAATGCTGAACACTTCCGCCTGCTCTGATTTCTCGCTGAGTCTCTCAAGTAGGGTCATTGTTCCTCCGAGTTCAAAGTTGAAAGTTGCAGGTTGAAAGTTCTGGTGGGATGATCAGCGGCCTGATGATTCGAGGTAGGTTATGAAACCGGCGATGAGGCGACTGGTCTCGATAGCGCGCTGATATATCTCCTCGAATTCTTCTTCGGTGATGTACTGTTGATCAAGCGCGATGTAAGCTTGCGACCGCACTTCGCCGCAGGAGCCCTTGGCCAGGTAGAGATACCGTATGAAGGCTTTGTTGCTCTGGCTCTCAAACCCCTCAGCTACGTTGGAGATCACTGAGATCGCTGCCCTACGCATCTCATCACGTAGAGGATAGTCGCGGCTGAAAGCCTCTTTCCGCGTCAGCCTGTAGACCAGCGAGCACAACTCCCGTCCTTTCTGCCAGGCCTTGATCTCCTCAAACCGTTTGATGGCTGTCATCATACCCCCTCCCGAAACTAACTTTCAACTTTCAACTTGTAACTTTTAACTTGTAACTACCTCCCCCCAATCAGCACATCCTGTATGCGGATATGGGGCGCGCCGATGCCCACCGTCAGCCCCCCCTGACCCTTGCCGCAGGCCCCGCTGGGCAGCCAGGTCAGGTCATCCCCAATGGCATCAATGTTAGCCAGGGTGGTGAAGAGGTTGCCGCTGAGGATCACATCTTTCACCATCTCCGCGATCTGACCCTGATGGATCATATAGGCGTAGGCCGCGCTGAAGGAGAAGTTCTCCAACGCCGTCTGGCCGCCGAAGGCATCGCAGGCGTACACTCCCAGCTCGATATGGGCAATCATCTCCTCAAAGGGGATGTCGCGGGGCTCAATGTAGGTGTTGGTCATGCGCACGATGGGGGGATAGCGGTAGCTGGTGGCGCGGGCATTGCCAGTGGGCCTCTCGCCCATCTTGGCCGCCGTCTCGCGGGAGTGGAGTCGACCCGCGAGACTCCCATCTTTTATCAGCTCCGTTCGTCCCGTGGGTGTGCCCTCGTCGTCGTAGGGATGGGTGCCCCGCCCCCCCGGCAGCGACCCGTCGTCCACGACGGTTAGGATGTCGCCTCCGAAAGGACGGCCCAGCACCATCATCTCCTGTGCCTGGAGGTTGGCGTACACGAAATCCGCCTCCGAAAGATGGCCGAAGGCCTCGTGGATGAAAACGCCGGCCAGGCGGGGGTTGCAGACCACCGTATACCGTCCCCCCACCACCGTCTCGGCAGAGAGCAGGTCCACCGCCCGTTGCGCGGCCTTCTGCGCCAACTGCTCCTGCCCCTCCACGGCCTCAAAGCCCTGCGGCAGCGATATCCCCTCCACCCCCTGCTGGACGTTGTCCCCCTTCCGGGCGGTGGCGCGGAAGTGAAGGGTCGTCAAAGGCCGCTCCTCGCTGAAGGCCGTTCCCTGGGAGTTGGCGTAGTAGACGTGGGCAAAGGAGTCCTGATAAAAGGCGCTGGAGTCCACGATCTTGTCGTGATAGCCCACCAACAGATCGTTATAGGATTCCAGGAGTTCCTTCTTTCGACTTAAGGGCACAGCGCGGAAATCCCTCTCCAGCGATACGGCGATCTCCCTCTCGGCTACCGGGACCGGAGCCAGTTCGATGCGCTCCCCCTGGATGGCCTTGGCGGTCTGGTACGCCTGCTCAACTCGAGCAGGCAGGTCTTCCAGGCTGTTGAAGGTGGCGATCCCCCAGCCGCCATCGTAGCACAGGGCCCGGACGATCCCGCCCCGGTCAATCACCATGTCTGCTGTCTCCAGGTCCGGCCCTCGAAAGACCACCTTGGTCGCCTCCCGTTCCTCAAGGCGGATCTCGGTGTAGTCGGCTCTGCTGGTGGCCAATGCGTCACGGATCATATCCAACATGAAATCACCTCCTGGCAAAGGATGTCGCTGATCTGTCCGGGGGTGATTATAGCACAAAGGGGCCTGTTTGTCGATGTTTGTTCTCTCTCCCTCACTATGCTATAATCGGGCAACAAAAGGCAGGAAGGAGCGGGTGTCCTCAATGCGCTTAAGCGTGGTTATCCTCACCAAAGACGAGGAGCAGAATATCGCCGACTGCATCGCCAGCGTGCAGTGGGCCGGCCGGGTGGTGGTGCTCGATTCCGAGAGCGCCGACCGCACCCGGGAGATTGCCCAATGGATGGGAGCCATGGTGTACACGCGCCCCTTTCGCGATTACGCCGACCAGCGAAATGCGGCGCTGGGGATGGTGGATAGCGTTTGGGTGTTGTTCATTGACGCCGACGAGCGGGCCACGCCGGAGCTGGCGGCAGAGGTCCGGCGGGTTGTTGAGGACGACTCGAAGGTGGGCTGGTGGGTGCCACGGCACAATTACATCTTCGGGCGGGTCATCCGCCACGCCGGTTGGTACCCCGACCACCAGCTTCGGCTGCTAAGACGAGGGCACGCCCGCTACGATCCCGCCCGGCCAGTGCATGAGGTCGTGATCCTGGATGGGGAGGCGGGGTATCTGCAAAACCCACTGATCCATTACAACTACCGCACGCTGGCGGAGTTCAGGGAACGGCAGCAGCAGTACAGCGCCTACGAGGCCCAGGCCCTCCTGGAGGAGGGGATTCGTCCCCAGTGGCGCAACTTCATCCTGCAGCCGCTGCGGGAGTTCTGCCGCCGCTACTTGACCTTGCAAGGCTATCGTGATGGGGCTCACGGGCTGGTGCTGAGCCTGCTCATGGCCTGGTACACTTTCCAGCGCTACCGTCTGCTTCACGCCCTGTGGCGGACTCACAGTTGACCGGAAAGCCCAATCGTGGTATACTTGAGTACAGTTTCCCATCGAGATCCACTTATAATTGCCTGGAGTCAGGTGGACGATGGATCATCACACGCGCCTGAGCGCGCCAGTTCTGGTCCTGAATCGAAACTACCAGCCCATTCACGTCTGCAACGTCAAGCGGGCTGTGGTCATGCTCTTTGTGGGCAAGGCTGAGGTGGTGGAGAACGGCAGGGGTTTTATCCGTACCCCTTCCACGATCTTCCCCTGCCCCTCCGTGATCCGCTTGGCCTACATGGTGCGTTGCCCTCGTCCCCAGGTGCGGCTCGCCAAGCGGGAGATCTTCCGGCGGGATAACTACACCTGCCAGTACTGTGGCCGAGAGAGCCGCAACCTGACGGTGGATCACGTCCTCCCCCGCCATCTGGGAGGTGAGCACGGTTGGGACAACCTGGTGAGCGCTTGTCCGGTCTGCAACATCAAGAAGGGGGGGCGAACTCCACGTGAGGCGGGGATGTTCCTCCTGCGCAAGCCACGGGAGCCCTACGCCAGCGCCGACTACCTATTTGGCCGGTATCTCTCCGACAACGGGGAGTGGCGGAAGTTCATCCTGCGATGGTAGGCCCGGCGGTGGCGCAAAGGGGCATAGAAAGCGAACTGACTTTCATTGTTCTGAGAGTGCGAATTCCCATGTGTGGGAGGCTCTGACATTGTCAAGCTAAATGGAGTCAGAGCGCCAATATGATCGGTCTGCTCGCTCTTTACCTCATCAGGCCGGCGTTTGTGCCTCGATTTCCACCAGCGAAAGCCAAAAGCGTAGTCCGAAAGGAGGCCCACATGCCCGAATTTCTCAAGCCCTCAGCCAGGAATCGCTAGGGCGGAGCCCTGAAAGGAGCGCGACATGCGCAAACTCATCACACGGATGGCAGTGGGGGCATTACTGATGCTGATTGCCTTGGCGCCGCTTGGTCCAGCCACCGGCCAAGTCCTCTCGCTGCCGGAGCAGTGCAAGCAGCTTGCTTTCTCCACCGAGGAGGACTTCGTGACCCAGGGTCCAGTGCCGCCCGACGGCAACCCTATCATCTCTGACGGAGACCTTTTGGCGCTGTATTGCGTCATCTGCGCTCGCAATCTGCAGTTGGTGGGCAGCTTCAACGTGACGCAGGATCTGGGCCTGGACGCTGCCGACGTCATAGACATGGAGGAGTACCTGGTGGCCTTCTCTACCGAGCTGGACAGCCCCATTGCAGACCAGTTCACCGCGGGTGACCTTCTGGTCATCAACGGGAACATCGTCATCCCCAACATCGCCCTTACCTACCTCTTTGGGGTAGGATACGACATTGGCCTGGACTCCCTCCACTTTGTGGGGGATCCGCAGGATATCGTCGCCTTCCTGAACGCGGTCCTGGAGGGGGAAATGAGCCGGGGCTACTGGTTGGAGCACCCGGGCGACCTCCCTGAAATGCTCGCTGAATACGAGATGGACATCTGGTTCTCCACCGAGGGGACTTGGACGCCTGCCGCGCGGTCCGGGTTTCTGGATGGGGACCTGTTGTCGGCTCGTGACGGCACCATTGTGGCTGAAAACGGTGAGCTCCTGCCGTCCGGGGTACCCGCTGGCATCCCCGATCGGGGGGTTGACTTCGGACTGGACGCGGTCACCAGCAACCGGGCTGGTGGCAAGGAACGGATCCACTTCTCCACCGAGATCCTCTACCAGGACGGGCTGAGCTTCACCGATGGCGACGTGCTTAAGTATGGTGATGGAGTGAGCGATACCAACAAGGCCCTGATCCTATGCTTCGAGCCCAAGGCCGACTTCCTGGGCCTGGATGCCCTTCACATGGCCCTCGAGGGTCTGCTCAGCAAGCTTTACTTGCCACTCATCCTCAAGACATTCGACCAGAGCGTGAAATGAGGTGTCTAGGCTCTCAACGATGGCATCTGATCACCCGATAAGCGCAAGGAGAGCACAAAATGCGAAAGCCTATTAGAATCATGACACTGTTAGCAATATTGGTGGTAACCCTGCTCCTACGAGGGGGCATGGTCCGTGGTCAGGTCGGCTTGGAGGCCTTGAAGGCCTGTAGGGAATTCGCCTTCTCCACGGAGGAGGACTTCGTGACCCAGGGCAATGAGCCGGGTGACGGAAACCCCATCATCTCCGACGGGGATCTCCTCGGTCCGAGCTGCGTGGTGTGCGCGCGCAACTTCGACCTGGTGGGCCGCTTCGACGTGACGCAGGATCTGGGCCTGGACGCCGCCGACGTCATAGACGTGGACGACTACCTGGTGGCCTTCTCCACTGAGCTGGACAGCCCCCATGGAGACCAGTTCACCGCCGGAGACCTTCTGGTCACCAACGGGGCTATCATCGCCAATCGCGCCCTTACCTATCTCTTTGAGGTAGTGGGATACGACATCGGCCTGGATGCCGTCCACTTTGTGGGAGATCGAGAAGACATCATCGCCTTCTTGGGCGAGATCCAGCAATACAGCCGGGACTACTGGTTGCAGAACCCGAGTGTGCTGTCTCAGATACTCAACCGACGTGAGATTGACATCTGGTTCTCGACTGAGGGGACGGCGCCGACGGTGGAGCAGCCTGCGTTCCTTGACGGCGACCTGTTGTCGGCTCGCAATGGCACCATCATCGCCAGCAACTCTGTCCTCCTGGAGCCCAGCGTTCCGGCTGGCATCCCCGATCGGGGCGTTGACTTTGGCCTGGACGCGGCAGCCTGCGACCGAGCTGGCAACAGGGAGTGGATCTTCTTCTCCACCTCTATCCTCTATGAGGGGGAGGAGCTCAGCTTCACCGACGGCGACATCCTCCACATCGGCGGTGGCGTAGCCACTCTCAATGAGGACCTGCTCCAGTGCTTCGAGCCCAAGGCCGAGTTCCTGGGCCTGGACGCCCTATCTTATGCCATAGGGGAGCCTCCTCCCCCGTGTGAGGCGGTGATCATCCGCGTGGGAGGCATGCCTGCGGGGAGCATCGGTCCCAACGGCCTCGCCAATGGCTTGAGCGCGACTACTCCGCAGTTCCAGGCTTTCGACAGCCCCTTCGGGCAATCGGTGGAGATTCTGGGCCGTATGGTGTCCTGCGACGAGTGTACGAAGTTCAAGGTGGAGTATGGCCAATGGCCCGATCCCGCCATTGAGCCGACCACTTTCCAGCCTCTGACCGACGACTTTCAGGAGTGGATATTCGTATGGCCGTCGTTGTGGGTGCTGGTGGACAGGGAGCCCGATGCCGATGGCTGGCTGAACATCCTCTGCAACACCGTAATGGGTGGTCTGTATACTCCCTGGAACACCTCGGGTAAGAATGGCAAGTACAGTCTCAGGTTGACCGTCGAGGATGCAGGGGGCACCGAGCACGTAAGTCCAGACGTGGTGGTGATGCTAGACAATACAGTACCGGCGGCTGCCCTGAGCCTCGACACTGTCCCGGTGTGCGGTGACATCTTCATAGGAGATGTGGTCATGGGCAAGATCACCGGCACCGACACTCACTTCTACAGCTACCGGCTGTGGTATGAGAGCAGCCTTACGCCTGGGTACAATCTGATCCTCCCCATCAGGAAGTACACCGGTCTGGCGGACAATGGGGACACGAATGTGGCCTTCGCCTGGGACACCACCGGTCTGCCGGCATGCGGATACCGGATCGTCCTTGAGGTTTGGGATAGGACCATCCGCAACAATGGCCGCGCGTGGGGCGAGCCTGGATATGGGTGGAGAACGCCAGAGCAGGCTTACTTCTGCCTTGAAGCGGCCGAGTAGCGATTGTGTGACGACGAAATGAGCAGACGGGGCACCTACGCATCGCTAGGTGCCCCGTCCTGTTTCATTGTCCTGCACCGGTCGGTGTGGACCGTCCAGATGGACTGAGCCCTTCCGTCGCCTGCCTATGGCCACTCCGGAGACTCCCCAAAGGCGGCTCCGATCTGCTCCTCCGCACAACCGATCGGCCGAGTTGAAGGGAGTGCAGCCGCAAGGTTGCCTACTGGCTGTAGGTGGACTTGCGTCCACACTCCAGTAGTTGTCCCAGTGCTTGTGCTCGCTGACCAACTTCCCACCGCGCGAATGACCCAGACCTCAAGCCTCGGGGCCCCGATTTGCTTCCTCCTCCGTCGTGGCCAACTCCAACTGGCGACGGTAGAGCTGGCTGTAGAGACCGCCGCGGCGCATCAATTGGTGGTGATCGCCCACCTCGATGATGTGGCCATCCTCCAGGGCGATGATCTTGTCCGCGTTGCGGATGGTGCTCAGCCGGTGGGCGATGACCAGCACGGTGCGCCCCTGTAGCACCGATTCCAGCGCCTGCTGGATCAGGTACTCCGCCTCGGCGTCCACCGACGAGGTGGCCTCGTCGAGGATGAGGATGCGCGGGTCGGTCAGGATGGCCCGCGCCAGGGCCAACCGTTGCTTCTGGCCGCCGCTCAACTTGACGCCTCGCTCGCCGATTTCGGTATCGTAGCCCTTGGGCAAGGCCTCGATAAAGTCGTGGGCGTAGGCAGCCTTGGCAGCGGCGATGAGCTCCTCTTCTGTGGCGTCGGGCTTCCCGTAGAGCAGGTTCTCACGGATGGTGGTGTTAAAGAGGAAGGTATCTTGCAGCACCACCGCCGCCTGCCTCCGCAGTGAGGCCAGCTTGACTTTTCGCAGGTCGTGGCCGTCCACGGTGACCCGTCCGTGGATGGGGTCGTAGAAGCGGCAGAGCAGGTTGGCGATGCTGGTTTTGCCCGCCCCGCTGGGACCGACCAGCGCTACCACCTCGCTGGGTGCCATCTCGAAGGTGACATCGTGCAGCACCTCGTCGCCTGTGCCGTAGCGAAAGTGCACGTCCTCGAAGGCCACCTCACCCCGGATGGGCGCCAGCTCCATCGCGTCGGGCGCGTCCTCGATCTCCGACGCCTCGTCCAGCAGTTCAAAGATCCGCTCGCCGGCGGCAATCGCCTCCTGGAACACGTTGTCTATCTCGGTCAGGCGGTTGATGGGCTGGTAGAAGGAGGTGATATAAGAGAGAAAGGCGACCAGCGTGCCGAGCGACAGTTCACCGCGCACAGCCATCGTCGCCCCCATCCCCAGCACCATCACTGTGCCCATGGAGGCCACGAAGCGCATGGCTGGGAAGAAGGTGGACCAGTAGCGAATGGACTGCACCCGGGCCTGATAATAGTTCTCGCTCTCGACGGCGAAGCGTTCCAGTTCCCGATCCTCCTGCCCAAAGGCCTGGATGACCCGGATGCCCGACAGGTTGTCTTGTAGCCGGGCGTTGATGTCGCCCAGCCGGTCGCGCACGCTTCGGTAGATGGGGCGGACACGGGTGTTGAAGTGGCGCAGCGTGACGGCCAGCACCGGCACGGGCAGCAGCACTAACAGCCCCAGTTGCCAGTCCAGCAAAAAGAGGATGACCGCCGAACCGGCCAGCCGCAGCAGGTCCGCGGCCGCCAGTGCCGATCCGTGGGTCACAAAGCGCTCCAGGGCGTTGACGTCGTTGGTCACGCGGGACATCAGCTCGCCGGTGGAAGTGCGCTCGAAGAAAGACAATGATAGCCGTTGCAGGTAGGCGTAAAGGCGCACCCGCAGATGCAGGATGAACCGCTGGCCCAGGGCGTGGCGGATGTAGGTGTCGCCGACGTCAATCAGTTGTTGCAGCGCGTACACGCCCACCAGCCATCCGAGGAGCACGCCCAGCCGACTCAGGTCGCGGGCCCCGATGACCTCATCCACGATCGCTTTTTGGAAGAGCGGCGGCATCAGTCCCAGGCCCGTTAGACCCAGCAGCAGGACGGCGCTGAGCAGCAAAGTCTTCCAATAGGGCGTGAGAAAGAGAAACAGTCGTTTCAAGACTCGCATAAACAGCCCCCTCCACTGGCTTGGGTAACTTCGGGTGGGTAGTTAGTGATTGTCACGTTGACCTCTATAACTACCTCGATGTCCCCTGGTTAGCTCGCATATGGCAGTACTTGTACTTCTTGCCGCTGCCGCACCAACACGGATCGTTGCGGCCGAGCTCCGGGGCTGATGGGGGCATTCCCCGTGGCTGTGCCAGTTCGTCCGGCGGGCGCTTGAGACGACTGAATCCAAGCAGTTCCTCCACGGCATTATGCTGACGAGGAGAGGTCCGTTCGTGGATCAACCCTAGCTCGATTTGCACATCCTCCCAATCACCTTGTATAGAGAGATCAACACAGTCCGCGGCAAAGGCTTGCTCCATAAGGGGCGCCGCTTCGGCCGCTCTCAAATCAACCAGATAGCTGATGACAAAGCCATTCAATGTGGGGTCAGGCTGAGCAAACTGTCTTAGCGACGTGGTCAGGCCAGCGACACACTCGGAGCGGGCCTCAGGGTGCAGCTTGCCGATACTGGCGAGACCTCCTGCAGCCGCCACCCGCGCCCATAGCCCGTGGGATGAATCGGCCAGATATTGCGTCAAAGTGGGAATAGCAGCCGGGCCGATGAGCCCAAAGGCATCAGGAAGATCCTCTCCAACCCAATCATCGTCGAATTCGTCGATGCGGGCCAGAAGCCGGGTGAGCGGTTCTATCGCTTCTTCTGCGCCCAGTTGTGCCAGAGCACGCCAGGCGTGGATCGGCGTCCAGACCTCGAGGCTGTCCGAGTCGGCCCAGTGCAGATCCTCGTCCAAGGCCATGCGAATCAGGTCTGGGACGTGCTCCGGGCTAAGGCCCAGCGCCAGGTAGTCGGGCCACTGTCGCATCTTGCGGCAATCGCCCATGGTGAGCAGCTTGGATACGGGCTCAAGGTAATGGGATGCTGTCATGTTCTATCTCGCTTTCTTTTGGTCGAAGTCCTTAACATAAAGAGCCAAAGATTGGAAATCCCTGGCTGAAACTGAGAAAGTGCCCTCAGGCACTAAATTAAGGCCCCGAGGAGCCTTCTCAGTTTCAGATGGCGAATTCGATTCAGCGGTTATTCGTTGGCCTGCTGCGGTCCGACGTTCCAGTGATGTGTCTGTTCCCATTCGTCAACAACCGTGCCTTCAGCATGATACTGTTTTTGATGTTCGATGTAGGCGATAACATGTGGGACGTCTTGCTCCGAAATCGAGAAGACACCATAGCCCTCTTGCCATGCAAACGGACGTTTGAACTCCAAGGAAATGAAACGAGAACTGCTTCCTTTGAGTTGTTTCATAAAGGCCGCTGGCGAAACGCCAGGACGCACCGCGGCCAGCACATGCACGTGGTCTATCGTGCCGCCGATGAAGAACAGTAGTACGTACATCTTCTTGGCTTCGGCGTGAAGGAAGCGATAGACGTTGGGCTCGATGTCTGGTGTCAGCAGAGGCTCACGGTTCTTGGTTGTCCAGACGAAATGATAGAATAGACGCCAGTAGGCCATGTGGATCCCCTCTCAAGGGCCCAGAGAGAGAGCCAGGGATTGGAAATCTCTGGCTGAAACTGAGAAAGTGCCCTCAGGCACTAGACCAAGGCCCTGAGGGGCCTTTTCAATTTTAGACGGCGAATCCGATTCGTCTCCGCTGCTGGCCGAGTTTTTTTTGGATAACTTCTGGAGGGACGAGGGCTGCTTCCGTCTCAGGGTTGATCGCTCAGATCCAGGCAAAGATCCTCCGGCGCGATGAAAGCCAGCCCGTCAATCACACGCCGCCGCCGGTAGCCCCCCGGTTCCAGGGTTGAGTCCAGGATGATGGCCTCCTGTGCTGTCTGCATCTGCCTCAATAAGGGGGCGTCTATGCCTGCACGACCTGCGCCCTAACCGATTGCTCGACCTCCAACTGCTCCAGTACCGCGTCTACAATCTTGAGCCACTCGCCTTCATCAACCACCAGGAGCGGAAAACCCAACTCATTGACCAAGTGCCTCATTGAAGCTACGACTTCCTCGTCGATGGGGTTGGGCACTGATATGCCGATGACATCGAACTCGGCGCGTCCAGTTAGGGCAAGATAAGCTGAGTAAAAAAGCTGAGTGTACAAACCCCTAATCGGTCTCGCGCCTCGCCCCAGTCCTTTTGGCCTGGACCTTCTTCTTCGGCTCTTGAGATGAATGCCAAGTCTGACTTGCTCGCTGGTGTCATCAAGCACGTCCTCGTACTTCACATCAGCGACCTCATAGCCATGATGCACACCATCAAATCCCTTGGCGATAGTCAAGCCCAGCATTCTCGGCAAGCATACCTCACCTGTTTCTACCTGCTTCGCTGAGACCTGAGTGGCAAGACACTGTCCACAGATCTCATGAGTAGGATGGCCGTTGTTCCTACGGCACTTCTCTTTGGCCGACCCAAGAATGCGGATGAGGACGTCCCTTCTAGCCCCAGTCGGTTCGTACCGCACATGATATCGGGCACGGACTCTCCACAGGCGTAAGTCTCCAAGGCTGACAGTGTCTCGCGGCGGCGGAGGTGGCAATCGCAATAGCCTGAGAGTGTGCCCGCTAATGTAGAAAAGGCCTTCCCAGGCAACTTCGCGCATCGCGTCAAGGAATTCTCTTAGACCATTCATGAACTCCGGCGAGGGAAAGATCTTCAAGTGATTCTCAGGCGCAGCGAGCGGCACTTCCTGACCACACTCGCATTCAAAGCCCTGTTCCCTGCTGAGTCTTTGTCCACAGTTCCGGTCGGGGCACTGAAATACCAAAGTCGGACCGTCCATCTTAGCAATATATGGCAAATGGCAGTTCGGGCATTGCCCCAGAACAACATCGCGGCACTCAGGACATTCAAATTCAGAAACGATGGTCAGGCTTAGCGGTTTCTGGTACATAACTAACACGTGCAGCAGCTCTCGGGCGATAGTTGTCTCTGGAACCTTGTTCCTGGCTGCCTGGAGTACAGCCAAGACAAGCTGATCGAAAGCGCGCCGCTCCTTTCCCCTCAACTGGCGACCATTGATTGTAACCGCGAAATTCCCGTGATAATGCATATACCCTGGAAGATTCCTGTGGTATTCACTTGATAGCTCAGCCTCTGTCTTTTTGATCAGCCCGATTGCAAGAGCCACAAGATCTCTCCGGCTCACGTGAGCTGGGGTCCAAACTCGCCCGTAGCGGCGAGTGATACCAAGCCCTCCGAACACCAAATCAGGATGGTTGGAATAGAAACCCGCAGTTTGCTGGCGGTTAGGATCCTGGCGGATCTGCTTGAAACCACCCCGATCTCCTAATTGAGGATCTGACATAGTGACAGTTCGGACGTCCAGCAGAGTGGCAAGCTCCGCGCTAGGAGTGGAAAATGTGGCACTTCGAGGGTTGCTACCGGCAGCCAGACGATTCAGCATTTCCTCGGTCAGGTCTGGAAGCGCCCACCTGAACTCAAGACGCCGCCTGGCAAATTCGATAATGGCGCGAACGGCGGCAAAGTCTGAGCAGCATACGATGGCGTGAGAATGGCGATCTATGACCCAAATGAAAGCTCGCTCGAGACTGTACAGAGCCTTGCGTTCTCCATAGTCTTCCGAATTCGGGTCACAGACCGTGTATTCAACTCTACGTTCATACGAGAGAGGTATTTCAGTAGTCTCTCCGTTGAAGGCCAAGGCATAGGCCGGACTTGCCACATAGATAATCCGTACGGCCCGATCCTCACCGAAGTAGATACCACCAAGCCGACCTGCATCTGTAAGCCTGGTTGTTCGCCTCACGAGTGTGTCGGTATCCGGTCGGTCTTGAACCTTCACAAGATACAAGGTCGGCCGCGAGGACAACGGGTAGTTGCGCTCTGTCTCAGCTAGGGCCTGCTCGCCTTCAGACGTACTGGTGAGGAGGGCCAATAACTCGGCCTTGGTAAAGTCCTGGAGACGGTGTCTGAGGCGGGTGTTAGCGGCTATGCGCAGGCGAATGCGTATCGAGTCCTCAGGTATAACCCTCAGGATCGTGTCCACCAATGCTCGTTTGGGAGCAGATGTGGCGGTGCGACCAGGGCTCATAGCTCACCCACTCCGAAGCCTTTGAAGGTCAGAATCAATATGCTACTACGGCCGCCGATTGCAGGCCAGGTGCTGAGGGGCAAGTCCCCCTTTGTCGCGGATGGTCTTCAGTGGGGGTCCCCAGAGGTGATCCCAAATTGCTCACACCCCCTCCTGAAACACCCCGCATAGCACCGTCCTACTTGGTCCCTCCAGTTCCGCCGCCGACTCCGTCCGCATGCTGTCCAGGTGTTCGATGATCTGCGTTGTGCGTCCAGAGCAATTCAGAGCGCGAAAGTCGCTAACATGCGCGAAACGCACGGAAGTCTTTCGCGCCTTTCGTGGCCTTTCGCATGTTCCGTGATCCCAATGCTCTCTTCTCACAGCTCCCCCCGAAACGCATGTGCTAGCGCTGCCCCGCCCAGCCGGTCGCGCACGCGGCGGTAGATGGGGCGGACGTGGGTGTTGAAGTGGCGAAGCGCACCGCCGCCACGCCTCCACTCGAACGATGCGCACCGGCGTGCCGTCTCGCTCCGACCTCGACGTCGGCACGGGCATCCGGCTCCCGGCCGGCCACCACCGGGATCTCGAAGTGGATCTCATCGCCTCAAGTGTTGGTCGCGCCCTTGATGGGCAAGACCTCCCAAATCTGCCGGGCCGTGGGGCTGTCGTCCAGTTCCGCCGGCAGCGGCATATCTCCGGTGGAGATGATGATCCTGCTCACCTTCTCCGCCTTGACGAGTCCAGGATGACAAACTCATCCTCTCACATCCTCCTCTACCGGGCACAGGTACACGGCTCCGGCGTAATTGAGCATACACAGGATGAACCGGGGCCGCTGGCCCAGCAGACGCTCCGCCGCCGTCACGTAGCGCCGCGCCTGGGCAAGGTAGTCCTCCTCCGTCAGCAGCGCCTCAAACGCGGCTTGATTTCTCACTTCGTCGCTCTTGAACTCGACGATGGTCCAGATGCCCTCCTGCAGGTACAGGGCGTCTATGATCCCGCTCTCGACGCGCCCGTCCACCATGAGGCTGTACGGCACCTCGTGCAGCCGCCGGTCGGCGCCATCCATCTCCCGGTAAAGCTGATGGGCCTGGAAGCGGAGCAGGAGTCGCCGGCTCTGGCGGACCGCGTCGACCAACCGCCCCCGGTCAGTCAAACCATAACCGCGAGCGCGGGCTTCCGCCCACCGATCAAACCCACCACCGTCGGGGAAGCACCACGCCGCCAGCGCCTTGTGCACCAGCGAGCCAACTACCCAGGCCG
>Ga0114930_10002075_pt1 | contig 18385 bp, 10 predicted proteins | sample AnhtaG_FD_87300 | JGI IMG/M metagenome (GOLD analysis project Ga0114930, IMG submission 87300) | Deep subsurface microbial communities from Anholt, Denmark to uncover new lineages of life (NeLLi) - Anholt_01485 metaG | ecosystem: Environmental > Aquatic > Marine > Oceanic > Sediment | place... | reverse complement strand
GTACGCGTCGGCTGTACGCGACGTACGCGTCGGCTGTACGCGACGTACGCGTCGGCTGTACGCGACGTACGCGTCGGCTGTACGCGACGTACGCGTCGGCTGTACGCGACGTACGCGTCGGCTTTAGTCCAATTGGTCTTTGGTGTCGATGCCACGCTCGGCCAGAAGTTCGTGTAGTAAAGCCAGATCGTCGCTGCTCACTAGGGCCAGGGCTTTGGTCTCATCGAGCGCAAAGCGGTGCAGGATGCCCTCGAGTTCCGGCTGGGAGAGCAGTTCACTGAGGGTTTCTCTGTCCCGGATTTGTACCAGCGTGACCGTCTGAACCGCAGCCTCCCCATAGTAGTGACCCCAAGCGCGGACTCTAATCTCGACCCAGCGGGGCAGAGGGCGCCGATGCAGCCTCTGCAGGCAGCCAAGGATGTCATCGACAGTCATGCCTCGCTCGATGGCGTTTCGGACTGCTGACTGGGTGAGATAATAGCGGGCGGACGAGCTAGACGAGCTCTGTTCGCGCACGGTAAAAGGAGCGATTTGCTCAAAGAGGTAGATGCTGGGCAGGGCAACGGTAAAGCGTAGCTCCCCGTCGGCGGCGATGTCGATGCACTTGGTCGGTGTAAAAGTGGCATGTACATCCGTACACGGCCGACGCGTACGTCGCGTACCAGGTTTAGTGCTCTTAGGGGACTGAGTGCGGGCTGGCGGATAACCGGCCTTTTCCAAGGCACGAACCAACGCTTCGGTCTGGCCTAGTCCAGGGTGGATGAGGACCGATGTAGCGGATTGCCCGGGCATGGCGGACAGGATACGTCCGTGCTGTCCGGTGTGTTGACGCGGCGCTGCATCCGGACGGGTAACCAGGTGAGCGTTGATCGTCTGGTCCTGCATTAACCGGTCAAGCAACTTGGCGTCCACAGCCTGCAGTAGGCTGACTTGACGATGGATAGTAATTCGTTCGTGTAGGTGCTGCCACTCTTCCAGTGTGCGGACTATGTTCTGCGGCAGAGGTACGAACGTCGTGTGTTCGCGTACGAACGTCGTGTGTTCGCGTACGAACGTCGTGTGTTCGCGTACGAACGTCGTGTGTTCGCGATGGTGCTGATCGGAATCGGACTGCGTACGAACGTCTTGCGTTCGCGTACGAACGTCGTGTGTTCGCGTACGAACGTCTTGCGTTCGCGTAGGAACGTCGTGTGTTCGCGTAGGAACGTCGTGTGTTCGCGTACGAACGTCTTGCGTTCGCGTCATGCGCTGCAATGCGTGAATGATGCGGGCAGCGGTCCACCCTTTCTTCTGGGCCCGGTAAACTGACTCTCGGGTGAGGTGGTACTTGATCGCCCTCTCCGCACTGGTTCGCTCGGCAAACTCGCCCAGCTCGGCCAGGGTGCGATCACTAACGGGATCCAGGGCAACGATTTCGAAATTGGGTTGGACGATCACCCTACCGTCCTCTTTGGGAATGTCCACCATCGGGCCAATGCCCAATACCCACGCGCCGACCGGCGTCAGGCGATAGGCAACAGGCCTGTCATCCGCGTAGCCGATGTGCACTAATCCCATCCAGTGCATCGGTTCGAGCAGGATCGCACGGATAAAGCCTGCCTCGACGACTTGCCATCCTTCGGTTTCGTCGGAGAAAGGTGGAGAAAAACTCCATTCCATCTCGTTTCCATAGCTGATGTAAGGTGAGCGGTGCGAGATGTATCTACGGTAGGCACTGATTGGGTGCGCTTGCCTGGCCCCGTAAGCGAGGGCGGACGGAGAACGTCCGCGGGATAGGCCATAGTTCCGAGGGAGCAGAAAATCATAGTCCGCCAGGCGAATCCGATCGATCAGTTGCCGGATGGGCACCCAATGTTCTCTTTGGCCTGGCAACGCTCCGTGGATGCTTGCCTTGTGCTGTTCCGCGATGTGTTTGAGGACGCTTTTCCTGGCGCGGACGATCTGTTTGGGCACTGGGTTTGTGCGAGGCCCTGCGTCTGCAACGGTTATGTTGGGAATGCTCAGTACTTCGTTCCAAAAGGTTCCGTTTTGCCAATGAGTAAACGAACGTTGAATGCGGTCCGCCGGTTCTTGATCCAGAAACTCTGGATGGTCTACAGCCCGGATGGCCTGCTCTTTGCGTGTCAGCAGGCCGATATCGGACAAGAGCAAGCGCAAAAAGATCAGGCGCGGGAAGTCAGGCTCGTCCTTCGGTACGAACGTCTTGTGTTCGCGACGGTGCACGCGCTCCCCGACTGACTCGTCCGCTGGACGACCCCTGCCCGCATAGCCCAGGTTCTCTGGCTGAAGTAACGCGGCGTTGACCCGTCGGAGGTCCATACGGTACAGTCGATCCTGCTTGGTGAGCGAGAGCGGATGGTTGCGTACCATACTCCAATAGAAAAAGACATCTCTCTGAAAGGCGCGAGCCGAGCTTTCGCAGGCGTGTGTCCGGGCCTCAAGCGAATACGGCGGATGTGGCGACGTCAGCAGACGCTGACACGTCTGCTGACATTGACTCGCCCGCTGACGCTGCGAACCATCTGAATGTTGCGGATGCTGCCTGTCCACCAGATGCCTCCGATCCGCGTCGGATGTCTTTTATCCGCGCCTCCGTACCGAAAAAGGTTCGTAGGCACAAATCCCATTCCGCGCGCTATGGGAGATTCTGTTGAAAAGGACTCACAGTGACGCACACTACATGTGCGACGTGTGCACACTACATGTGCGACGTGTGCACACTATATGTGCGTCGTGTGCACACTATGCTCAAAGCGGACGAAGGTCCGTTTGTGCTCGGTCTGGATTGCCGTACACGCGCAGTGCGCGACATCCAGGCCAAAACCGGAGATGACCCACGTTCCGTGGTGCACGTGCTGTGCGCGCGCACGAACGTCCTGTGTTCGCGCACGAACGTCCTGTGTTCGCGCAATCCCCTCGCAGCGATTCAAAATCTACTGAGAAGGACGCTCCGCGTTCACTCAAGATCACACCATGCGAGGGGTATACCCTCGTTTTTCCATCTCTTGAACGAGGATGTCCACCGCGTCGGGTTGGATAGCTATCAGGCGTGGTGAGAACTGATAAATCAGGTACTTGCTCAGCAAAGTACTGGCTATCAGCTCCTGCAATGCATAGTCGTCAGCCAGCTCGATCAGGGTGATGTCCTCGTAGACGTGAAGCTTGCCATAGTTCTGGCTCCAGGTGCGGAGTTTTTCTTGCCAGGCTGCTGGAACGCCCGTTTGTGCATGGCACGCGACGTACGCGTCGACGGCAGACGGATGTCTCCTGTCCGCGCGACATAATTCGTTCAGCAAAGCAATGAGGGCCTCGATGGGAGTCTCTTGTCCCTCGTGAGTGCTGGGTTGTGCTGGATGGGTTGAATGGCGCGGATGGCGTCCATCCGCTGCGTTTGCGCTCACACTTGATTCAGTCCACTGGCGTACGCCGTCGGCCGTAATGCGATAGACAAATCGCTCGGGCGTTACTTCTTCCAGCTTGCCTATGGAGCGGAGCAGGTCGTGAAGTTGTACCGGGACGTAGTTGGGAACAAGCGTGATCGTCAGATCGTCGCCGAAGGAGCATATCGGGTGGATGGCGGCCATTTCCGGGATGTCTTCCGTCGGCCTTGTCTCGTCCGCCTGGAAAGCGGGCGAACGAACGTTCTGCGGTGTGGTGTACTCACCACCCGGCGATGGATCGAACCTGAGCGTTGATCGTCGTCCCAGGACGAATGCACCGATGTCCGTGAGCTTGAAGGCCTCCAGCCTGTCGTCCTGGTATCCTAGGCTCACTATGCCTAGCCACACTAATGGTCCCTCAAGGGCAGCGAGCACGAATTGTCCATGGCTCTGCCGCCAGTCGTCAAAGGTAGTGCCAAACTGTTTCTTTGTCTTGAGCGATTCGAGCCACCACACTGAGGTGGCAGAGAGTGTATGGAGCAGGTTAGGGTTGATCTCGAATAGAGCCGCCAAAAACGCATCGGGGGAAACCCAGCAGTTTTCTTTGAGCGTGGAGAGAAAACGAAGCACGGCCAGACGCCCGGCACGCCATTCTCGATACAAGTCCGTAGCCTTATAGTCGGTGTACAGGAGGTTGCGTCGCAGCCGCAGCCGTTGATGTGGGCTGGTGAGGCATCTCCTATCGGCAGCATGGTCGTCATCGACTGAACGCAGCACGATGTCCATTTCACTCCACGCCGTATTGGCCTCGTACGTGTGGTATATCGTGCGCATCTGTGTGGATGGGGACAGGCTCAGAAAGCGTTGAATGGTCTCCTTGTGGAGTATGATGGGCTGTCCCGGCTCTCCGGCAATGGCCCCCATTCCCTCCAGCAGTACGTAGTAGAACTCGAGTTCCTCATCCGTACATGCTGTGCGGTCTCGCAAGGCCGCACGATCGGCGCTGCGGAGACGATACGCTGGAGTGGAAATGGTCACCGGGTGGCTGAACGAACCAACGGACGATCCGCGATCGCCGTGGTAGCTCGGTCGAGCCCGCGGAAGCCTTCGCCTTGCGATTTCTTTGAGCTCGGATGGCAGGTGGTTCCAGCCTTGAAGTGGAGGCCATTGATCCTCGACCGGCTGACGGGGTGGGGCGGCGCTCCGAAGGAGATGACCCGACTGATCGTCCGTGGCCCGTCTGCTGTGTCCGCGCCTGTTTTTAGGGATGCTTTGGACGGCGATGGCGTCCCAGAGGTCGTAAAGCTTCCGGATCAACGTGGCAGACGATGTTTCACGGATCTGGAGCAGTTCTATTTTTTCGTAAGCTGGGATTAGGTCAGGTAGAGGGTGCAGACAGGCACGCACTGCCAAGGGCACAGAGTAGCATATGGTGTGATTCTGTTTGAATGAGAGCAACAGGCCTCGTCGGCTCAGTGCTGCGATTTGATTATAGATGGCGCGTCTATCACGGTGGCCGCGTCTGTCATAGATGAGACTTTTGGTGCGACGCGGATGAACGTTCTGTGGTGTGGTGTACCCACCACCCGACGCTTGACGCTCCGATTTCACGTTCCGTGTTGGGTCGACGCGTACGCTTCGCGGAGACTCTGCGGAACCGTCGCGTACAGCGGATGAGGCGAATAGTTCGGACGTGGCGGACAAAGTATGTCCGAACCGTCCGCCACGTTCGAACCTCGTGCCAAGTTCGAGCTGCCCGAGGCTTTGATATTCATGCCTCTCGGACAATTCATTGACAATGTTTTCAGCGCTCAAGCCGTGTCCTGGAGTTAGGACCAGGTGTAGGTAAGCGAGTATTCCCTGTCCCATTTCGTCTGTGGAGAGGATCTCGGCGCGGATGGCTTGAGGATCGCTGAGTTGGATCGCCAGTTCTTCGATGATGGAATCTCTGCGGGTGTCTGCGAGGTCAATGCCTCGAGTTTCGGCGATCGTAAGCAGGTCGTCGGTAGTCCGATACGCCAGCATCTTGCGGTACTCGGCTTCAAGGCTCTGGAGGACGCCCGCGTCCACGAATGATGGCTGGTCTGCACGAGCCTGCGCCCGCTGTACACTTTTGTGCGTACGGATGTCTTTCATCCGCCCTCTGTTCCAAGCGTCATTTTCAAGCGTTGTCTGCGACCGACCTCGCAGACATCATTTGACTCGTTCGGACGTCTCTTGTCCGCGTGGCTCACGAGGAGGCCACATAGAACGGCCCACGCCGCAACCATCGCGGGCGTCCGATGGCATGATCTCGAACGCAGTAGCTGCAGAGATCATCCTGCGATCAAGAAGGGCTTCCGTTCTTCTGCCCGTAGTGCCAAGAGCGTAGGCTCATAGTCGGCTACTTCGGTATCGTACAGGATCTCGTAGCGATATCCTTGCTCAGTGAGAAAAAGCTGCCGCCGGGAGCCAAAGTCTTGTTCTCGGGTGTCCCGACTGATCAGGGAATAAAAGTGAGCGATCAGCCCGTTGCGTTTAGGGCGGAGGATGCGGCCCAGCCGTTGCGCTTCCTCTTGGCGCGAGCCAAAGGTGCCCGAGATCTGGATCGCCACATTGACGTCCGGCAGATCAATGGAAAAGTTGCCTACTCTACTGATGGCCAACACGCTGATCTCGCCGTCGCGCAGTTGCTGGAACAGTCGTTCTCTCTGTTTGACCGATGTTCTGCCGGTGATGAGGGGAGTATCAAACGCCTCGGCGACTGTTTTCAGCTGCTTGAGGTAGGTGCCGATGACCAATACAGAGTCTTTCTTGTGCTTGTCCAGCAAGAGTTTCAGAATAGGCATCTTGGCCGGATTGTTGGCGGCAATGGTGGCTTTCTCCCTGCTGTCGGCGATGGCATAGAGCATACGATAGTCGATCGACAAGGGAATGCGGATCTCGTGGCACTCTGCAGTGGCGATCCACCCCTGGTTTTCCAGGTCCTTCCACGGCACATCGTATCTCTTGGGGCCGATCAGCGCAAAGACGTCCTTCTCTCGCCCGTCCTCACGGATCAGCGTGGCGGTGAGGCCCAGACGTCGGCGTGCCTGGATCTCGGACGTGATGCGAAAGACGGGTGCGGGCAAGAGGTGGACTTCGTCGTAAATGATGAGTCCCCAGTTGCATTCGTTAAACAAAGCAAAGTGGGGGAACGGTGCTCCTTTGCGCTTGCGATAGATCAGGATCTGGTACGTGGTCAGGGTGACCGGGCGGATTTTCTTGACTTGCCCCGTGTACTCGCCAATGTCCTCTGGGCCCAGGTCGGTCTTGTCCAGCAACTCGGCTCTCCACTGCCGGGCAGCGACAGTAGAAGGGGTCAGGATGAGTGTCGCGCATTGCATCTGGGCCATAGCCGCTATGCCGACCATTGTCTTGCCTGCCCCGCAGGGCAGCACGATCACGCCGCTGCCGCCGTGTACATCGCCTCCAGCGTAAAAGACGTCCGCCGCTTCCTGTTGATAGTGGCGCAGGATAAATAGCTTACCACTGCGCGTCCGATCCCGCAAGTGGATGGGCAGGGCCGTGCCCTCAACGTACCCAGCCAGATCCTCGGCTGGGAACCCAAACTGGACCAGCGCCTGTTTGAGACGCCCTCGGTGAGCAGGGTTGATCCTCAGGGTCGTAGGGCCCACCTGTTCAACGATGAACGACCTGAGCGTTTTGTGATGGACGATCTCGGCGACAAGTGCTGGATCGTCGGAGATCAGGAGTAGGTCATGAGTGGACGAGGCTTCGCCGCGAGGGCTCTGCCGAACGTGTCCTGCGCGCACTAGCTTGAGCCGCCCGTAGCGGCCGATATAGTCCCTGATGTCCACGACCACGTTGCCAGGTACATCGTATTTGCTGTACTCGTGCAGGGCAGCGATGACGCTGTCTGCGCTCATCCCGGCAGCGGCGGCATTCCACAGGGACAGGGGAGTAATGCGATAGGTGTGGATATGCTCTGGGCTTTTCTCCAGTTCGGCAAAGCGGGCCAGTACATCACGAGCATCTTCGTAGCGGTCGTTATCCACTTCCAAGAGGATGCTCTTGTCGCTCTGGATGATTAGCGGATTGTCGGGGGTGTATGTCATCTAATGTGACTCTGCTAGGGGTGCCTCTTTTGGGACACCATCTTCCGTGGAAACTCTGTTTCCCTTTGCTTGGCCAGTTCGCAGCATACCAGTATAGCACAGAATAGCTTTTTTTCCCAACGAGATTCGGAGAGTCGGGGCTCTCCCAAGTAGTCTGAAACGAGGTACGGGACGTACGCGGCCGCGACAGAACGCGCAGGGGATGTTGGAGGAACCACAGTTTCCACGATGGAACCGATGGGTGGCATCCGCGGGCAACCGGAGGTTGCACGACGAACTATGTCCGACGCCGTGATGCTCCGTGCGAGGGGCTATTGCTCTGTCGGATCCGATATCCCCTGATCGTCCTGACCGTCAAAGTCTTGCTCTTTGATCATGTTCGTGAACGCATCCACCACCTCAGGATCGAACAGTTTCTCCCCGTTGACACGCAGGTCTTCCAGCGCGTTCTGAGCGTTGAGTACGCTGTTGTACGGTCGCTTGTTCGTTTGAGCATCGAACGCGTCCACCACACTAAAGATGCGGGCCAGCAGTGGGATTTCTTTGTCTTTCAGGCCGCTGGGATAGCCCGACCCGTCATAGTGCTCGTGGTGGTGGCGGATAATGGGAAGCGCGTCTTGGAGGAAGTCTATGTGACCAACGATCTGACAGCCAATCTCTGGGTGCTCTTGTATGGTACGCCATTCTGTGTCAGTCAATGGCCCTGCTTTCATCAGGATGCCATCGGGGATTGCCAACTTGCCGATGTCGTGCAAACGAGCGCCGTGTTCCAGGGCCACCAAGTCGTCTTCAGGAAGCCCCATTCTCTGGGCCAACTGGACGGTCAGTTTAGCTACCCGTCGACAGTGGCCTGGGGCGCTTTGGTCGCGCGCGTCTAGCGTTGCCTCCAGAGCTTTGAGTGTAGCCTGATAAGTGACCGTCATACGTTCTAGCATTTGGGCGAGTTGCGTGGACTGCTCGCGTAACTGCCAAGTCTGCTCGTTGACGCGGCGCTCGAGAAGTTGGTGTGCCTTGGCTCTTTCGTGTAGTAGTTGACCGCGTTCCATCGCGCGTTGGACGCGCACGGCAAGTTGTGAGCGGCGGTGAGGCTTGACGATGTAGTCGCTGGCCCCTTCGTGCATAGCCCGGGTCGCTGTCTCGGCATCCCTAGAGGCGGTCAACATCAGGACGGGGAGAAGCGGATGCTGTTCTTGGATCTGTCTCAATAACACCAGACCGTTGGGGGGAGGCATGTGGATATCCAAAACAACCAGGTCATAGTCTGTGGTGGATAGAGCGCCCATCACCTGTGAGCTATCGTTGGTTGTATCCGTTTGATAGCCTTCTAGGGTGAGTTGCTGTGAGATCACATGGGTGATCCACGGTTCATCGTCCACGATTAGAATGCGTTCCGATCGCGGTGGACGAGTACGTCCCGTACGTGGACGAGTACGGGACGTACTCGTACGGGACGTACTTGGCTGGGTATTCCTTCTTCCCATGAGTCGGTCGGTTCCCTCCAGATCAATTTGGGGACGATGAGTGTGGGCCGGATCTCAAAGAACCGAGTTGGATACCTTCGGACGAGCACCGTCCGCTGTCGACGCGTACGTCGCGTACATGGTTCGCTTGTGGCGGACGGAGGGCCTCCGGATTTGTCCACCAGGGAGGTACCCGCCTTGATCTTCTCTTCCCCCCATAGACCCGGGAGATCCAATTCTGGACGGTCTGGATCGCACGCGCACACAGTGTGCAACATGGAACATAGGTCATGCAAACCGAGATCGGGGATATCCTGCGGACATAGTTCGTCCGCCGCAGTGTGACGCACTGATGTGCGCACGATCCCTTTGGAGCGATTTCGGATTGACTGAGACTCGTGCGCAATAGGATGAACGCTCCAATTATCATTGTAAGGCATTTGCGCAAAGATGTCAACCGGTGGAGCGCAGGGCCGAGAGTTTGGCATCTGTGTCGGTTCTGTGCTCTCCGCGTCCAGTGGTTCGGGCGGACCAACTATGTCCGCGCGAGTCGTCAGTTTGAGGGCTCTCGGAGCTTGCCCTTGGGTTTCACCGCACCAGCCCTCGACGTCGTAGATGAAACAGGATCAGCTCATCAAATGGGGTGTTCGTGACTACTGGCACGTAGGCCACCCCACGCTGTCCACACCAACGGTTGGTCTCGTCCTGCCAGGCGGTGAGCCGACGACGGTATAGGGCACGCATGCTGGCGTCTATGGTCACACTTTGTTCGTGGCCTGATTCCACGTCCACCAGGTTGAGGGCTCCGGCCAAACGCGGGGCGACTTCCTCCGGAGCCAGGGTGTGGATCAGGATACCCTCGTACCCCTGCGCCAGTAGTGCGCTCAGCCCCTCCTGGTATCCGTGCGGTGAAAAAAGATCGGTGATCAGGATCGCCAATCCCGGGCGATAGACTCCACGATCCGTGTGGGTCCTAAAGCTGTACTCACGCAGTGTCTGGTTCAGATCGGTCGTTCCACTCGTCCCGTGTTCGGCGAGAAAGCGGAGCAGGCGCAGCGTCTGCCCCTTTCCCCGTGCCGGGCCAAAGCGAGGCGGCTCAATGCCGTCAGTGCTTTCCCGCAGCAGCGTGACCGTCAGTCGGTCGCCGCTCGCCAGGGCCATGTAGCCCAGAGCCGCTGCGGTGCGCTGCGCATAGACCCACTTGCTCGTCGGCCGGGATGCGTCCACTCGGTCGTGGACGCGGAGCGCCCCTTCATCCGCGTCCGCGCTGCGCCCGCCCCAGTCCATCGAAAGGCTGGCGTCAAGCAGCAGGTGGACGCTTAGATCCTCTTCTTCCTCAAAGAGCCTGACAAAAGGTCGCTCCAACCGCGCATAGATGTTCCAATCGACACGGCGCAGATCGTCTCCCTTGACATAGTCACGATAGTCAGCGAACTCGACCGAGGAGCCGTGCTTGGTGGAGCGTCGGTTGCCTCTGAACTGCCCGGTGCGTCTCTTGCGCACCACTAGGGAGAGCGTGTCGAGTTTTCTCAAGAATCGCTCGTCAAAGAGGGGGCCTAGGTCGCTCATGTGATGTGTTATCTGTTCTGCCCGTAGCGGATGGGTACGTCCTGTACAATGCTCAGCAGGTCGCGCAGCATCGTCGCCGCTGATGGGATCGGCTCTTCTTCGAGGATGGCCGCGCTGATGGTGCCAAAGATATCGGTATAGTAGACGATGCCCATTTGCTGCCCGCTCAGTTGAGCCAATGGGTGATCGGCGGGCAGAGAGGTGGGGGCAACCGTCAAGGCGTAACCCTCATCTTGCTGCACAGCAGAAGCGACCAGCTTGATCACTTGGCCCTTTGCCTTTGCTTGTTCGAGATCGGCCAGTGTGACGTCCGTAATGCCTTGCACCTGGACATCTTTGAGGGTGGCAGGCACGTTGAGCACGCTGTTCGCCAGGATCACCAGCTTGCTTGCCGCGTCCCAGCCTTCCACGTCGAGAGAGGGGTCCGCCTCGGCGCACCCCTGTGCCTGCGCTGCGGCCAGCGCCTGGTCGTAGGTCATGCCGTGGGCAATCTTGTCGAGGATAAAACTGGTAGTCAGGTTGGGCAAGGCTTCCAGCCGATAAATGGTGGCCCCTGCCAGATCGCGCTGTCCCAGGTTGATCGCCGGCAGTCCACCAGCCACCGTGCCGCAGAAGCGCAACTGCACTCCCTTCTCCCGAGCCAGGGCCATCAGTTCGTGGTAGGCGAGGACCAATGGGCCTTTGTTGGCAGTGACCACGTGCATTTCCAAGTTCATCGCTGTCTGCATGCAACTGAGGCCCGGTTCACCGTGCTCCAAGTTGACTGGGGTTGCCTCGCAGAGTGCGTCTGCCTGGACATGTTGGAGCAGTTCCAGCGAAGTCATGCCTGGTCGACCGCGAGCGGGATACTCGGCGACGGTTCGTTTTTCCTGCTTGAGATCGACCACTGTGGCAATGTTCAACCCCTCGGGATCGAAAGCCGCGCCCCGGCTGTCTGCCGCTCCGACGAGCCTGAAGGTCAGCCCGTAGTGCCTGAGCAGGTGATGGGCCTTGCGATCAAGGATCGACAGAAAACGGCGACCGATGTTCCCCAGGCCGACGACGACGATATGGACGCTCTTTGTCTGTCTGGCCTTGGCTGAGTTTGCTTGCATACGCTAACTCCTCATCAGCGGACGAACTATGTCCGCGCGACTACCGGGCAGCAGTAGACCCACGCACTCTGCTCAACTTGTCTGCCAGATGCCCTTATCCGCACCCCATTCGACCAGGAGGACGATCAAGCCGGCCAGTGCGGTCCAGCGCCACCATTCTCGTCGCTCGGCGGCGCCTGTCAGACGTGCTCTGTCCCCGGTCTGTCCGCTGACCGGAGATCTGCCTATGGCGATGGTGTCTTTTGGCTCAATGTGTGACTCTAGATCGCTGAACAGATTAACGGCAAAGTGGGCCAGGGTGATAGTCCCGTGCTCCACAGAAGCAGACGTCGCCAGGCTTCTTTGCTCGACGGTGTATATGCCCAGTTCGTGGGTTTGTGCGAACGGGATTGGCGCGCTGCCCTGTACTGGATAGGTCCATCGCTGGCCTGAGGGAGCGATAACGATGAGTTCGCTCGGACGTATCTCATCCGCCGCGTCCGCCTGGGGGCGTAGCATCACTGGCGCACCGGGACGGAGCGACGAGACACTTTCTCCTGTCTGTCCTTGCCACCCGGCGGCTGGTACGTCCACTGCACTGGCAGGGGCTAACCAACGGGTGAGGTTGGATACCAGGATGGGGAACGCGATCTGGAGAGGGAGATCAGAGTGATGCAGGTCGAACGTCAGGATCGCAATGCGCCGTCCGGCGACCTCGCCCGCGAGTAGCAACGGCCCGCCTTCTGCTGCAATTAGTGTTCGGGCCCACAGCGGCGGCTTGACAGCTTGGGCACGCGCCACGTGCACGTTATCCAGGTCCACGTAATGTAGCAGGGGACTGCTGTATTCGACGCGCGAGATGTGCGTTCGAGTCAACGATCCGGCGACGGTGAACAGATCAGTTGACGTGGGTGGGGCAATGAAGAGCAGATTGCCTGATTTCGGTAGGGCTGCGGGCGAGACACCGTCAAAGATGTAAAGCGCGGGGGAGACAGCAGGCTGAGCGGTAACCGCGTGAGTCAACGTTCGGGTCACCCGCACGGTGATCGGATTGAGGTCCGGAAGCAGGCTCAACGCGCGCTCGAGGAAGGTGTTGCCTTTCGTGGTCAACAGTATGGTCCGGTCTCGGTACGCGACGTACGCGTCGACGGCACTCTGTCGTGGATGCGAAGCGGCCCCTCCATTTGACCCAGGTACGCGACGTACGCGTCGACTCTCGCTGGGTGAGCGTACGGCCCAGGCTGTATTGTCGAACGCCAGGGGGTCTCCCTGCTGGTGCGCCAAAGGCCCGGCCGTAGGTGCTCCGTCGTGGAAACTCATTTCCCTGTCATCTAGCCTGGCTTCGACCTCTCGTGTATCTAGTGGCAGGTCGTCGATCGTGAAGCCGCTTTCGGTGCCTGAGGCCAGGGAGAGGCTCCGAGCGTCGAACAGGGCACCATCCACGTATACTTGGAGCAAAACGGTGGCAGGCTGAGTGCCGACGTTGGATATACGGACGAATGCCTGTGGCCCCTGGGGTCCGTCGCGGACGGCCAGGGCAGAGATGGCCCGATTCTCGGCAGTGATGCCGATCGGTACATAGCGCACCTGGCCGGGCAGGGCCGGATTAAGTACATCCGCATGAAGATCGGCGGAGCGTCCGCCGCGAGAGGTGAGGCCGCCGTCCGAGAGGATGACAAAGGTGTGTGAATCGGAACCCTCGTGCAAACTTGTTTGTCTGTCGTCCATCGTCTGCTGCGCAATGGACATTCGGATGTACTCCATCCGCGCCAGTACGAGGGCCGCTTCCCAGTCACCCTCAGCATTAGTGACTTGCACAGTGTCGAGTGCCTGTCGCAGCGCGCTGCGTTCGCTGGTCTGTGAGGAGAGCACTCGCGCTGTGTCGCCCACGGCAATGAGCGTCATCACGTCCCTTGGCCCCAACTGGTCCACGATCTGTCTGGCCTCGGCCCGGGCGACCTCAAAGCGCGAGGGGGCTACATCGGTAGCCTGCATGCTGGCTGAGGCGTCGAGGAGGACGATCACATTGCCCTGGATTCTTGGTACGCGCCCGGCCTTGCTGTACGGACGTGCCAAAGCCATAACTAGCAGCAAGAGAACGAGCAACTGGAGCAGCAGGAGCAGATTGCGCCGCAATCGCCGCCAGGGCGAGTTGGCCTCCTGGTCGCGCAGCACTTGTTGCCATAGCATGGTACTGGAGACGACCACCTTTTCGCGGCGAAGCTTGAGCGTGTAGAATATGAGGATGGGTAGAGCCAGCGCCGCAAAAGACAGCGCCAGGGGCGCGACAAAGCCCATGCAAAGGTTCCTTGTTCTAGCCAGTAACAGTTTCCACGTCTTGTGGGGATCTGAGGCTCAATTATACCACTGAACGGATGCCAGGCAACCAAGGCTTCGCCCTGCGGCCCTTCGTCTCGCTCAGGGCGGGGCTCAGCCCAAAGGGTTGCACGGGAATTCCCTCGGATGCTACTGCATCCGCCAGCGATCCTGGATCTGCCGAGTCCTGCTCTGGAGATCCCTCGTCCTGCTTTTCGACAAAAACCCGCGTGTCCGATATAATGGACCCGGCATGGTTCGAGTGGCATGTCGCACCGTGGTGCGTGGCTCCTGGTCCGGGGTTCTTGAGGGAGCCTGCGCCGAGCTCTGGCGAGACGTCATGCACGTGCTGGGCCTAGATTGAACTGTAACCGCGTGCGCTTCCAAGGGACAGACGAATGGTGTTCCCGATTTCCTTTGCCTATTCTTGGTACCTGTTGCTCTTGCTCGCGCTGATACCGGTGGTTTGGCTATGGACGCTACGTCCACCGCGGATGGCCACAGGGGACGTGGACCATAGGAATCCTCTCCGCCGCTGGCGTGGGATGGTGAGTCTGATCCTGCGAGTTCTTATCCTGGTACTGATCATCCTCAGCATAGCTGGACTGCAGTGGGTGCGAGCCAGTGACCAACTGGCGGTTGTTTTCTTGGTCGACGTGTCAGACAGCGTTGACACCGCAGCCCGAGAGCAAGCGTTGGCCTTTGTTCGCTCGGCGCTAGCCGAGATGGAACCGGATGACCGGGCAGGGCTGGTCGTCTTTGGTGCAAACGCGTTAGTCGAGCGACCATTGTCGCAGGCTGGGGAACTGGCATCGTACTCTGTGATCACCGAGTACGGTGCGCACGCCCCGTACGCCTTGTTCTCCATCCCGACGACAGTGCGCACCGACATAGGCGAAGCGATACGCCTGGGACTGGCTCTTCTCCCGGCGACGGCTCAACGGCGTCTGGTACTCCTCTCCGACGGCCAGGGCAACGTGCCGGGTGGGGAAGCGGCAGCCGCACTGGCGGCTGCCAGTGGGGTCGAGTTGGACACTGTGCCACTTGCTGGCCGTGGCGGACACGATGCGTTCGCTGAGGCCTGGGTGGATGCCCTGGACGTGCCTTCTGCGCTCTATGAGGGCGAAGAGTTTGGCCTGGTGGTTCGCGTGCAAAGCGTCGTCGAACAGTGGGCCTTGCTGCGCCTCTTTGCCCCTGACCCAGAGGGGACCGGCGATCGCCTGGTTGTCGAGGAGACAGTCCCGTTGCGCAAGGGTCTGAACTCCTTCCTCTTTACCCTGCCCGCTGGCAAGCCCGGCTTTAGCACGTTTACCGCGCAACTGGTCCCCGAACAGGACACCTTCTATCAGAACAATGTGCTCGGTGCGTTTGCCGTGGTGCGTGGCGCGCCGAGGGTGCTGATCGTCGCCCAGTCCGAGTACCCAGATCGGGCCACCGGTCAGGCAGTGGACGATGCCGCCCGGCTGGCCCTGGCCCTGGAACAGGCCGGGCTCCGTGTCGAACGGGCAACGCCGGCCGACCTGCCCCCCGACCTGGCCTCTGCGGGTGACTATAGCGCGGTGGTGTTGGTCAATGTGCCCGCTACAGCGCTTTCTCCGGCGGATGCACGGGCGGTCTATGCCCGCCTTAATTCGCGGCAGATGGCGATGCTCCAGGCTTACGTCCGCGACCTGGGGCGGGGGTTGGTCTGTGTCGGAGGGGAGGAGAGCTATGGCGTCGGAGGCTATTTCAGGACCCCGTTGGAAGAGACGCTGCCAGTCGAGATGACGATCAAGGATAAGACGCGAATGCCTCCCCTGGCCATCGTTTTTGTCATCGACAGGTCAGGAAGCATGGACATAGCTGCGCGCCAAGGTGGCGCGCGCAAGATCGACCTGGCCAAGGAGGCCATCATTCGCTCGCTAGAGCTGCTGCAACCGGGCGATCAGGTAGGCGTGGTGGCTTTTGAGAGCACGGCACAGTGGGTATTTCCGTCCTTGGAAGAACAGCCTCCCTTGGGAGGAGCAAGGCCGGGGAAACAAAAGTTTCTACCCGAGTTGACCGATGTCGCTGCTGTACAGCAGCAGGTGGGAACGATCCGCGCCGGGGGCGGCACCGACATTTACTCCGGTCTCAGTGCAGCAGTGGCGGCCATGGAGAACAGCGACGCCTCCGTCAAGCACGTTATCCTGCTCACCGATGGTGGAGCCAGTCAAGAGGGCCTCTGGGATCTGGTGACGCGTCTAAGGGCGACTGACGGTACGCTGTCCACGATCGGCGTGGGACAGGATGCAGCGTCCTTCTTGCAGCCGTTGGCCGTCGACGGCGGCGGGCAGTATCACCATACAGATAACCCGGCGGCCATTCCTCAGATCTTTGCTCAAGAGACGACGCTGGCTCAAAGGGCGTACATCGTCGAAGATACGTTCTACCCGGCGCTTGCCGGACGCAGCGCGATCCTGCAAGGTATCGAGGCCGTACCGGCCCTCCATGGGTACGTGGCTACCTCGATCAAGCCTGCTGCACAGATGATCCTGGCCTCGAACCAGCAAGATCCGGTATTGGCCCAGTGGCAATATGGTCTGGGCCGGGCAGTGGCCTGGACGTCGGACGCCAAGGGCAAGTGGGCGCGGGAGTGGGTGCGTTGGGATCAGTTCCCCCGTTTCTGGGCGCAGGCGGTGCGCTGGACGATCGTCGAGCGCGATGACTCGGGGCTGGAGACGCAGATCATCGACGAGGGAGAACGGGTACACGTGGTGGTAGACGTGATGGAGGCGGAAGGGAGGTACGCCAACGACATGAGTACCACGGTCCATCTTTTCCCGGCGTCGATAGGGCGGCAGGTAGACGCCGCACAGGGTTCGCCCGAGGGCTCGCCCCGAGGGGCATGGACGGTGCGCTTGCGGCAGACGGCACCGGGGCGCTATGAGGGAGATCTCTTGCCCGGAGGGGAGGTCTACAGGGAGCGTGGTGCTGACACAGGACGTGGAGCGGTCTATCTCTTACGTGTGGTCGCGGAACCACCGGACGCGTCGTCAGAGGGTTCGCCCGAGGGCTCGCCCCGAGGGGCGCAGCCCTTGATCCAGGTTACCGGCTACGTGCGCCCATATTCCCGCGAATATCGTTCTTTTGGTACCGACGAGGCAGCTCTGCATCGCCTGGCCGAGATAGGAAGGGGCCGGGTGTTTCAGGTGACCGACGCGGATAGAGACCATCCGTTCGCGGATAAAGACCATCCGTTCGCGGCCGACCCGGCGAGTGTGTTTGCACACGACCAGGACGCCGTGCGTACCTATACCCCTGTCTGGCCGTGGCTGCTAGGCCTGGCGGTCTGCCTGTTACCGCTAGACGTGGGAGTGCGCCGGGTAGCGGTCGATTGGATGGACGTGCGGCGTGCGACGGCCAAGGTGCGAGCGTGGATCCGCGCGCATAAGAATGCGGGTAAGCGTGTCGTGTTTCGTCGCCGGCCCACGCGGGTGCAATCCTCGGAGCGTGCGGCGCGCCTGATGGCTGCCAAAAAGCGTGCCACGGAGCGTGCAGCGGTGCAAAGGGCTATCAAACTTGACACTTTGGATTCTAAGCGGGGCATCAGTGTCGAGGGACCGGCGGGCACCGCCGGTCCGGCGGCTGATGATTGGTCAGTTGAAGAAACGCATGTGCCGCCGGCGCCATCGGCGGCGGCGTTCGAGGAGCCTGAGCAGGCTCCAGCGCCAGAACTGGGGCCGGAAGACGATGGCCAGCGCACCATGACCGCGCGGCTGTTGGCGGCGAAAAGGAGGGCGCGTCGGGGGAGCGCTGGATCCGAGGAACGCTGAGAGAACGATGCACGCTCTATTGTGCATTTCACCATCCTGGCTAAAGGTCAGCAGAATCTCAAAACCGATGGCGAATCCCGCGGACGTAGCCTGTCCGCTGGTGATCCTGCTACCTTGCCGCCGGACGTGGTCGCTGCGGCACAGAAACGCGGCCGGGAGCGAGACCTGGATGCAATGGTGGCGGAACTGTTGGCCGAGCTAGGAGGGTACCAGGTTCTCTTTGTAAGGTCTCTCTACCAATCCAGGTACGCTATGCAGACCCTCAGGGTTTCCCAAACCCTAAGGGTCTGCACGATCCGGGCATGCCACCTGCACGCGCTTGCTGGTGACGGCCGCCTCGTGCAGGGCCAACATCGCCCGCGTCATGGCCGTCTCTTCCTCGAACGGCGTGGGCATGGGCGTGCCGTCGAGCAGGTAATTCACATAGTGCTCGATGTACAGTGGGGAAACCAGATCGTCGGGGAAAGACAGCTCGGTGCTCTCGCGTCCCGGGATGTAGAGGCAGTGTTGCTGGAAGCCGTCCACCGTCTCGGCCATGCCCTCCGTGCCGAACACGCGCAGTTGATCGTTGCCCCATACTCCAAAGTTTCTGGGGTTAAGATAGTTCAGGTTGATCGATCCGACCCCACCGTTCTCTAGCTCCACCGCGAACGCGGCCGCTATCTGGATCTCCCCTGTGCCAGGGTTGCCTAGCCC
>Ga0114930_10002073_pt1 | contig 18392 bp, 17 predicted proteins | sample AnhtaG_FD_87300 | JGI IMG/M metagenome (GOLD analysis project Ga0114930, IMG submission 87300) | Deep subsurface microbial communities from Anholt, Denmark to uncover new lineages of life (NeLLi) - Anholt_01485 metaG | ecosystem: Environmental > Aquatic > Marine > Oceanic > Sediment | place... | reverse complement strand
GCCGCCGTCGTTCCAGGCCGCGTCCGCCGGCAAGATCAGCGTGGCGACCTGTCCCGGCTCGGCCGACGCGGCGGCGATCGCTTGGGCGGCGTCGGCGCCGACGCCGGCGGCGTCGCGCGAGGTACGCACCCAGGCCGAAACCGGGCGCGCCAAGCCTTCGATGTCCGAGGTCAGCGGCGCGTCGTACGGCACGTGATAGGTCGCGTGCTCGCCCACGACGTTGACCACGGGCGAGCGCGCCCGGCGCGCGTTGTGCAGGTTGGCGATGGCGTTGCCCAGGCCGGGCCCGAGGTGCAGCAGGGTCGCCGCCGGCTTGCCGGCCATGCGCGCGTAGCCGTCGGCCGATCCCGCCGCGCCCCCCTCGAACAGGCACAAGACGCAGCGGATGCCCGGCACGCTGTCCAGCGCGGCGACGAAGTGCATCTCGGAGGTGCCGGGATTGGCGAAGCACACCTCCACCCCGCCGGCGACCAGCGTCTTGACCAGGCTTTCGGCGCCGTTCATGGGATTCGTCCAGCGAAGCTGTGGCCGCCCCGGGGGCGAGGAGATAGCTGTATCACACCGCACGCCGGCGGTTGAAGCCAGCGGCCATACGGCATGGCACCCATCCCCCGGCCCTGTGGCCCGACCCGGCGCTTTTGGACTATCCTTCGGGTCCGCAAAGCCCTGGGGAGAGAGACGCCGCCAATGACCGTGAAAAGCAAGAGCAAGCCGAACCCGAAATTCGACAAGGCCAAGCTGCCGAGCCGCCACGTGTCGGTGGGGCCGGTGAGCGCGCCGCACCGCGCGTTCTACTACGCGATGGGCATGACCGAGCAGGAGATCAAGCAGCCCTTCGTCGGCGTGGCGACGACCTGGAACGAGGCCGCGCCGTGCAACATCGCGCTGGCGCGCCAGGCGCAGGCCGCCAAGAAGGGCGTCAAGGCCGCGGGCGGCACGCCGCGCGAGTTCACCACCATCACCGTGACCGACGGCATCGCCATGGGCCATGCCGGCATGAAGTCGTCGCTGGTGAGCCGCGAGGTGATCGCGGATTCGGTGGAATTGACGATGCGCGGGCATTGCTACGACGCGCTGGTCGGGGTGGCGGGCTGCGACAAATCGCTGCCCGGACTCATGATGGTGATGGTGCGGCTCAACGTGCCCTCGGTGTTCCTGTACGGCGGGTCGATCCTGCCCGGCCGCTACAAGGGCCGGGACATGACCATCGTCGAGGTGTTCGAGGGCGTGGGCCAGCACTCCGCCGGCAAGATCGGCGACGCGGAGCTGAAGGAGATCGAGATGGTCTCGTGCCCGTCCTCGGGCTCGTGCGGCGGGCAGTACACCGCGAACACCATGGCCTGCGTTTCCGAGGCGATCGGCCTGGCGCTGCCGGGCTCCTCCGGCCCGCCCGCGCCCTACGACGGACGCGACAGCTTCGCGGAAGCCTCGGGCGAGGCGGTGATGGAACTGATCCGCAAGGGCATTCGCCCGCGCGACATCGTCACGCGCAAGGCGCTGGAGAACGCGGCGGCCGTGGTCGCGGCCACCGGCGGCTCCACCAACGCGGCGCTGCACCTGCCCGCGATCGCCAACGAGGCGGGCATCGAGTTCGACCTGTTCGACGTGGCGGAGGTGTTCCGCCGCACGCCTTATATCGCGAGCCTGAAGCCGGGCGGGAAATACGTCGCCAAAGACCTGTACGACGTGGGCGGCGTGTCGGTGGTGATCAAGGCGCTGCTCGACTCGGGCCACATGCACGCCGACTGCATCACGGTCACTGGCAGGACCATCGCCGAGAACGTGAAGCACGTGACGTTGCCCGCGGGCCAGGACGTGGTCGTGCCCGTGAAGAAGGCGTTCAGCAGGACCGGCGGCGTGGTGGGCTTGAAGGGCTCGCTCGCGCCCGAGGGCGCGATCGTCAAGATCGCGGGGATGAAGAAGCTGCAGTTCAAGGGGCCCGCGCGGGTGTTCGACTGCGAGGAGGACTGCCTCACCGCCGTGCTGACCCACCGGTTCAAGGAAGGCGACGTGCTGGTGATCCGCTACGAAGGGCCGAAGGGCGGGCCGGGCATGCGCGAGATGCTCTCCACCACCTCGGCGCTCTACGGCCAAGGCATGGGCGAGAAAGTGGCGCTGGTGACGGACGGGCGATTCTCCGGCGGCACGCGCGGCTTTTGCATCGGCCATGTCGGGCCCGAGGCCGCCGTGGGCGGGCCGATCGCGCTGGTCAAGGACGGCGACATGATCCGCATCGACGCGGAGAAGGGCGCCATCGAGCTCGACGTGCCCAAGGCCGAGCTGGAGAAGCGCCGCAAGGCGTGGAAACCCCGCGCGCACGACTTCCAGTCCGGCGGCTTGTGGAAATACGCGCAGACCGTGGGTCCGGCGCGGCTCGGGGCGGTGACCCATCCCGGCGCGCGGGCCGAGACGCACGTGTTCGGCGACATCTGACCGGGGGAAGGAAAGTGCAGGTGCGGCAATGACCAGGACCATGCTTCGCTACGCGGCCGCGGCGGCGTTGATCGCGGCGCTGCCGTTCGCAAGCCACGCGCAGACCCAGCCCGCCAAGCCCGCGCAGGCCCCGGCGCAAGCCCAGGCCAAGCCGGGCCCCTATCCCACGCCGGTGGTCGATGCCTTCATCGGCGGCTGCGGGCGCGAGAGCGGCGGGCGGGTCGAGTTCTGCCGCTGCCTGATCGACGGGTTGCAGAAGAAACTCGGCTTTTCCGATTTCAAGCGCTGGGAGACGGCGGGGGCGCTCGGCATGCAGGTGGCGCAGTCGATCAACGAGAAGGTGCTCGACGTCGCGACCCAATGCCGGTGGCCCGACTAGGGGCCGCTGGCCGGATTGATCCGCTAGGACGCGCCTTCCGCCCGCGCCCTGGCCGCGGCCAGGCGCTGCTCGCGCACCGACACGTAGGCGCCGCTCGCGACCAGGATCGCGGTGCCGAACCAGGTCCAGCCGTCGGGGAAGTCGCGGAAGCCGACATAGCCGACCGCGGTCGACATCACGATCTGCCAATACGCGAACGGCGCCAGCAGCGAGGCCTGCGCGCGTTCGTGCGCGCGGATGATCATGTAGTGGCCGACCGCGGCCATCGGCCCGATCGCCGCCATCGCCAGGAACTCGGGCCAGCCCGGCCAGTGCCACACGAAGGGCAGCGCCGCGCTCGCGGCCGCCGTGCCGGCGATCGCGGTGTAGACCAGGCTCACGAGGGGCGGCGCGCGGCCGGCGAGCCGGCGCGTCGCCAACAGGTAGCCCGCATAGCAAATCCCCGCGCCGAGCGGGAACAGCGCATGCCAGCCCGCGGCGCTGGCGCCGGGGCGGATCACGATCAGCGCGCCGGCGAAGCCCACCGCCGCCGCCGTGTAGCGCCTGAGGCCCACGCGCTCGCCCAAAACGAGCGGGGCCAGGGCGGTGACGATCAGCGGCGCCACGAACAGCACCGCCACGCTGTCGGCCACCGGCAAATAGCGAAGCCCGGCGAAGAAGAACAGCGTCGAGAACACCAGGAACACGCCGCGCACCGCCTGGCGCGCGGCCTGGCGCGGCAGCAGGGCGCGGGCCCCGTGCGCGGCCGCCGCGAACGGCGCGACCGCGGCGAGGTGGAAGAAATACCGCGCCCACACCACCTCGATCACCGGCACGCCGCCGGCGATCAGGTATTTGCCGATGCCGTCGCTCACGGGAAAGATCGACAGCGCCGCCATCACCATCGCGATGGCGGGGAGCGGCGAGGCATGGGCCGGCGCGGCGTAGGGGGCGATGGGGCGGCTCGCTGGGGCGGTCGGTTGCTCGTCCCGACCTTACCCCATAGCCGCCGCTGCCGTGCATCCGCACCTTGCGCGGGGGTGCCATGCCCCGGCGAGGGACGCAGCCTCGTCCTTCGCCAAGCTCCGGACGCGGCCGTCAGCCTCCTGAGTCCTCATGGCGAGCTTGTCGAACCATGAGGACCCGGCCTCTCAATTCCCCCGCCGGTTCGCCTGGACCAGCCGGTACATGCCCTCGACGTTGAGCGCGAGCCAGTCCTTGTAGGCGGTCCAGCCCTCGTATTTCTTCATCTGGATCGCCTGCTTCATCTCGTCCACGCTCTTGCCGGCGCGCGCCATGCCCGTCACTTCCGCGCGCAATTCCTCCATGTAGGCGCGGAACAGCCGCACGTGCTCGGGCTTGCCCAGGGGCCCGTGGCCCGGCGCCAGGATGTCGAAGTCCATGCGCTCGACCGCCTTCAGCGACTCCACCCATTCGTCGAGGTACGCGTCGGGGAAGTCGCGGAACGGCAGCGAGTTCACGGGAATGAAGTCGACCGCGAACAGGATGCGCTCCTTGGGAAAGCGCATGACGATGGAGTTGTCGGAGTGGTTCTTGCCGACGAAGGCGAGCTCCACCACGGTGCCGCCCAGCTCCACGGTCATGCTGTCGGTGAAGGTCAGGCCGGGCACGGCGGTGGGGCGCTTCTCGCCGACGATCACGTCCTTGGCGCGCTGGTGCGCGATCACGACGGCGGTGTCGGCGAACACCTGGCCGCCGGCGATGTGGTCGCGGTGGTCGTGGCTGTAGATCAGGTACCTGGCGGTCTGGTTGAAGCGGGTCTTGAACTCGTTCTTGAGCCACTGGGCCGCGTCGGCGTCGATCGGGTCCGTCGCGACGATGCCCTGGGGCGTCACCGCGAACACCGAGTAGTGGTTGTTGTTGCGGAAGCGGTACACCTCGCCCGCGATCTTGGTGATTTCGCGCACCGCGGGCTGCGCGGCCTGCGCCACCTGCTCGAACGGGTTCTGCGCTTGGGCGGTCGCGGCGCACAGCGTCAGGGCGGCCGCGGCGATCAGCGCGGCATGGCGGGCGGTCATGGCGATTTCTCCCCCAGGGTTGCCGCAAGGGTAACACTGCCGTTCGCGTGCGGCATCCCCGGGGCGCTTGTCACTTTCGCGTGAAGGCTTAAGTATGGGGCGGATCGGCTGCTGCGAACCACGAACCCAAGGAAACCCGAACTCGATGTCCCGTCTCCGCGTCGCCGTCGGCGGCTTCCAGCACGAAACCAACACCTTCGCGCCGGTCCAGGCGGCGTGGCACGACTTCGTCACGCCCGGGGGCTGGCCGGGCCTGTCGCGCGGACCCGCGCTGCCCGAAGCGCTCGCGGGCGCCAACCTGCCGGCGGCCGGCGCGATCGACGCGCTGAAAGGCGAGGGGCACGAGGTGGTGCCGCTCACCTGGGCCAACGCCTCGCCCTCGGCGCAGGTCACCCAGGACGCCTATGAGCGTTACTGGGCGCTCTTGAAAGAAGACCTGTTGCGCGAGGCGGGCAAATTCGACGCGCTCTACCTCGACCTGCACGGCGCGATGGTGGCCGAGCACCGGGACGACGGCGAGGGCGAGCTGCTCGGCCGCATCCGCGCGCTGGTGGGGCCGGACCTGCCGGTGGTGGCGAGCCTGGATTTGCACGCCAACGTCACCCCGGCGATGGTCGCGCGCGCCGACGCGCTGGTCGCCTACCGCACCTATCCGCACATCGACATGGCCGACACCGGCGCGCGCGCCGCGCGCCTGCTGCTCAGGATCGCCGCCGCCAAGGGCAACGGCCGCCCGGCCAAAGCGTTCCGGCAGATCCCGTTCCTGATCCCGATCAACTGGCAGAGCACGTTCGTCGAGCCCGGCGGCGCCATCTACCGCCGCGTGATCGAGGCCGACGACGCGGCTGCGCGCTCGGGTCCGTTCGGCGTGTCGCTGGCGATGGGCTTCCCGCTCGCGGACATCCACGACGCGGGCGCGTCGGTCGCGGCCTACGGCGCGACGCAGCGGGAAGCCGACGCGGCGGCGGACGAGATCGCGGACCTGGTCAAGGCGAACGAGAGCGGCTTCGCGGGCAGGCTCTACGATCCCGACGCGGGCGTGGCCGAGGCGATGCGTCTGGCGGCCAAGGCGTCGCGCCCCGTGGTGCTGGCCGACACGCAGGACAATTCCGGCGGCGGGGCGCCGTCCGACACCGTGGGGCTGCTCGAGGCGCTGGTGCGCGGGCGCGCCCCGGACGCGGCCATCGGCCTGCTGTGCGACGAGGAGGCGGCGGAAATCGCGCACCGCGCGGGCGAGGGGGCGGAGATCAATATCGCCCTCGGCGGCAAGAAGGTGCCGGGCCACAAGCCGATGCACGCCGCGTTCAAGGTGCGGAAACTCGGCGACGGGCGCTTCACCGGCACCGGGCCGTTCTACAAGGGCCTGCGCATCCAGCTCGGGCCCATGGCGGCGCTCGAGGTGGGCGGGGTGCAGGTCGCGGTGTGCTCGCGCAAGATGCAGGCCGCCGACCAGGAGATGTTCCGGCACGTCGGCATCGAGCCCAAGCGCATGAAGGTTTTGGGCCTCAAGAGCTCGGTGCATTTCCGCGCCGACTTCCAGCCCATCGCCGAGGCGATCCTGATGGTCGCGGCCCCGGGCGTGGTGCATGCCGACCTCACCAAGCTGCCGTGGAAGAAGCTCAGGCCCGGCGTGCGGCTGAGCCCGCGCGCGGCCTGACATGAAAATCGGCTCCGAGGAGCACAAGGAGCTGTTCTGCCGCGGCTTCATCGCAAGCCACGTCGAATACGACCCCGAACGCCTGCCCTGGCCCGAGCTCGCGGGCGAATACCTCGCGCGCATGCGCGCCGTGCCCTACTGGGAGGAGGTGTTCTACGCCGAGCGGCGGGCGGGCATGGTGGTGCGCGCGTTCGCCGAGACCCTCTCCGATCCGCTGATGCGCGAGGCCGTGGATTTGCAAGGGCTGGAGGAATCGCGCCACGCCCGGTTGATCCGCGCCATGATCCGCCGCTACGGCATCGCGGCCGAGGAAAAGCCGGTCGCCCGGTTGCCGGACGACATCCGCACCGCGTTCCTGGATTTCGGCTACGGGGAGTGCGTGGACAGCTTCGTCGGCTTCGGCGCGTTCAAGGCGGCGCGCGATGGGGGCTTCCTGCCCGAGGGCATCTTCGCGCTGTTCGACACCTTCATGCAGGAGGAGACGCGCCACATCGTCTTCTTCGTCAACTGGATGGCGTACCAGGAGGCGCGCAAGGGGCCGGTCGCCAACGCCCTGCGGGGCGTCACCTCGGCCTGGTATCACGGCCGGGCCGTGGCCAATCACCTCAGGCACGCGCGCAAGGAGGCCAAGGGCGGGCGCAACTTCTCCGCCGCGCAGGCCGGGATTTTCCCGGACGGGTTCGGCGCGGCCGGGTTCCTGGGCGACTGCCTCGTGGAATACCGCCGGCGCATGGCGCCGTTCGATCCGTGCCTGCTGCGGCCAAGGTTGATGGCGTCCGTGGGCGCGGCGGCGCTGTCGGTGCTGCGGCTGATGCCCGCGCGCGCGGCGAAAGCCGAATCTAAGCCGGCCTAGCCGCGCGGCTTTTCCGCGAGCATGGGCCCATCGGGATGGGCGCAGCGCGCCCGACGGAACCTAGCACCAACTTCCTCAGCGGAAGACGATGGTGCATATTGCGTAGTGAGCGTCACCGCGACCTAGCTCATCGGTCGAGACTGCAATATTTTAATCCGATCATGGACCGGATTGTTATCCGGCCCTTGTTAGCTGCGTCATCACCGTGGCGATCGGTCCGGTCGCAACCGGCGCGAGGATGGCCGCAACTTGCCACATGCGTTGCGTTAAGCCGAATGAAAAGCCATTTTTGTTTATCCAACTGGAGATATCTTCCTCTGTAACGACTACGCGCTTGCTTGGGGTTGCTTCTGTACTCTTCTTGATTCCCGTGATCTCGAATATCGCCAATGCGCGAATCTCATCTTCTAACCGAAACGCGGGCGGAACATAGACGCAAGCAAGGCATGCGGAGAACAGAATGCCGAAGAAAAAATGCGAGTTGAATAGGTACTCGCGAAAGTCAGTTCCGCTTTTTGCTTCCAGGAAGGGTATCGGCAGGCGGTTCCACGCGCTCATCTCAAGCAGGCTCAGAATCAGAATCATCGTTCCAAGAAAAAGAAAAATATTGAGGCTCCGCAGCTTTCGCCGAATATCCTCAATCGTGCCTTGCTCGTTACCGTCATCTTGTGGAAAACGAAGGGCAACGGTACTGGACCCAATTGCAAGCAGCACCGCTGCGGGCATGATGACCAAAGAAAGCTTTTCGGCATTCATCAAATAGAGATCCTTCCAACCACCGGAACAGGCCGTTAGTACGCAATCATAGACAGGCTGAAAAGCCAGATAGATCGATTTATGGAAGCCGGGCGCTATGTGAGCAAGAAGAACGGCAAGAAGAAGGACTGGTACGCTGCCCAATAGGAAGAATGTGACGGAGAGTCCAGTACGGAACAGGTCGAATCTGTTGCCCAATGCGATGATCGTATAAATTGAGGTCACAACACAGAAGAAGCCTACCGCGAACGATAGGGCGATGGACAAATAGATTTGGGCCGCAACCTTCTTACAATCGATCGATTGTTCAAGGAATCGGACGTTGATTGGATCCTGTCTTAGGGAATCGGCGACATATTCATTAAACGCCCAGGAGAAGACAAATACGCTCACTGGGATAAAGAAATAGATCAATGAACGAATGACGCCTTGGGCCTGTAAGAAATATATCTGTTTGGTGGAAAATAGCATTGCAGCACCCCCACAATCATCAATAGGTATTCTCTGGGGGGTTTTTTAAGCAAAGTCAATCGTGGGCATTCAGAGACTAGGCGGTTTTGATCTTTGAATGTGTCCTCGACGTCAGCCACACAACCGGAAATCATCAATCTGCATCGGCCAGTATGCGTTGTGGCTGGTGCGGCAGAAAACATGCCATTGCGGTGTACCTATTGGCGCGGCGTCTCCGCCAGCGCCGGCCTTGAGGGATGCGCGCGCCGGGGCGGCGCAGGCGACAGCGACGCGGTCGGGCAGAGCGCGTCGATGAAGGTCCAGGACGGATTGTTGATCGCCATGTCGCAGCGCGCCAGGCGCTCGCCCTGGGGCGTCTTCATGCACACGGTCTGGCCCAGCTCGACGCGACCGCCGTCGTAGCGGCAGGTGCAGTCCGCCCGCGCCCCCTCGGGCGCGGCGATCAGGGCCGCCAGCGCGGCCGCAAGAGCTCCGGCGATGCGCGTGGACATGAAAGAAAGGCTACGCCCGCTTCGCCGCGGGCGCAACGGCGCGCGGCGGCTAGCCCTTCACCTCGCACCACACCGGGGTGTGGTCCGAGGCCTTTTCCCAGCCCCTGGGCGCGCGGTCGACCTCGGCGCGCGTCAGCCGGTCGGCCGCGCGCGGGCTCAAGAGCAGGTGGTCGATCCTGAGTCCGTGGTCGCGCTCGTAGCGGTTCTGGAAATAGTCCCAGTAGGTGAACTGGCGGCCCTCGGGATGCAAGGCGCGGATCGCGTCGGTCCAGCCCTGGAACAGGATGCGGCGGAACGCGGCTTTCGATTCGGGCCGGCACAGCGCGTCGCCCGCCATCGCTCGCGGGTCCCACGCGTCCTCGTCGGTGGGGCAGACGTTCCAGTCGCCGCCCAGCACGACCGGGGATTCGCGCGCCAGCAGGTCCTTGGCGTGGCGCTCGAGGCGCCCGAAGAACGCGAGCTTGTACTTGAACTTATCGGAATCGACCGGGTTGCCGTTGGGCAGATAGATCGACGCCACGCGCACGCCGCCCACCGTGGCTTCCAGGTAGCGCGCGTGGGCGTCGCCGTCGTCGCCGGGCAGGGCGGTGACCGGGTCCTCGATCTTCTTCCCCTTCGCCAGGATCGCGACGCCGTTATAGGCTTTCTGGCCGACCACGACGGCGTCGTAGCCCGCGGCCTTGACCTCGAGCCCGGGAAACGCGTCGGTCTCGCATTTCAGTTCCTGCAGCAGCACCACGTCGGGCTTGGCCGCTTCCAGCCAGCGCACGAGGTGCTGCAGCCGCGCCTTGACCGAATTCACGTTCCAGGTGGCGATTTTCATCGGCTCCGTCCTTGCACCGCCGCATCCTACGGCCAAACCCAGGCACGCCGCCAATCCCGCTCGCGGCCGGGTTGACGCAGGTCAAGGCAAGCGCTCTCGCACTGCCTATCCTTGCCCGCACCCGGAAAACGGCGGTGGAGGCGGGAATGGCGGAGCTTGCGCCGCGCGAGCGCGCCGAGGACATCGAAGCGCTGCTCGGCCTAGAAGCGGCCTCGCGTTCGCGCCTGCGCCGCTGGGCCAAGCCGGCGTCGGTCGCGCTTGCGGCCGTCGCGCTGGGCGCGGGCGCGGTCGCCTGGTACCTCTCCGGCACGACCGTAGGCGCGACGCGCTACGTCACGCAGCCCGCCGCGCGCGGCGACCTGACCGTGGTGGTCACCGCCACGGGCAGCGTGCAGCCGATCACCAAGGTGGACGTGTCGAGCGAGCTTTCCGGCATCGTGCGGCGCGTGTTCGTCGACTACAACAGCCCGGTCAAGGCCGGCCAGGCGCTGGCGGAGCTCGACACCGACAAGCTCCAGGCCACGGTGGAAAGCTCGCGCGCCAAGCTCAACGCCGCCAAGGCCAAGATCGCCGAGATCGAGGTCACGATCCGCGAGACCGAGCGCGAGCACAAGCGCAAGCAAAGCCTGGTCGAGAAGGATTTCACGTCGAGGCGCGAATTGGACGTGGCGTGGGCGCTGCACCAGCGCGCACTCGCCGCGCTGGCCAGCGCCAAGGCGGATGCGATCGCCGCCGAGGCCGATCTGCGCTTCAACGAAACCAATCTGGCCAAGGCCAAGATCCTCTCGCCGATCGACGGCGTGGTGCTGAAGCGCAGCGTCGATCCCGGCCAGACCGTGGCCTCGTCGCTCCAGGCGCCCGTGCTGTTCACGATCGCCGAGGACCTGCGCAAGATGGAGGTGCAGGCGGACGTGGACGAGGCCGACGTGGGCAAGGTGCGCGAAGGCCAGTCCGCCGCCTTCACGGTCGACGCCCATCCCGACCGCAAGTTCCCGGCGACGATCCGCGAGCTGCGCTACGCCTCGGAAACCGTCCAGGGCGTCGTCACCTACAAGGCGGTGCTGACGGTCGACAATTCCGAGCTGCTGCTGCGGCCCGGCATGACGGCGACCGCCGAGATCACGGTCGAGCGGGTGAAGGACGTGCTGTTGGCGCCCAACGCGGCGCTGCGCTTCACGCCGCCGGCCCAGCCGGCGGCCCAGAGCCAGAGCTTCCTGCGGCGGCTGATGCCGGGCCTGCCGCAGTTCCGCACGCCCAGTCCGCGCGGCGAGCCCGGCTCGGCGCGGCGCGTATGGGTGCTGGAGGACGGCGCGCCCAGCGCCGTGCCGGTCACGGCCGGCGCCACCGACGGCAAGATGACCGAAATCCTTAGGGGCGACATCCGGCCCGGGCAGGCGCTGATCGTCGACGCGGTCGCGCCCAAGCGGCCATGAGCGAAGCCGCGCAGGGCGCGGACGCGCCGCGTGCGCTGATCGCGTTCAAGGGCGTCGGCAAGACTTTCGGCGCGGGGCCGGCCGCGGTGCGGGCGCTGGCGGGCGTCGACCTTGAGGTCCGTGAGGGCGAGTTCATCGCCATCATGGGGCCTTCCGGCTCGGGCAAGTCGACGGCGATGAACATCATCGGCTGCCTGGATACGCCCAGCGCCGGCGCGTACCTGTTCAAGGGAGTCGATGTCGGCCGGCTGGACCGGCGCAGCCGCGCGCTGGTGCGCCGGCGCTTCCTCGGCTTCGTGTTCCAGGGCTTCAACCTGCTGGCGCGCACCTCGGCGGCGGAGAACGTCGAGCTGCCGCTGGTCTATCGCGGCACCGCGCCGGGGGAACGCCGGCGCCTGGCGCTGGCCGCGCTCGACCGCGTCGGGCTTCTCGGCCGCGAGGGCCATACGCCGTCGGAGCTTTCGGGCGGGCAGCAGCAGCGCGTGGCGATCGCGCGCGCCATCGTCACCCAGCCCGCGGTGCTGCTCGCCGACGAGCCGACCGGCAATCTCGACACCAAGACCAGCCACGAGATCATGCGCCTCCTGACCGACCTCAACGGCCAGGGCATCACCGTGATCATGGTGACGCACGAGGCCGACATGGCGGCCTACGCCCGGCGCACGGTGCGGTTCCTCGACGGCCGCATCGCCGAGGACGGCGGCACGCGCGAGGCGGCCTGATGCTCGGCGAAGCGGTCAAGCTCGCGCTCAAGGCGATCCGCCGCAACGCGCTGCGTTCGTTCCTCACCGTGCTCGGCATCGTCATCGGCGTGGGCGCGGTGATCGCGATGGTCACGATCGGCAACGGCACCACCGCCAAGGTGACGGCCGACCTGGCGAAGCTCGGCACCAACCTGCTGTTCGTCTCGCCGGGCCAGTTCGGCCCCGGCCGCGCCAGCACCGACGCCAAGCCGTTCAAGGCGCGCGACATCGAGGCGGTGCGCAGCCAATTGCGCAACCTGCGCGCCGTGGCGCCGGTGGCGCAGAAATCGGTCACCGCGATCGTCGGCAGCGAAAGCCGGATGACGGTGGTCACCGGAACCGACAACGATTTCTTCGTCGCCCAGGACTGGGTGGTGGCCCAGGGGCGGCAGTTCCTGGAGGGCGAGCTGCGCGCCGGCCGCGCGGCCTGCGTGCTGGGCCAGACCGTGCGCGACAAGCTGTTCGGCCGCGCCGACCCGGTGGGGCATACCGTGCGCGTGAAGAACGTGGCGTGCGAGGTGGTAGGGCTGCTCGCGGCCAAGGGCCAGTCCAGCTTCGGCACCGACCAGGACGACGTGATCGTCATGCCGATCCGCGCCGTGCAGCGAAGGCTCACCGGCAACCAGGACATCTCGCGCATCCTGGTTTCGGCCGAGGAGGACGCCGACACGGGGAAGGTCCAGGCCGACCTGGAGTGGCTGCTGCGCGAGCGGCGCAACATCCAGCCCGGCGCCGAGGACGACTTCCAGGTGCGCGACATGAAGCAGCTGGTGCAGACCACGGTGGGCGCGACCGCCCTGCTGACCGGCCTGCTCGGCGCCGTGGCGGCGGTGAGCCTGCTGGTGGGCGGCATCGGCATCATGAACATCATGCTGGTGTCGGTGACCGAGCGCACGCGCGAGATCGGCATCAGGCTCGCGATCGGCGCGCTCGAGGGCCAGGTGCTGCTGCAATTCCTGGTCGAGGCGGTGGTGCTGTCGTTGTTCGGCGGCCTGGTCGGCATCCTCGGCGGCCTCGGGCTCGCGGCGCTGGCGGCGGGCGGCCTCGGCGTGCCGTTGCTGATCGACCCGTGGATCGTGCTGATTGCCTTCGGCTTCTCGGCCCTGGTGGGCGTGGTGTTCGGCTATTTCCCGGCGCGCCGCGCGGCGCGCCTCGATCCGATCGAGGCGCTCAGGCACGAGTAGGGTGGGCCGGAGATTCAGACCGCGAACGAGTTGCCGCAGCCGCAGGACGATTTGGCGTTGGGATTGCGGATCTGGAACGACGCGCCGATCAGGTCTTCGACGAAGTCGATCTCCGCGCCCGCCAGGAGCTCGAGCGAGGTTTCGTCGATCACCACCTTGGCGCCGGCGCGCTCGAACAGACGGTCGTCGTCGTGCCGGCTGTCGTCGAAGGAAAAGCCGTACTGGAAGCCCGAGCAGCCGCCGCCGGATACCGAGACGCGCAGCATCATCCCGGGGTGCGCTTCCTGCGCGGCCAGGAAGGCGATGCGCTTGGCGGCGCTTTCCGTCAGCGTGACGCCGGGCGCTTGTGCGTTCGTGGCGGCGGTATCGGGCATTCAAGGGGCTCCGGAATAACCTAGCGCCAATGTAGGCAATCCCCGCGCGAAGTCAATTCGCGAGGGCGTGGCCGGCACTGGCCGGATCGGCGGAAAAGCAAGCGCGCGCAGGCTATTGCCTGGCTTCGCTCGCACGCTGGCGCAGCAGGCGCGCCAGCGCCCGCTGCCCGGCGCCAAGCGCCGTATTCGCCAGCCGGAATGATGCTTTCGATCGCTCCACCGGCGCGGGCTCGGCCTCGCTATAGATTTCCCAGGTAAACCGCTCCGGCGGCGGGTCGCTGGCGACGACGCGAACTTTGAAGACCATGGGAAGGCGCTCGGCAGTATAGACCGGTTTCGGCAAGAAACCGCGGACACCGCGGCGAGACTAAGATACCCGCTCTGGAAGTCAAGAGCAGGCCGTCAATTTGGCGATGCTTGGCACGAAATTGACGGCTGCCGGATTCATTTGCTGCGCGGCGAGCTGGATCGGCCTCGTTACGGCGGCTTGATGCCGCCGTGTTCGGCGAAGAACCGCGGCACCCGGGCGAAGGCGTCGGCGCGCGCCGCCGGGTCGGCCGCGATCGTGACGTGCCCCTTGCTGTTGGCGCCGGCGCGCGGCACGTCCGCGCGTTCCACCGGTTTGTGGTCGGGCGCGTCGAAGCCGTGGTAGGCGCCGGGATAGAGCACGAGGGCCAGCGGCTCGCCCGCGCCTTGCCGCAGCGCCGCGAGCTCGCGGCACGGCTCTGCCGGCGTCCAGTCGTCGGCGTCGCCGATCAGGATCAGAAGCGGCGTGCGCGTGCGCCACTTGCTCTTGAGGGGCGTGGTGCAGCCCGGATAGAGCGCCACGGCCGCGCGGAAATTGCCGCCCGCGCGCCGGCGCAGGTCCGGGATATTGTCGGCCCGGATCGTCGCGAGAGTCGCGCTGCCGCCGTTCGACCAGCCCATCAGGAACACGCGATCGGCAAGCACGAACGGTTGCGCGCGCAGCCACGCCAGCGCGCCGTAGGCGTCGCGCGGCCGGTGGCGGTGGGGCGAGACCGGCGGCCTTTCCTGGGTGCAGACCTCCATCACGCCCCTGGGGCGGAAGCTGTCGGGCAGCAGCACGACGTAGCCCAGCGCGCTCAAGGCCTCGGCCCAACTGCGGATCGTATTGTACGGGGCGTCGCGCGTGCGGAAGTCGCGCCCGCCGCAGCCGTGCATCCCGACGATCGCGGGAAACGGCCCGGGCCCTTCGGGCCGGTACAGGCGTGCGTCGATCGCGGTCGGCGCGCCGCGCGTCAGGTCCTCGTCCAGGCTCGCAAAGGTCACGCGCCCGTCGGCGAGGGCGGGCAGGGCGGCGAGAGTCAGAAACAGGGCGGCGACGATCGCGCGAAACCGTTGTTTGCCTTGGATTTCGCCCAGCGGTAGGTTGCGCGCCATGCCGGCCCTACTGAATCTGGCGGTATACGCGTGCCGGGCGGAGAATTCGCGGGGGCGGCTGCACCTGGAGCCCGAGAGCCGCATGCGCTCCGCCTTCCAGCGCGACCGGGACCGCATCATCCACTCCGCCGCCTTTCGGCGCCTGAAGTACAAAACGCAGGTGTTCGTGTACCACGAGGGCGACTATTACCGCACGCGGCTCACCCATAGCCTCGAAGTGGCGCAGATCGCCCGCACCGTCAGCCGCACCCTGGGATTGGACGAGGACCTGGCCGAGGCGCTGGCGCTCGCGCACGACCTCGGCCACACGCCGTTCGGGCATTCCGGCGAGGACGCGCTGGACGCGGCGATGCAGGGCTTCGGCGGCTTCGACCACAACGAGCAGACCTTGCGCATCCTCACCCACCTCGAGCAGCGCTACGCCGAATTCGACGGGCTGAACCTGACCTGGGAGACGCTCGAGGGCGTGGTCAAGCACAACGGGCCGCTGGCCGACCCGCCGCCCTGGATCCGGGAATACAACGCGCGGCACGACCTCGAACTGCGGACCTTCGCCGGGCCCGAGGCCCAGGTGGCGGCGCTGGCCGACGACATCGCCTACAACAACCACGACATCGACGACGGCCTGCGCGCCGGGCTGTTCGGGATCGACGACCTGAAGCCGTTGCCGCTGGTCGGGCCGGTCATCGAGGACTTGCTGCGGCGCTATCCCGGCCTGGAGCGGGGGCGGCTGGTGCATGAGACCATCCGCGCGTTGATCGGCGCGATGGTCGAGGACCTGCTGGCCGAGACCGGGCGGCGGCTGGCCCAGGCCGAGCCCGGCTCGGCCGACGAAATCCGGCGTCTCGGCAGGCCCTTGGTCGCCTTCTCGGAGGCGATGCGCGCCAACGACCGCGCCCTCAAGAAGTTCCTGTTCGACCGCATGTACCGGCACGAGCGGGTCAACCGCATGACGGCGCAGGCCCGGCGCGTGGTGCGCGACCTGTTCGGCCTGTTCCTGAACGATCCCGGTCGCATGCCGGAGGAATGGCGCGCGCTCGCCAAGGGCGCGGGCGACCCCGTTACGGCCAGGGTGGCGGCCGACTACGTCGCCGGCATGACCGACCGCTTCGCGCTTGACGAGCACAAGCGCCTGGGACTATCAGGCTCCGCAAATCAATGAACGTTTTCAAGGAATTTCGCGCCGTCGTTCTCAAGGCGGTGGAAGACGAGACCGACGCCGGCGGCCTGCCGCGCGGGCTCGACTGCGCGCGTTTGACGGTCGAGCCGCCGCGCGAGGCCGGGCACGGCGACCTCGCCACCAACGCCGCGATGATCCTGGCGAAACCCGCGGGCGCCCAGCCGCGCGGCCTGGCCGAAAAGCTGGCCAGGCGCCTGGCCCTGCATCCCCAGGTGACCGGCGCCGAGGTCGCGGGGCCGGGGTTCATCAACCTCAAGCTCAAGGACGAGGTCTGGCGCGCCGAATTGGGCCGGGCGCTGCTGGCCGGCGCGGCCTACGGCGACAGCGCGCTGGGGGCGGGCAAGCCGGTCAACGTCGAGTACGTGTCGGTCAACCCGACCGGCCCGCTGCACGTCGGGCACGCGCGCGGGTCGGTCTACGGCGACGCGCTGGCGAGCCTCCTGGCCAAGGCCGGCTTCAAGGTCGTGCGCGAGTACTACATCAACGACGCGGGCGCCCAGGTCGACACGCTCGCGCGCTCGGTGCATCTGCGCTACCGCGAGGCGTTGGGCGAAGCGATCGCGATCCCCGAGGGGGCCTATCCCGGCGAATACCTGATCCCGGTGGGCAGGGCGCTGGCCGAGCGCGACGGCAAGAAATGGCAGGGCAAGCCCGAGGGCGACTGGCTACCGATGCTGCGCGTCTATGCCGTGGACGCGATGATGAACCTGATCCGCGACGATCTGGCCGCGCTGGGCGTGCGGCACGAGGTGTTCAGTTCCGAGAACGCGCTGGTCAAGGCCGGTGCCGTGGACACGGCCGTGGAGTCGCTGAAGGCGCGGGACTTGATCTATACCGGCACGCTCGAGCCGCCCAAGGGCAAGAAGATCGAGGATTGGGAACCGCGGCCCCAGCTTCTGTTCCGCGCCACCGGGTTCGGCGACGACACCGACCGGCCGCTCAAGAAATCCGACGGCAGCTGGACCTATTTCGCCTCCGACATCGCCTATCACTTCGACAAGTACCGCCGCGGCTTCGCCGAGATGATCGACGTCTGGGGCGCGGATCACGCGGGCTACGTGCGGCGGCTCCAGGCCGCGGTCAAGGCGATCACCGAGGGGAAGGGGGCGCTGGACGTCAAGATCTGCCAGCTCGTCAAGCTGATGGACAAGGGCGAGCCGGTGAAGATGTCCAAGCGCAGCGGCACGTTCGTCACCCTGCGCGAGCTGGTCGACGAGGTCGGCAAGGACGTCGTGCGCTTCGTGATGCTGACCCGCAAGAACGACGCGCCCCTGGATTTCGACCTGACCGCGGTCAAGGAGCAGTCGCGCGACAACCCGGTCTGGTACGTCCAGTACGCCCACGCCCGGGCCCATTCCGTGCTGCGCAACGCCCGGGCCGAGTTCCCGGACCTCGACTCGCGGCCCGCGGCGCTGGCCCGGGGGCCGTTTCAGCGCTTGACCGACGCGGACGAGCTTGCTCTGATTCGCCTGCTGGCGAACTGGCCGCGGCTGATCGAAGCGGCGGCCGAAGCGCACGAGCCGCACCGCCTGGCGTTTTATCTGTATGATGTCGCCGCCGCGTTCCACGGGCTGTGGACTCGCGGGCGGGACGAAGGCGCGATCCGCTTCATCGTGCGCGAGGATCGCGAGCTGACCGCCGCAAGGCTGGCGCTGGTTTCGGGAGTGGCGACCGTGGTCGCCTCAGGGCTTGGGGTATTCGGCGTCGAACCCATGAAGGAGATGCGCTGATGTCAATCAAGGAAGACGGCCGGATCGAGCCGACGGCCGTGCCCGACCCCTACGACGACGAGACCGAGGAGGAGCTGGAGGAAGAGCAGACCCCGCGCCGGCGCTCGGGCCGGGTGCTGCCGATCGTCGTGGCGAGCCTGGCGATCGTCGGCTTCGTCGTGATCGTCTACTACGCCTACCAGCAGGGCATCCGCGCCGGCAGCGAGGCCAATCCGCCGCTGATCCGCGCCGAGGACAGCCCCGCCAAGGTGCGGCCCGCCGCACCCGGCGGCATGGAAGTGCCGAACCAGAACATGAAGGTGTACGAGCTCGGCCGGCCCGGCGCGCAGGGCGCCGCCGCCGGCCCCGAGCGCATCCTGCCCAAGCCGGAAGAACCGATGCAGCGCCCGGCGGCTTCCCAGGCGGCTTCCCAGGCGGCCCCCCAGGCCGCGGCCGAGCCGCCGCCGCCCGCCGCCGCGCCGACGCT
>Ga0114930_10002072_pt1 | contig 18394 bp, 12 predicted proteins | sample AnhtaG_FD_87300 | JGI IMG/M metagenome (GOLD analysis project Ga0114930, IMG submission 87300) | Deep subsurface microbial communities from Anholt, Denmark to uncover new lineages of life (NeLLi) - Anholt_01485 metaG | ecosystem: Environmental > Aquatic > Marine > Oceanic > Sediment | place... | reverse complement strand
TGACCAATCTCCTCATCGCAACTCGGCCGCCTCCGCGTACGGATACAATCGAGCCAGTTCGCGTGATGGTTGTTTGCCCCGATATTTACCTGCCGAGTGCTTAACTTCATTTCCTCGAAGATCTCCTCAGGACCGCCTTCAACGCCCCCGCCGGTTGACATAGACGTAACCCAGCCCCTTTCTCCGACGAACACGCCTCCGAAGTTTCCCGCTAATCGGGCCGTCGCAGGGACCGCCTTATAGATGTCCTTCACCATCCCCCAGTGGTCAACGAGGTGAAGGAGCGTTCCGTTGGCATACTTGCAGGTGAGTGTCGGGTACGCTCCGCTGTTAGGATGGATGATTTCGGCCGGCCCACTGTTTTCGGCGCCCAGCGCATACTGAATAACGTCCGCGCTGTGAGAATGGTGCCAGGTCACTGAGGCCGCTCCGAAATCCTCGCAGAAGGCCCAGGGCACAACGCCGGGCGAAGGATTTTTGTGGTAGGCGGGGTTGTAGGGGTGCCAAGCGGCCGGGCCGACCCACAGGTCCCAGTCCAGTCCGTCAGGTACAGGTTCGGCTGGCAGGGTTATATCCAGCGGTGCGTATGACTTGCCGGAATTCTCGATGTCCATCAAATGGCGATAAGGCTTGAAGCGAGGTGCTCCGAAGAAGCCGCCCAGGCTGGTCCACAGGGTGAAGACTTGTTTGACCTTTCCGAGTCCGCCGGCGCGGACAAAGCTGCAGACCTGACGGATAGTAGGAATCGAGCGGTACTGGGTCCCAGTCTGGAATATCCGGCCGTATCTGCGCACCGTCTCGGCCAGCCGGCGCCCCTGGCGAATTGTTATCGAGATCGGCTTCTCGCAATAGACGTCTTTACCGGCCTTGGCTGCGTCAATCGTCTGCAACGCGTGCCAATGGTCCGGCGTGACGATCACCACGGCATCAATGTCCGGTCGAGCCAGGAGTTCACGATAGTCATTATACGCCGCGCAGCCGCGATAGATACCGCTGGAGCGCCGGGCAGCGTAGGTTTCTTCCACGCGACGCTTGCCCTCCTCGCGCCTCAGACGATCCACATCGCAGACGGCCAACACTTGAACGTCTCGGTCGCCAGCCAGCCGGCGCAAGTGGCCTCTGCCCATCAGGCCATGGCCGATCAGCCCGACCGTGATCCGCTCGCTCGGCGTCACATTTCCGTCTGCACCCAACGCTGAGGAGGGAATGATCCATGGCGCACCGACGATCCCTGAAAGCGCAGCCGTGCGGCCCAGGAACTTGCGCCGCGACATCCGAGAGGTGTGTGCTCCTTTAGGATTCTCCGTTAGTGCCATAGCTCACCTTGTTGAAGAACTCAATGATCGGGGCGATTTTGCTCCAGCTCGAACCCGCGTATACCCTCCGAATAGACTATAATCATATCTGCGTCTGTCTCACCGATACATGTCGCGTTGTGGAAGACGCCGGATGCAATGCTAATAGTGTCCCCTGCTGAGATAATGAATGTTTCATCGCCTACGGTGTGCGCCAAGCGCCCTCTAAGCAGATAGAGGACTTCCTCACATTTGGGATGGCGATGGCGAGGGTTGCTGTGGCCTGCCTTTATGGTGACGCGTCCGAGTGTTAGGCCCTGCGCATTGCCGATCTGCTTGCTGGCCAGCCACACAAGACTTCCCCAGTCTTCACTAATGACCGCCTGCTCGGCGTTTTTTCTGACACAGCCTCGCAGCGTGGATGACACACTTGTATCAGTCGCTCTGCTTGGATGTTTGTCCTTGAGCTTGGTGGTTGGTGTGGTATCGACGCGCAAATCTCCTAAAGCAAACTGGATGCCGGCCAGGTAATGTCTCAGGACCGCCGGATTCCAAAAGATGTGATTGTCGTGCCCCAAGGAGCAGTAGAACACTCGGCCCTTGCCCCACGTGCGTATCCAGGATATCGGCACATAAGTCTGCTCGCGTTTGACACTGGCGGTCTTAGGATCGCTGAAATCCAGACTCAACAGCACTCGCACACTGTCCTTTTGGAAGTTCGTATACATATAGATCTCGTCGGCTATCTTGAAGCCTTTGCCGGCGAACGCGGCATTGAGCGGATGATCGGGATCCTCATTCTTAACAGCCCATTCGCCCTGGCCGGAGCGCCAGTGATGACCGGCGAAGATACCACCCATCATCTCAGCCGCCTCGGGCCAATCCACACTGTCTACCGGCCTCTTACTCGAAAAATTGGTTGTCGCTGCATGAATACCTACAACGCCCTTGCCGCTTTTGACAAAATCCATCAAGCTCTTGCGCATGCCGGGGTCCGCCAAGTCGATCCTGTTTGAGTTGTTGAAGCAAATCGCATCAAATGGCTTAAGACTTTCCCGGCGCAAGACGGACATATCATCGCTAACTGTGATTTCGAATGCCCCCGTCTTTTCTCCCATTATTTCCAGAGCCTTCGTGGCGTAGACAATGGAGGTGTGAACCAAACCTTTGGCTCGAGTGAACACCAGCATTTTGCGAGGTTTGTGTGGTCTTGCGGCAGCCTTTTTCGGAACCGCTTTTTCTATTTTCTGCAGCTCCCCAGTCGAAATGGCCGCGCTCACCACGTCTACTTGCAGCGACAGAAGGAAAATGGCGAGCGACAGAATGTTGATGACTTTCAGCTTTCGATCCACTTGTAGTCCTTTCCTTTCAGTGAGTGCTATTGCTCACTAAGAAATACCAGAATTCTCTCTAAGCAATTATAATACACTTACTTACAGATGCCATGGGCTCCGCATTGAGCGTACGACAAGGCGATTGGCAGCTGCATCTTTTTCGAAACGTTCCTTTTCAGGATTCCATCTTAACCTGCGCTCGAGCACGGTGGCAATATTGCTCAGGTGACATAGCGTATCGACCTGCATCGCCGCGTCAATGGGACAGATAGTACGGGCCCGACTCTTAACGCAGTCTAAGAAATTCCTTATGTGATCGTTACTCTTATACAGTCGAATTTCGTTTGGGCCGATCTCCGAATGCAACAGCGCTTTTGGATTCGCGTCGATGTGACCACGCCTGACGTGGACCCAACCTTCTGTTCCTTCGAATACCGTCCCGTGTGCGCCGGTGTTATCATATCGCTGCCGCCATTCGGCCGGGGCCTGGCCGCTTGTGCCACCGATGCCCTTGAAGTTAATTCTCACCACGCTGTCCGCAAATGTAAGAACAACATCCCAGTTCGTAGCAGTGTCACATGCTCCGTCGGAAGGAAAAATGCCTACGCCTTCGATCTCTACCATCCCGGAGAGTTCTTTCTCAGCGCCCCATAGAGCGATATCCAGCGCGTGAACGCCCCAACCGGCTATCCATCCCAGACAGTAATCGGAAATGAAGGGCCAGATTTTGTAGGGACTCTGGAAGAAGGGATTAACATTGGAGCAGCGGTCCTTCGTATAGGGCACGAATGGTGCCGGCCCTATCCACATATCGTAGTCGAGCTCAGGCGGTATCGGGGCCGGCGTCGTAGAGCCACCCCTCCCGCTGCTGGGAGACCATACATTGATCGTGTGGAGCTTGCCAATCCGCCCGTTCCGAACCAGCTCGCAAGCTCTGCGGAACCTGAAGTCTGAGCGCTGCTGAGTACCGAACTGAAACACGATGTTACGGCGGACCACAGCCTCCCGCAGAGCCCGGTCTTCGGCCAAACTCAGACCCATCGGCTTTTCCAGGTAAATGTCCTTGCCCGCCCCGGCGGCAGCGAGCGAGATAAGGGCGTGCCAGTGGTCCGGCGTGGCAACGACAATTGCATCAATGTCGGACCGGGTAAGCAGGTCACGGAAATCATTGTACGATGAACAGCTCTTATACGCACCCTTGCTCCGCTTGGAGGCATAGTATTCGTCCACAGAAGCACGATTTCCTTCTCGCTTGATTGCATGGACGTCACAAACAGCAATGATCTGGGCGTCAGGCTTGCCCAAGAATCCCCGCAGCAGTGCTCCACCCTGATTGCCCAGGCCGATACAGCCCACCGTAATCCGCTCGCTCGGCGCCGCATTTGCGTCCGCACCAAGCGCGGAGGATGGAATGATCCACGGCGCTGCGACTGTCCCTGAAAGTGCAGCCGTGCGGGCCAAGAACTCGCGCCGCGTGATCCGGCGAGTCCGCCTCCGGCGGATTCCTTTCGAATTCTCCATCTGTGTCATGGCTCACCTCGCTCTGCCAGTCGAACGCTCGCCTTGTTGAAGAACTGAATGCACTGCGCTATCTCAGGCATCGACTCGAACCAGTTGTAGGAGTATTCGAGGCCGAACATGGTGGGCCTGATGCCTAAGCGGTGGATTTGCTCGATAAACCGGCCGGTCTTGCCGACGCCGGTCCCCCAAGGCACATCGTGGCCTTCAGGGCTTAGCTCGTGCAGGTCGTGCATCTGCACGGTGATCAAGTGATCCTTGAGCGTGTTTACGGCCTTGATCGGGTCGATGCCGGATCGCATCCAATAGCCGAGATCGCCGCAGGCCCCGATCCGCTTGCTGCGGCCCTGACAGACCTTCAAGACCCCTTCGGGATGCCAATACTGCGGCGAGGCTTTCCGGTCGTGGTTGTGAATGGCCACGTTGATCTCATAGTCGTCGCAGAACTTCTCGATTGTATCCAGCGCCTCCGGACGTGGCTCCGACATGAAGGTTTCGATGCCGATCTTTCGCCCAAACTCGAACACCTTGCGGCAGCCGGCCTCATCGCCCGGAATCTGGTGGATGTAATACGTCAGAAGACGAACGCCCGCCGAGTCCAATTTCAGCCGGATTTGTTTCAGCTCGTCGTCGGTTAGTTGGGCATCGAAGTTCTTGGGAATCTTCTTGCTGACCTTCTGGAAGCTCAAGCCGCCCATATACGGTAGGCCGAGCTGGGCGGTTCGATCAATCGCCTCGAAGAAAGTGTATTTATGAAAAGTGTAGGCCTCGATGCCGAGTCGCCAGCCCAGCTTTTCCTGGGTGCGGATGGCCGGCGTCAATTTGCCGCTGGGGATGGTCGGGGCCGGCAGGTCGCCCAAAGCAAACTGTGCAGCAGCGAGATAAAACTGTAACATCTTCGGATCCCAGAAGACGTAGGGATTGTGCGCGATCGTGCAGTAGAAAACGCGTCCCCGGCCGTACTGCCGCACCCACGCCAGCGCGTAGTCGTTGTCCTCGCGGAAGCAGTTGCCACGCGCCGGTCCCTGATTCATGTCGGTCTTCTCGGTGTCGATGCTAAAAAGTACGCGGACCCTGTGCCTCGAATAAGGCTCGTGGACGCGAAAGAATTCATCCCGGTACTCGAAGCCCTTGCCGCCGAAAGGCTGGTTGAGAGGATGGCTGGGGTCATCGAGTTTGATCAAGACGTGTTCGTCGTTGTTGCGGTGGTTCGCGCCGCGTGCACCGAGCATTATGCCAAACTCCGGCCAATCCTCGTGAGCACCAGGCCAGCGGGTGAAGGCCACCGAAGTTCCATGAACCCCAAGGAGTCCGCCGCCGCGGTAAACAAATTCGAGCAGGCTTTGTCTCAAGGCAGCATCTTCAAAGAGATTGCCCACCGTGTTGTTCAGAAAGACGGCATCAAACCGCCGCAGATTCTCCGGCTTGAAGACGGACGGGTCTTTACTGATCACCGTCTCAAAAGCGCCGGTCTTTTTGCCCATTAGCGTAAAAGCCAGATTGGCAGTAGGGATGGAGCGGTGCCCGCCGTATCCGACATTGAGGCCGAAGATCAGGAGCTTGCGACGCCTGCGAGGCGTAACGAAGGCTTTGGTCGGAATCGCTGCCTCAATCCGCTGTCGCTCCGTAGGCTCGCCGACGACCTGCGCTTCGGCAGCGCCAAGCCCAGGCCATGACGCAGCGAACATCCCTGCGGCCGCAATCGCACCACCCAGGAAATCACGCCGCGTGCCGGTCCGCCTTTGGCGGATTGGTTTTGTCATTTTCTGCATAGGACTTATTTCTCCGTTCCTTTTCTCACGCCCTCGCGCTGCACATGCCCAACATCGATTAGCACGAGAGGTTCGCCCGCGTGGGCTGGTTGCGGATAACTGAAATCTTCCAGCGTCAGCCGATCCACGCCGTTGCAGATCAGTACTGGCCGCAAGTCTTCCTTCTCACAGCGCAGCCGTACGTTGTCAAGCTGGAGATTCTGCACATTTCGCGCGTAGAAGCCCCAGGCAGCGAGTGGCCGGGCATCTACACCGGGTGATTTCACTTTCTTTTGCGCCTGCTCGCGTGTGCCACCACCCTTGTACGCTATCGTCACATCGCGGAAGACCACGTTCTTGAACGGCATTTTCGCCCAGCTTTCGACCGAAGCCGCGGCCCGATATACGCCCGTGGCCGTCACTCGGCTGACGACAATGCTGCCGGCGGTATTGCCCGGCTTCAGTGAAAAGTGAAACGGCGTGGAAACGTTGTGCATGGTAATATCAGAGATCAGCACATTGTCAAGGTTGCCTTTTGTGGCGTCCCATGCGCCGGGCTGCAGGTTGATGCCGGCAAGCATGTTGTGGCGGTCCGACGTGCGGTGCGGGTAGACGCCGGGACCATAGAACAGGCAGTCGTGGATGATCAGGTTCGTGGCCGGCCCGATCAGCCGGATCCCGTTGCAGGAGGAGTTGACAATGCACCGGGAAATCAGCGTATTGTCCCAATACCGGCCCGCGATCGAGTCGTCCCCGGTAAAGAACTCACAGCCAACGATGCTTACGTCCCGGCAGGGCCGATCCGGCCCACCGCGGAAATGTACGCCGTCCCAGCCGCCGGTGAATTTGACGTTGCGAATATCCACGTGGTCGCTGACCATAAAGAAGATGGCGTAGTTGGCTGAGTCCACGAACGAAACATCGCGAACCGTGACCTTACGACAATTGACGAACACGAACGTATGCGGCCCGCGCATCCGTTCCTCGCCGGTTGGGTCAAAGACCTTGTTGCCGTCAATCACACCGTGTCCGGCAATCGCAATATTTTCCAGCCCATCGCCGAGAATCAACGCCCTGTGCCACTTGCCCCATTTGGCTTCGGGCATGAAGGCCGGCGGTGTGGGATGCTGGTATTTGTCGAGCTTCGTAGTGCCGACCAGCACCGCGCCCGCTTCGAGAAAGAGCGTCACATGACTCTTGAGATGCACCGTGCCCGACAGGTATTTGCCTGGCGGCAGCAGGACTTGGCCACCTCCTGTCGCCGCGCACGCATCCATGGCCTTGTCGATGGCCGGCGTATCGAGCGTCTTACCATCGCCTGTGGCGCCATAATCTCGAATATTGAACACGCCGGCCGCGGCGGCGATAGCCGCCTGAGTGACAACCACCAAGCCCACGACCAGAAGCGCTCGTGGCATGGCTGCCGGCATGTGCCCCGAAAGGCGGTTGATGCGACTGCGATGATACACCATAAATTGGCCTCCCATCCGCCTTACGTATGGCGGACCTCGGCGGGTCGGTTTTCGCTCGGGCAGCGAAACGGTCCTACTTATCTTCGATGACCGGTGCGGTGCGTTCGGCACTTGTGATGCCCGGCGGCAATTCCATTATCCGAATATTGCGGAAGTGGATTTCAGCGCCTTCGGACTCCAAACAGATGTAGCCTTTCTTGATCGCTGCGTTGCTGATGCCGTTGACGAACTTGCCGTTCACCGACAGCTTGATGACGCCGTCGACACAAACGATCGTGTATGTGTTCCACTGGCCTTTTCCCTTGCAGCGTTTTTCGACCGACTTGCTACGGCTGCCCCGGGGATTGTCCGGTCGCGTCTTGAGGCCCATGGTGCCGAAAATCTCGCCGTGGACATAGGCGTCCGTCTGGTTATGTTGAACCGCCCAATCCAGCTCGAGTATCTGAACCTCGACCCCCTTGGGTAACCTTTTGCCCTTCTGTGGAATCCCTTCGCTCCACACAAAAACGCCCGAATTACCTCCTGCTTCCAAGTGCTTCCATTCGATTTGCAAGATGAAGTTTTCGTACTGCCGCTCGGTGCGCAGCACGCCGATTGGGTGTCCGCTGCACACCAGCGTGCGGTCGCGTACGGTCCACGTGTCTTCGGCCGTATTCACGTTGACCCATCCCGATAGGTCCTTGCCGTTAAACAGTTCGCGGAACTGCATGGGTTCTGCAGGTCGCGCCAGGCAATCCCCGCACAGCAGCACAACTGTAATGTACACCGGTACCCTTGCTCGTGTTTTCACAATCTTTGCTCCATATATTCAGACAAGTCATTTAATGATACAGTATCGTACCACAACTACGTGAAATCTCAAGCCTTTATGATAATCTCCTGCAGTAGACAACGCTTGGTGGGAAACAACTGGGGACAGATGGCTTAGGCGAGCGTGGGTCCTATCAGTACGGCTTCGTTTTGCCCGGCATGGCGGAGGCGTAAAGGCCGTCTGGGCCGGGTTTGACCGGCGCCTCGGCATCCCAGCTATAGCGTGCTGGGCCAAGGTTGGTATCGGATTTCATCGCCTCGTCCCACTTGACGACTTGGCCCGAGTACGTCGCCATGCGCCCGAGGATGGCCGTCATTGTGCTGGTGATGCCGTAGTCGCCCTCGTTGTACGGCCGGCCTGCTTCCATCGCGGCGAACAGGTCGTCGTGTTCGGCCTGGTGGCCCTCGACCCCGCGGTCGAACCGGAGCGGTTTCTGCCCGTGCAGACTGAGTATGCCTTTGCTAAGATCGGCCTCGCCTTTCGTACCGTGAGCAATACCGCCGAAGTAATTCCAGCAGCCGGGGATGTGTCGGCAGAACAGAAACATCTTCGTGCCGTCACCGTACGTGTACTCAACGGCGTGGTGATCGTAGATCTCGCCGTAGTCGGGGCCGATTCGCACCTGCCGCCCGCCCATGCCCTGGGCCTCGACCGGATGGCCACCCTTGGCCCAGTTGACCAGGTCCAGCGCGTGGACGGTCTGCTCAACGATCAAGTCGCCGCAAAGCCAATTGAAGTAGTACCAGTTGCGCATCTGGTAATCCATTTCGCTTTGATCAGGCCGGCGAGGCCGCACCCAAACGCCGCCGCTGTTGCCGTAAGCCCGCAGGAAACTGATCTTGCCGATTGCTCCGTCGTGGACCCGGTTGACCACCTCGCGGGAGCTATTCTGGTGGCGGATGTTCAACCCCACCGCCACGGCCAGGCCCTTTTGCCTGGCCTGCTCGTTTGCCGCGATCATCCGCCGGATGCCCGGCACGTCGACCGCAACGGGTTTCTCCATGAACACATGCTTATTCGCCTTGACCGCCGCTTCGAAGTGACGAGGGCGGAATCCTGGCGGCGCGGTCAGAAGCACCATGTCCACATCTGCTTCGATCAGGCCTGCGTATGCGTCCATGCCCACGAATCGTCGTTCGGGCGGCACGTCCACGCGATCGGGGTGGTTTTGCGAAACGGACCGATAGCTTCGTTCAAGACGATCTTCGAAGGCGTCGGCCATAGCCACGAGTTTGGCCCGTTTGCAGGCATTAAGCGCTTGCACCGCTGCCCCGGTGCCTCGTCCACCACAGCCGATCAAACCGATTTTCATCGTCTCCGTATCGGCTGCATAGGCTTTGGCTTGTATACTGGTGGTCAAGGCTGTCAGAGATGCCGCCGTCGCCGAACTCTTGAGGAATTGCCTACGTGAGATCCCCTCTGTTTTTGGTCTATCTGCCGTTTTCATTGACTCTCCTTTTGCTCTGCCGCTTTCTTCGCCTTGTTCAAGACTGCTCTTGCACGGCGAGTCACATTTCTGTTTTTCGTGGCTCGCATCACCTTCTGCAGGGCATCGGCAACCTCGCCGGGCTTTTGCTGGATGATCTTCTCACTGATCGCCACGGCTGCGAGGCACGCCTCGTCTTTGGTCGCCGGGTTGTCCAGGTGCGCCATTGCCATCGACAGGGCCTCGGGCGCGGGCACTGTTGCCAGCGCACCAAGTAGAAGCTTCTTTTCTTGGTTGCGCTGAACGAGCGAGGCTGCTTCCTTGCACATCGCAAGTTTCTTCTCGGTCGGGAGGTTTTCGTCTCGAACGAGGTTAATATAACCCTGCAGAGCCGCGGTCTTCTGAGAGGGATCCGGCGAGGTCTTAGCCAACGCGAGCAAGTCAGGTGCCGCATCTGCTGTCTTCCATCCGCAAAGCACGCGGACGGCGGCGGCACGGACATCCGCGTCGGGATCATTGACTGCCGCGCGTACGGCCCCAAGGGCGTTCGTTCCACCGACGGCCCCGAGGATGCGGAGCAGGGTGGCCTTTTGTGCAGGCTGGGCTTTCGCTAACAGGCTGGTAAGCTTCTCGGTATGAGCTTGCGGATTATCGGATTTCGCACAAACAGCTTTGACGGCCTGTTCGGCGGCATAGAGGTCCTGCGACTCCTTGAAACCCATGAGTAAATCGAGCAACTCGGACACATTTGAGGGACCACCCAACTCGCCCACTCTCTTGAGCGCAGCCGGGCGGACTTTCGGGTCGGCGTCTCGGGCCGCTTCTAAGAGTTTGGGAACGCTCTTCGTCATCCGCCGACGCCCGATCAGTTCGAGGGCGGTCAGCCGCAGGCTGGTGTCGCTGCTATTGAGCATGTTCATCACGGCGACATCGGCCTGGCGGCCCGGCAGGGCAGCGAGAGCTTCTTGGGCGGCTTTCGAAATGTCACTATCGGCATCGGCCAGCAATTCCACTAGCACGGGCGCTGCGGACGCATCGCCAATCTGTGGCAAAGCCCGGATAGCTTCGGCGCGGACCGATTTGTTGCCCTTCTTGGCCAAAGCGGTTAAGGTGGGCAGCGCGGCTTGATCAGCGCGTTTGCCGAGTGTCCAGATCACTAAGATTTGGTTGTCGGCGGGCAATTCGCCTATTTCAGCGGTCAGCGCTTTGGTAACTTCGCTGCCCGGCATTTCCTGAGCGGCCTGGACGGCTGCGGAGAACAGAATGTAGTCGTCGCTGCGCAGATGCTCGCGCAGCAGCGCCACGCCGTCCTTGCCGCGAGCCAGTATCGCGCCGCGCAAGGCGCCGCCACGAACCTGGTGTGGCCCATCCAACTCTCGCAACTGGTCGTAGATCCCAACGGCCACATCGCGCCTGCCCTTAGCAGCATGTGCCTCAGCGCAACGGAATAAGCCTTCACACAGCGCAAGCCGATTGGCTGCAGGCGCATTTCGCAGGGCACGCTGCAGCGCTCTTGTTGCACGCTGGCTGGCAATACTGCCAAGTGCCCTTGCTGCTGCCTGAGCCACTTCCGCATCGGGCCCTTGCAGCATTTTCGTCAACGGTCTGACCGCCCTGGCATCGCGCCTCACACCGACGCTGCCGATTACGCCAACGAGAGGTCGGCCTTTGAGTTTGCCGAGCGCATCGCGCAAGACCTCGTCCACGGCCGGGTCAGGGATGGGCTCCAAGGCGTAGCGGGCCATGTGCGAGAGTTTTTCGTCGCCCAGCAGCGCCGCAAGCGGCGTGACGGCGTCTTTTGTGCCAATGAGGGCCAGTTGACGGCACGCATCAGCCTTGTCTTTGTGCGGCGCGTCCGACTTCAGCACGGCAATCAATTTGGCCTCGTCCTCTTTCGGCGGGACTGTCTGTGCGAAGGACTGGACGGCTCCGGCAACCAGCAATCCGATAATCAGGATAATGCGTATTCTTGATTTTAACATGGCTTTGTTCCCTTTCAGGTCAAGGTTAGTCCTCAGATGATCCACGGCTCACGCATCGCACGCGAACGAAACCGGTTCGCCTCGTCGTCGTTGATGAATTCTTCTTTCACGGGATCGAATTTGAGATCGCGTTTGAGCCACATGCAGACGTTCGCCGCGTGCACCGTCGTCATGGACCGGTGCATCACGACCGGGTTGGCCACCGTCTGGCGGCGAGATTTGACGCAGTCGAGAAAATCACGAACGTGGCTCATCGGCCGCTGCGTGCGGGCCTGATAGTCGTAGACGATCTTCCTGAAGTCATCCAACATGGCCGGCGAGGAAACGTCCGGCTTCGAGTATCCGTCGGCTGCTGCGACCCAGCCCTCGGTGCCTTCGTAGCGGACGCCACACGAACCGCGCCAGAGTTTCTTCGCCATGTCGCGTTCCAGGACCATCTTGATGCCATTGGCGAACTTAGTGACCATGCCGTCGCCGCTCTCGTTCTTGACATACTGGTACTCTATGGGTGAGGTGTTCGCAGCGCCGATTCCCACCTGGCATTGGGCGAACGTGTGGGCGCCCCATTCGCCGATGCAACTGGTGTGGAAATCGTAGAAGCCCCGCCAGCCGCCGCGTGTGTACGCGGAGTTGTAAGGCCGCCAAGGACATGGCCCCAGCCATGCGTCCCAATCGACCTGGTCTTTGGGTGGCAGGGGCTGCGCGGGCAGCCAATCGTGCCTCATTTCAGCCGCATCCCACGGGGCGATGTGGGCGCGAACCGTGTGCACCTTGCCGAGCCGGCCGAGGCGGAACATTTCGTTGCAGAAGGTGAAATTGCCTTCGCTGAGCCGTTGAGTACCGGTTTGATAAATGCGCCGGTAGCGTTTTGCGGTTTCCACCACCGCCTGACCTTCCGCGATGGTCATGCACGAAGGCTTTTCGGAATAAACGTCCTTGCCCGCGCGCATGGCCATGATTGAGGCCAGCGCATGCCAGCGGTCGCCGGTGGTGACCAGCAGCGCATCAATGTCCGTGCGCTCGGCTAAGAACTCGCGCGTGTCGTGATAGATTTTGCAATCCTTGTTGCCGTAATGCGTATCCACCATTTTCTTAACGGCCTCGCGACGCCCCTTCTGAGGATCACAGTCAGCGACAAATTGCACATCTTTCTCCGGCAGCATCCAGCGCAGGTCGTGCGAGCCGCGGTTGCCGATGCCGAGCCCTCCCAATATAATGCGTTCGCTGGGGGGGACCTTTCCGTCGCGACCCAACGCCGAGGCGGGAACGATGTAGGGCGCCGCCACCAAAACTCCCGCGCGTTTCAAAAATGCACGCCGCGTAAGGTTAAGATTCTTCTTTTTTGACATGACAGTCTCCTAATTCACCTGGTTAGTTGTGTTCACCAAGAACCTGCCGTTTCGGGCAATCCGCCTCTGGCGGAAACTTGCTTGGCTGATTTCTCTTCGACCCTGAAAGCTGCCAATCACAGTTGATCGGCTTCAAGATTTTACCCTTTTGCGCATGCTGCGCCAACGCAATTCTGAAAAAAACTGAGATGTACTCGGGCATCACAGGAAGCGATCTGAGACATGTCCGGGATTAGCACCAGACGATGCTCGATGGGATTCGATCGGCCCAGCAACAAGGCCTGACAATGGAGCAGGCCAAGGCTCGTTTTGCGATCCCTAAGAAGTTCCCCCGCTTCTCTCAGAGGCAATCCGCCCAATGGGCGGAGGCCAAAGAGGATCGCAACATTAAGGTTCTATGGCACCTCCTGAAAGAGGCGGGCCAGCAATCGCAGACAGGGCACGAAAGAAAGTGACGGATTCTGCATATCAGCATCTTGCTGTTTAGTGTGTTGAGGACTGCCGTCTCGGTACATCTAATCGCCTCGTGAGGCCCAAATACTGCAAATCTGCGAAGTCACTTCTTCAGCATTTCCGTTATTCGCAGCTCAAACTGCTTCATTTCCTGCAAAATTGCCAGTTTGTTTTGCCTGATGCGAAAAAGCATTCTCGCAAACGTCAAAATAAGAAGTCCCACAATTATACAAGTAGGGCAATCAATATATAATACGCCGTCAGTGAGTTGAATAACTATCAGCCCAAAGCTAATAAATGCCATGCCGAGCATGAAGGTAAGCCAAAAAAAGACCCAATTCAATATAGTTTTTTTCTTATATTTCTTAACCACCGACGAGGCAACCGTTTTCTGTTTTCCCTCCGTTATTTCTTCAAGTTGTTTTTTCAATCCCAAAAGTTCATTTAGTTTTTGTTCCAGTTCTTCGGTCATATTGTGTCTCCCAAAATTTCACGCAATCGCGCCAGTGCCCGATGCAGTCTCGATTTTACCGTACCTTCAGCTATGTTAAACATTGCAGCGATTTGCCCAATCTGTAATCCCTGTCCAAATCGAAGCATGATAAGAGTCTTTTGCTCATCTGACAGCCTTTGAATGGCTCGACTTAGCGATTCACTCCCGTTCGAAATTTCGGATGCTTCCAATTTGATGTCTGAATTCTTGAGCACACGTTCTTCCGCCTGTTTCTTCCGCAGCCGGTCAATACACTTGTATGTCAGAATGCGAAACAGCCATGATACGAACAGGCTTGGATTCTGTAATCTGTTCAGCCCTTTTATTACTGCAACCCAAGTCTCCTGTACTGCGTCGCATGCGTCTATGTCTTGGTCAAGATATCGCAATGCAAAAACCAACAGTGGCTTCTGCCATAGCTCCACTATCGACTCGAATGCTTCTTTCTCGCCCTGTTGACAGCGGATAACCAGCAGTTCAGTATATATCTGATGCTCTTGTTTGCTCATCGTTTAATAATAAGTCGGCGTTGGCCTGCCTTTCGTTCCACAAAAAAGAGGGGAGAAATCTGAGACCCTATGCTGACTACCGGGGAGCTCAGAGCTATCTGAGCCTATGGGCCCGAGCCAAACAGAATCGCAATATCAAGGTTCTATGGCACATCCTGGAAGAGGCGGACCAGCAATTGGAGACAGGGAACAAGGAGAAAGTGACGACAAAGGAGATCATTGTCACGTATGAAGGTGCTCTTCGAACCAACGGACGCGAACTATCTTGATATCTGGTTGCGAAAGACGCAATCAGCGGGTATCATCGAGCGCAAAATCCAATCAAAATGGCGTTTAGCAAAGAAAGGACGATTCAAATGGTAAGTAAAAGACAAGTACCTGCAAGTGTTCTTACAGCGGTTGTGATATTTGGGCTGTGCGCGATGCACTGCCCAGCGCAAGAGCAAAAAGTGCAACTCAGGCGCGATTATAACGTCAAACCCGTACCCTTTAATAGGGTTCGCGTCGAAGACAGCTTCTGGACGCCGCGACTTGAGACCAGCCGTAAGGTTACTATTCCCTATGCCTTCGATAAATGCGAAGAGACCGGGCGAATTAGAAACTTTGAAAAAGCAGCGGGACTGATGCAAGGCAAGCACGAAGGGATCTACTTCAATGATTCGGATGTCTATAAAGTCATGGAAGGCGCCGCGTATTCACTGCAAGTCTATCCCGAGACAATGATGCGGCTATACCTGGATAAGCTGATCACGATTATGGGCGCTGCCCAGTGGGATGACGGATATCTATTTACCTTTTACTCGGTGCCCAAGAAGCAGACTGAGAAACTCTGGACGAACATTCAGTCGATTCATGAGCAGTACTGCGTCGGGCATATGTACGAAGCCGCGGCGGCTCATTATCAACTCACCGACGATAGGTCATTCTTGAATATCGCCACGGAAAACGCGGACTTAATCTGCAACACTTTCAACCCGGACAAGCGGACCGACCCGCCGGGACATCAGGAAATCGAAATTGGGCTCTGCAAGCTGTATCGCGCCACCGGCAACGAGAAGTACCTGGACCAGGCCAAGTTCTTCCTGGACCAGCGGGGTCGCAAAGGCAGGCGTGGGCCAAAGGGCGACGGAGGCCTCTACGGCAAGTACTCCCAGGACCACATACCCGTCACCGAGCAGACCAAGGCCGTCGGCCATTCGGTGCGGGCCGCCTACCTGTACACGGGCATGGCTGATGTGGCGGCGCTGACCGGGAACATGGAATATGTCGAGGCGATTGACACTATCTGGAAAGACGTTGTCGGCACCAAGCTTTACGTCACGGGCGGTATCGGGGCGGCCGGCGGACATGAGGGTTTCGGCGGCGCTTACGAGCTGCCTAATATGACTGCCTACTGCGAGACCTGTGCGTCCATTGCCAACATTTTCTGGAACCATCGCATGTTCCTGATGCACGACGATGCTAAGTACATCGATGTCTTAGAGCGAGTGTTGTACAACGCGGCGCTATCGGGCATTTCGATGAAGGGCGATCGGTTTTTCTATCCGAACCCGCTGGAATCTACCGGCCAGCACGCCCGAAGTCCGTGGTTTGGCTGTGCGTGCTGCCCTTCGAATGTCGCCCGGTTTATCCCCTCGGTGCCGGGTTATGCCTATGCCTATAAGAACGATGATGTGTATGTGAACCTGTTTGTCAGCGGCGACGCCACGATTGAGACTACGAATAACAAAGTCAAACTCACCCAGGAAACCCAGTATCCGTGGAAGGGCACAGTGAGCATCAGCGTCGAGCCGGAAAAAAGCGACACATTTGCCATTTACGTTCGCATCCCAGGCTGGGCTCAGAACAAGTGCGTGCCGAGTGACCTCTACAAATTTCGCAAGGCTGTGCATGAGGAAGTTGGGCTGAAGGTCAATGGCAGGCAAGTATCACTGAACACCGAAAGAGGCTTTGCCTGCATCGAGCGCAAGTGGCAGAAAGGTGACACGATCGAGCTGAATCTGCCGATGCCTATCCGCCGGGTCCTTGCCCATCCGAACGTCAAGGCCGACCGGGGTAAGATGGCCCTTCAATGTGGGCCGATCGTTTTCTGCCTTGAATGGCCCGACAATGACGGCAAGGTGTTGAACCTGGTGATTCCAGACGGTGCCGAGCTCAAAACTGAATACAGACCGGACCTGCTAAACGGTGTCGTGGTGATTACCGGCAAAGCACAGGTGGTCAAACGCACGATAGAGGGCGACATCGTGCCGGCCAGAGAGAAACAATTTACTGCTATCCCGTATTACGCCTGGGCCCATCGCGGGCGAGGCCAGATGACGGTGTGGCTGGCTCGAAGACCGGAGGCTGCCCGGCCGGAACCGGCAGATACGTTGACGTACAGAAGCAAGACCACAGCTTCGTTCGTACACGTGTCTCTGGATGCAATCAAGGACCAGATTCTGCCGGAAAGCTCAGCCGACTCATCGGCGTTGCAACTGGACTTTTGGCCTCATAAGGGCACCACCGAATGGCTTCAGTTTGAGTGGGACAAAAAACATAAAATCTCCAGCGTCAAAGTTTACTGGTTCGACGATACCGGCAGAGGCGAGTGCCGTGTGCCCAAATCCTGGAAAGTGCTGTATCGGGATGCCAAAGGTAGGTTCAAACCGGTAAACAACAACACTCCTTACCTGGTAGAGAAAGACATCTTCAACAAGGTTGGTTTTGAACCGGTGAAAACTAACGGCATCAAAATCGAAATTATGCTCCAGGATAGGTGGTCGGCCGGCGTGCAGGAAGTTGTGATTGAATAGCCACTTCGGGCTGTTTTGATTTCTCTTTGTTCTCGTACACGCACAGTTTGGGATTGTACCAGCCAATAGAAACGATATCTAAGTGAGCTTTCACAGTCGCTTGATCCGAACGTTGCGGAACCAGACGTTGGCCCCATGGTCCTGGAATCCAATATGGCCTTCGCGCTTGAAGTTCTTTAGAGCCGCGCGAAATTTGTTCTTCGTTTCGTCGGCATTCCAACCACGTCTTGTCCACCTGTTCAAGTCCATGTCGATGATTTGCTCACCATTGAGCACGATGCGGATCTTATTATCCTTAGCGGTGATAGTGACGTGGTTCCATTGGCCATCCTTTGTCATCTCCTTGCTGGGAGCCAGGGCATCGTAAACCGCACCGCAGCTATGCTTGCTGGTTTTGTCGACGCGCTTATAAACCTGCATTTCCAGCCCGGTCTGCACAGAATCCCTTGGCTTGTCGGTACGGAAGAAGATGCCACTGTTGCCTTCGGTCTTAAACTCGAGATCAAGTACGAAGTCACCGAATCGCTCCTTGGTCCAAATCATACCGGCACCCTTCTCTCGGGTCAGGACACGCTTCTTGATAACCCAGCGAGCGTTCGGCCTGCCACCATCATCGCTCATCCAGTTGCTCAGGTCTTCGCCATCGAATAGTACCTGCCATCCGCGGTCCGCTCTTCTCGCGCCGGAATTCAGCAGAACATCTATGCGAGGCGTTTTATGATTATATGGCTTCATCAGAATATCCAGGTCTCCATCTCCATCCAGGTCGCCGAGCTTGCCTTCATGTATACCTTGGCCGTGAGAGGCAACTGTTTCTTTGAAGCTGCCGTTGCCGTCTCCGTACCAGATGTAAGTCTTGGCATTGTCGCCCGCACCGGGATTGCCCATCTCTCCGATGAAGATGTCCAGGCTGCCGTCGCCGTCAACGTCACGTATCTCGCACGTGTGGCCGTGGACGACGTGGCGGAGTTTCTGGGCTACCCACTTTGTGCCATTCCATTCGTACCATTTTGCATCACCGTCCATGTCGCCCGGAGAGAAGACGACCTCAGGGCGACCACCTTTGACTAACTGGCCTGCAGCGCATTGAGTAAATGCCATGTCAGCATCGATTAGATTCTCCTTGTATTTTGTGCCTCCCGTGTGTTTGAACCAACGCCCTCCGCCGACGATATCGACTTTGCCATCCAGGTCGATATCTACGGG
>Ga0114930_10002071_pt1 | contig 18396 bp, 19 predicted proteins | sample AnhtaG_FD_87300 | JGI IMG/M metagenome (GOLD analysis project Ga0114930, IMG submission 87300) | Deep subsurface microbial communities from Anholt, Denmark to uncover new lineages of life (NeLLi) - Anholt_01485 metaG | ecosystem: Environmental > Aquatic > Marine > Oceanic > Sediment | place... | reverse complement strand
CAAAATCGGTCGGTGTGCAGGTCAATCGTCGGCTGGTGGCGTCTCCTTGACCACTTCGAGCATGGCCTTGAACTCCGGCGTGTCGCAGCGGTGGCACAGCTCGAACAGCACACTTTCGACGGTGGTGACAAACGCACCCTCCTGCCGCATGCGCTCCAGCGACCGTTCATAGTCAAACCGGCTACGCGAGCTTACACCGTCGGCGCACACGAAGACGTCATAATCGCGGCTGATCAAATCAAGCGTCGTTTGCTGGATGCACACGTGGGCTTCGACGCCGACCATGACAACCTGGGGCCGGTCGATCCCAAGGATCGCCTCACGCACAGCGGCTTGTGCCCAAGCGCTAAACGTGGGCTTTTCCAGGATAGTCGCCCCGCTCAGTTCCAGGCAGTGCTTGATCGTCTCATGTGTTGCTCCGAGGCCTTGGGGATACTGTTCCGTGGCCAGTACGGGCAGTTTGAAGATGCGCGTGCCCTCGAGCAGCTTTCGACCGGCTGCGATCACCCGCTCGCGGTGACGAACCAACGGCACGAGCTTTTCTTGAAGATCGACCACCAGCACAAACGCGCGGTCAACATCGAGCTGGTTGGCACGTAAGATCACAGTTTACTCCAAAGGTCTAGCGGAGTCTACGAACACGTAGTCAGCGGGTCAACGGCGGACCTGTGTCCCGGGCTTGGCAATGAGTTTACTTATGATCCCTGGTCGAGGCGGCGTTCATTTTCGCGTTGCAGCTTTTCAAATTGCGGGGCGAGAGCAGGACCGCCCAGCTCGGGATACAACTGCTTGTGTTGTTGAATTACTTTGATGATGCCCTGCGGTGCGTGTCCCAAGGCGGTGCGGCATTGAAGGTCTCGGAGCAAGGCCTTCCAGCGAATCGGATCAGTCGGAGGCAGCCCCATCGCCAGCCGGTTGAACCCGGGCAGGGCTGAGGCGAATTCGCCAAGCTGCAACAAGGCCTCCGCGTGCCCCAGCACAACGCGGACATCGGTCGAAGACTGGGGCGCCGCCAAGCCATCGTTCGCCGCAAGGAAAGGTTCAAACAGCTCACGAGCGCGCTGGTAGTGACCGGCACGTAAGTTGGCCTCGGCAAGCTGGACGGACGTCCGGTGATCAGGCAGGGGCGAGACAACATCGGAGCGGATTGCCCATTCGTGGATTTGTCGGGCGACCAGCAATGCCATCTCAGCCTTTCGCTGTGCCGAAGTATTGTCACGCTCTTTTTGGAGGTCTTGGAAGTCTTCGACCACGCTCTGATAGAGTGATTGCAGGACCGGGCCGGCGTTTTCCGGGTCCGCGGCGATGTAGGTGGGAATTACCCGCTTGGCGTCCTCGATCCGTCCCAGCTTCTCGTAGGCCAGCAGGCGTACGCGCCAAACACGGCCGGCCAGTGCTTCCTCATCGGGATAGTCATCCTCAAAACCGGTAAGCGTCTCGAGGGCCTTGGCGGGTTTAGCGGCATGCGGTAGCACGTACACTTCAGCGGCAAGCAGACGAGCCCGGGCCAGCAGATCTCGCACTGTGGAGACCCGCTGCGCGTCCCACTGGCGGTTCAGCTCGCTGCTGGCCAGGGCAACAAACTCCTGTTGAACCACAAGAAAGTCGTCGATCCGGTGCAGGAGGTCAAACCGATGCGGCGGGTCTTCGACCGCCCGCTCCTGCAAGTCCAACGCCAGACAGCGAGCCCGGAAAAACATACTTTCAAGGTAGTGCTCGTGGGCACGATCAACCAGAGCATACTGCGCGGCGGCGGGGGCGTACTCCCCAAGCTCATCCAGCAACTGGGCATAGTAGAACCGCCAATAGTGTGCCGCAGCCGTGTCGCGATAGCGGGTTTCAAGAACCTCAAGGGCGTCCCGATAGAGCCGTTGTACTTCCGGGCGGGAGCGTAACGACGAATCGCCGTACAGCTCAGCAGCCAGTTGCACGGCGAATGTAGCGGCTTGCCGGGCATTGCCGAATGCGGCGTGATCCCTTGCCACTTCAAGGAACCGTTGGGCGGCGGCGGCCAGGCGACCACGACGATACTGGGCAACGGCGACGTTGTAGAGCACCTCGGGAAGCAGCGATTCGGCGATCGGGGTTATGTCAGCAACAAAGCGCCCGCCCACTGCAATGGCCCGATCCAGGAGCACATCCGAAGTCTCGGTTAACTGGTCGGCGTCAAACAACAGCCCCGCGATCAACGCGCATCGCTCAAACGGATCAAGCTGATCGGGGTCGGCCTCCGGCCCGATCATGTCGTAAAGCGTCGCGTAGAGTTCATCACGACGGTCGGGTTCTTGCCGGGCTAATCGAGCGAGCGGTTGCCATGCCTCTTGGCGGTATTGTTGAGCGTCGTCCGCCCGGCCGGCCTGGTCCGCAGCCGTCGCACGACGCTTCAGCACCGACCGCTCGAGCAGAGCAGCCGCAACCTTTAAGCCAAAGTCATCGCCACCCGTTGAGGTGAAGGTAGTGCGAAACTGAGTAAGCCGGCGCAAGGCGTCGTCGAACCGGCCGTCATCTGCCTCGTTGCGGATGGCCTCCAGCCAGGCCAATGTCACCGACCAGTCAACGCGCCGCCGCTCGGCGGGGTCGTTAATGCCCGCGGCGACGGCTAAGGCACGATCCAGGTGCTCGCGGGCGGGTTGGTGGTTGTTTAGCAAACGGTGGGTCATGCCGGTCAGCAGCAGGGCCTGAACCTGGACGTGGCTGGTCGTATGAGGCGTGTTGATGAGCGTGGGATTCCCGGCTACTCGCTCGAGGATTTCGTTGAGCTGACGGGCCCGTGTGGGATCGATGTCCTCGCGGGGCAGCGAATTATAGAATAGCGCCCAAAGCAGCAGATACTCCGATCGAGGAGCGAGGCGATCAAGCTGTTCGACGTAACCATCCGCTTCGAGCTTCTCGAATTCACGGATGGACATCCTATCGATGCGGTCGTATTCCTCGGCAAGTTCCTTTACAAGCACGGTCAAAGCAGCCACCGCCCGGGTCGACAGCGAACGCAACTGCCGGCGGTCTTCTTTACTGCCACCTCGATACAAAATGCTTGTCAGGAAGGGTTCCGCCTCATCGTAGACAAGTGAGTGGGCCAGAGTGAATCGCCACTCGAACCGCCGCAGGTCGCCAAAACTTGCCTCGATCAACTGTCCCAGTATGCGATTGGCTACGGCGATTGCAGCCCGTTGTTGTTCCAGCGGGAGGGTCGGGTCGGCGAACTCCGCCAGCTTCACCTCGCGCATCATGATCAGCCGCTCGGTTTCGCTGGTCGGCGGGAAGTCACGTAGATGCAATTCGAGCAGCTCGGTTAGGCCACGCCTTTTCAAACCCGCGCGGAACACCGCCGTGCTCAGACGCGATTCCTCCGGGTGCCTTTCCCGTGCACCCGCAGGGGGCGGATCGGCGGAAGTCCCAACGGCTATCGCAACGACAAGGGCCAGTGCTGAAAAGGACAATCGGATGCTACGGTTCCCCAAAGGCAATGCGCTCACATCCTGCCCGCAATGCTGCATTCCAGCAATTAACCACATGGTCCCAGCGGACGTTGTTTTCCGCGACGATTACGACCGGCGTTTGCTTGTCGAAGCCGGGCTGCTGGTGGATTTGTTGAAGAAAATCCGGCAATGCGCCGAAGTCTTGCGGCACGTTCTGAAAGCGATCTACGGCGATCGTGTAGTCGGCGTGGCCGGGGCCTGTCTGGGTAAGGCGGACGACGATCGGGCTGACCGGCAAGGGGACCGCCGGCACGGCCCCTAACTGGGGAAGATCCGAAGCGAGAATCCCCTCGGCCCGCTCAAAGGTGGTCGTCACTAGAAAAAAGATGAGCAGAAGGAAGCTTACGTCGATCATTGGGGCGATGTTCACCGCGATCGGGAGGCCCCTTGCGGCGTAACGGCGCCTGCGCCGCTGGGAGTATCGGGTCTCCTTATCATCTGCGAAACGCCGCTTCTTACCTTGGGGTCTTCGTGTCAACAGCATGTCACTCCTCCTCCGCGACATGGGCTGCAACATTCAGCATCTTGATGCCGTTTTCCGCGATCATACGCATCACCACCCGCACGTCCGCATAGCGGAGCCGACGATCCGCCCGCACCAACGCCATCAACTCGGGGGTTTCGCGCTTCATGGCCGTAAGGCGGTCGGAAATCACCGCGAGCGGCTCCGGAAGGTTGGGCCCGATGTGATACAGCACCGACCGCCCCAACGGATCGTCGGGGTCGGCCAAGCGGCAGTTTATCACCACCCGCTGGGGAATCCTGGTGACTTCCGCCCGGCTGTCCTCCGGCTTGGGCAGCTCCATCGCCACCTGCTCCGCGGATGAAAATCGGGCCACCAACATGAAGAAGATGGTCAATAGAAAGAACACGTCGACCAGAGGCGTGGCATTGAAGTCCATCGCGCCCGACGCTCGGCGATGATCACGTCCGTATCGCATTGCGAGCCTTCTTACGTTTCTTGCCGGGTGGTCTGTGTTGGTTCGTCCGCCTGTGAAGCCCCGCCCGGCTTGAACACCGACAGGATATGCTCTGCTCCCAGGGCGCACTCGGCGGTCAATACGTCTATGCGGTTCCGGAAGATCGCGGAGATACTAAGCGCAGGAATGGCGACGGCCAGTCCCCAGAACGTGGTGATCAGGGCGACGGCGATTCGATCGGCCACGATCCGCGCACCGGGGAACGTATCGGCGGCATGAATCTCCGCAAACAGCAGGATCATCCCGGTCACCGTTCCCAACAGACCTATCATCGGGGAGACGTTGCCGATGATGTTGAGGTACTCCGTCTTGCGGAATAACCTCGCGGAGCGCTCCTCCAGGGTCTCCTCCAAGGCTCGCTCCATGGCGACGAAGCCGTTGGACGCCTCGACCAGACAGGCATTGAGCACGTACCCGAGCATGCTCGGATCCTCGGCGGTGAACCTGATGGCTTCAAGGTAGTTCTTCTCTTCGATCAGAGCCTTGGCATGCTGAGCGGCCTCCGATGGAACCACAGTGGCCCGACGGATTGAGAGGCAGTGCTCGATGGTCAGGGCGATTGTCACGATCGACAGGATGATTAAGCCAAACGCGATCGGTCCGCCCTTAACCACAAAGAAGTCAAAATACTTGACCTCCGCGGCAGGTCCGCTATCAACGGTGGATTCCGTCTGGGCCAATGCCGGCAGCACAGCCATCATCGCCCCAATAACGATCAAAAAACCGACAAGACAGACTACTCGTGCCAAGGCCCGATCCTCCCATTTGAGACGTAAGAGCTCCGCAAGGCAGCCCTCCTGATCTAGTCCGGCGATGCTCCGGCTGCACGCAATCGCGCCCGGGCAGTCTCCGCCAACGACTGGGTCTGTGGTGTCAACAACTTGTGCTCCAGACACTCTTGAAGCAACTCCATCGCCTTGTCCGGGCGCCCCAGTCGCTCGAGAGCCAGCGCGGCACCATACAGGCCTTTTGCAGCCCGGGAATCGTTGCGGAAATGGATGGCCACGCGCAGGAACGGCCACGAGGCACGAATGATCTCCTCTCGCGTGGCAGCCGTCCGCAGGAGCGTTTGCCCTTTAAGCAATAGGAAACTCGGCAGAACCTCGTCCGGACAATCCCTGATGGCGTGATCCAGGCTGGAAAGCTCCGCCGGTTCGACGTCCTCGGAAAGCACTTCCTGAAGAGCATGGAGCTGGATCGCGTAGACACGTTGTGACCTGGCGCTTGGCGGTATCGACATTGCGGCGATTTCCGGTGCGGCCTGGATCGCCCTCCTGTCGCCGGTGCGCTGCAGGATTTCATAGCGGACCAGCTTCAGCAACACTTGTTGGGGGGCATCGGGGTCTTTGGCGAGCGCGGCATGGAGTTGCTCCAGGGCCCGCACCACCCTTTTGCTTCTCTTTGCCGGAATCTCCTTCGGGATTAGCCGGGCCGCAGCGGGCGGACCCGCAAAGCGCCCATTGGCTACGCGAGTCAAGTTCAGCACGGCCGTGTCAAGCTGTTTGGTCGCATCACAGGCCAGTGTCAATCGGGCTGCGATCAAGTCGGTCCAGAAGTCCTCGCTCAACCGGAGTGTGCGACGATAACGCAGTATGGCCCGGTCGGGTTCGTCACCGGCAAAGAAGCGCTCGGCCTGGTTGAAGTCGTCAAAGATGCCCCCACGATCAACGTTGATCAGCTTAAGGTCGTGGAGCCAGGCGGTCTGTAGGTTTCCGTCGGCGCTGCGGAATTGTAGCCGCCCCTCTTGAAGACCAACGATCTTGGCGCCGGGATAGTTGGTCTTGTTCGTGACGATTTGATCGGCCCGAACCGATGTCGTGGGGGCGAGCCCGAGCATGCACGCGATCATCATAGACCGCACCATAATCCTCAGAGCCGCGGGCTTCAGCCCGCGCGGAACTCCGCGCATGCTGAAGTCTGCGGCTCGGGATTCTCCGCGCAGGCTGAAGCCTGCGGCTCGGAATCCAGGATCGTGGTGCGCCCCGGATGTATGCATGGGAGGATTATCAGGGAAGGTCATCTTCGGTAACAAACTTGAACTCGCCGTTGTGTTCGCGTGCGATCCGTTCCAACAGTCCGCTGCCGGTCTGGTCGAGGTACGCGATCGTATAGACTCTGGATCGCCGGTCCCTATTCCATTCGTTAAGTCTGCGAAGCAGGCTCGGCTGGAAGTCGATCCCATCTGAGAGAAGATATATCAGGTCGGGTTCCAGGGATAGCGCCCGATGCATGGCCCGTTCCGGTTTGGTGTCTCCCCTGGGGAGCACCTTATCGAGAAACTCGAAGAACTGCACCTTGTGGGCCTCGATGGCGCTGACCAGTCGCTTGGGCGGATTCTCCAACGGCGGACCGGAGTTGAAAAACAGCACGTGAAACTTCTGGTTGCGGCGAAGTGCCGAGACTGACCGTTTCAGCTCCGTCTGAACGTAGATGAAGCTGTCAATCATAGAGCCGCTTCGATCTACGACATAAACGATCTTCCTGGCGCCGCGGGCGGAACTTCCCAGCCCGAAGAATTCGGTGCTGACCCCGATGTCCATCGGTAGCCTGTATTTGTCGAAATCACCGCCGCCGGCGCCTATGCCGATGATCGACAGCTCGGGCTTCTTCATGGTGATGAGCTCCGAGAGCTCGGAGGACTCTTTAGGCGTCAGATGCATCTGCCGCCGGTCGGGAACCTTGACATGTCTGGCCAGATCCGGCAGTGGAGAGGGCACCAAGGACGCCGCCTCCGCCGACCCGACGATTTCAGCAAAGACCACCGGCAGATCCTTCTTCTCGCCGGGGGCAAATGGAAACACCAGCACCAGCATGCCGGAAAAAAGGGTGGCGTGTACGGCCACGGAGACCATCCACGCCGCCAGCACCGCCCGCCCGGACAGATTGAAGGACGCTGATCCCGTGTGCCCCGATAGAGGCTGCGGGGCGTTATACTGTTCAGGAGTGTTCGCTTGCGTCATTGGGTCTGCCCTGCAAACCGATCAAGGAGGATTCCACGGTAAGTCGGAGCAGTCGGCAGGCAAAGAATCATCGGACAACCTTACACCCAGCGTGCCCTCCGATGAATACTCAATATACTCTAGCCGTGTAGGACACAAGGGTCAACGTGATGCGGCCCGACGCCCTGTATGACGCCAAACTGTGTAGGTAGAATCGCGTTTAATCGATACGGGCTGTATCAGATTACAGATATGTTCAATATACTCGAAAAATGCGTTTGACGCTGGGGAGCTGGTCATGATCCCAAGGCAATATGTCCTGAGTCTGGTGGTGCTTGCACTGGCCGCGATGCCACTGTGCGCCGGTGTGTGGCAGGAAATCACAGACGAGGTGCAGGTAGATGCGCCCGGCACGCCCAAGACCGTCCCAGCAACGGTCCCACCGCTTCCGGATTCGCCACAGGTGCGCCTCAGACCGATGCCCAGTTTTGACGATGACGCCGCGTACCTGCGGTCAATCGCCGCCCGGGTGACGGAACTCGAGGCCCAGGCCGGGGAAGCGGACAACCCGACGAAACAGGCCGAGTCCGCACTGGCTGCAGCTAATCTGATTCTCGCTCATCAGCTCGAACCGACTTGTACGAGGAGGCTTTTGCACGTTGACGGCAACGTGGATGAGCACGGCGAAGCGGACCTTCGCAGCGCGCTTGGTCGCGCTGACGGATTGATCGAGCGAGCCGGAGCTGCGCTGAAGGAACTACACAACCGGGAGGATCAACCGGCTGACGGGTTGCAGGAGTCCACACATCGGTTAGAGACGCTTGTGGCCTTTGCTGCGGGGCTGCGCGCCTTTCTGTCGCCGGAGAAAGGGCCCGAGGCGGCCCGTGACACCCGCCGAGCTGCATCGGGACTAGCGCCGTTGCGGGAGGATAGGAACCAGCCGGTGGCAGCAGCCGCGTCTTTGTGGCAAGCATGTCTGCGGAGCCTGGAGAGCGATCAGGGTCCTGCGTTGGCGGTGCTTGATCTGGCGCTTTCCGATCCGGTGCCTGAGTCGATGCCTTACGCCTTTTTCGCCAGGTTATTGCGGTGCCGACTGCTGGCTGATCGAGGCCACCCCGCCGCGGCACTGGCCCTGTTGATGCAGATCGAAGAACGTTGCAACGAATGGCTGACGACTGATACGGAGCGAGGTGACGCCGTGCGCGCAGCCCAGTTGATCAGAATCCAGATCATGGCCGACTGGTATAGTCGTCTTACCGGATCAAACGCCGCTTCCGAACGCAAGTGGTGCGCGGAACGCATTCAGGCACTAATAAGCGAGGGTTTTGGCGAGGACGGCAACACCGTGCTGCGGTTGGCGCCCGCGATTCCCATCATTGCCAGCCCGCCCGATGAGGGTGGCGCTGCCCCTGATCCCGCGCCGGAGGGGAACTGAATAACATCAGGTTGCACTTGAGCATTCCAAACCGTCCTCCGAAGCTCAGGAGGCACGCTCACAGTGACCCCACGGATGCACTCCATCCCTTCTTAGAAGCAAGAATGCTCGCTAAACCGATACGATGACCAACTCGGCGCGCCGTCTCGCACGCTTTGGGCTGTTCAACTGATGCTCCATCGCCTCAACAGCAGCCGCCTCAAAAATACGGTGTCCGCACCCAGGACACAGCAGCGCTGGGACCCGCTGAAAAAGCGTGTGGCATTTCCGGCGATACCGATAAACCCGGACTCGTGAACGCCGCAGCTTTTCCCCGCAGTATTCGCAATGCTCGGACGTGTTCTTCTTAGTTGACCTCATACAGTGTTATGATACGCACCATTTGCGGTGTCATCAAGCGTGCAACCACCCGCACGGTCCGCCCGTCCACGCTTCGGGCCTGTATTTCGTACTTCCGTTGTCGTTGCCACGCTCGGCGGACATCTCCCGTGCTCAGGCAGGACAACACATCGTTCAGAGTGAGATCGTCCTCGTCCATCGACTCGATGGCATGGTCCGTGAACTGGTAACGATGCCTCAGAATCAGGTTGAGTACTCGCTCCCGTATGTCCATCGCTTATTGGCTCATGACCGAGTTGCTGACCTATGCCGCGAGTCTCACGACACTCTCGTCAACTTGGTTTAGGAAGCATGGTCCTTCTAATGTATTGGCTATAGATCGCCCCGACGGGGTTGTGGGCCAGAACGCGATCCTTGACGATCAACGTGGTCACTGGTGCGTGTGAGGTCATGTTGAAGATAGCGTCGTGCCCGACGCACAGCCCGCATAGGATGTTGAGTTCGGTTCCTGCGTCATTGAGCATTGTTGCCTGGCCGGCAGGGTTGCACATCGTCTCCCTGTCCTTCTCCGGATTGATCTGCTCGAGTCCGAGGCCTTTCTTGTCGATGCCGCACGACTTGCAGCACACGGAAACAACTTCGAATTCGCAGGCCAGGATTTCGGCAACCGTCTGGGCCTCAGTCGCCAGCCCGACGCAAAATGCCAATCCCAGTTTGCGGTAACCCATTTCCTTGGCGAACAGGATGACTTCCCGAATGCGGGATTCCTTGCAGTAATGGCGAGCCTCGACAGCCGAGGCGCCCTTATGCAGCCTGGCGAGCCGGGGATCCTCGTACAACGCCCGGTGCCGGTCGGCGTCGTTAAAACAATCTTTCCCACCAACACAGGCCCGGGTACGGCACGCCGCACAGAGCGGTGTTGCCTTGTCGTCCATCGCTGGCTCCTTTGCCTAATGCGGGGGGGCCCGTAACCCAAGTAGCGGCCTGCGTCCCCGCAGGCCGCCGTAAACCTCGGCCGGCGAGGCGCCGGACGCTACCTAAGGCGCGCCTACGCCGCCGCCAAAAGATGCGCGCAAAAGGCGCACATGTTTCACCGTGAGACTCTACTCCACGCCGTACCGATCGGTACTGAAGACGTCGGCGGTCGGTTTGCGCTGGGATTCCTCCAGCGGCGCGTTCAAGCCCGGTGAGGCCGGGTAGCCCAGAGGTATTATTGCGACAACCTTCGCCTGCCGTGGAACCTCCAGCAAACGCTTGACCTTCTCCTCATCGAATGCCCCGATCCAGCAGGTTCCCAGGTCCTCGGCCACCGCCGCCAGGGTGAGGTGGTCCAGGGCGATGGTCACGTCGATGTCGACGCTGTTGCCGTAACCACCCATGCCTTTAAACGCCTGTTCTGGTAGGCCGCAGCCGACGACGATCACCGGCGCCTCGGCCATCCACAATTGATCGTAGGCCGCCGGGGCCAGCTTCCGGCGAAGCTCCGGGTCGACCACGAAGATGAATCGCCATGGCTGGAGATTGCACGCCGACGGTGCATAGCGCAGCGCCTGGCGCATGCGCTCCAGAACTTCTTCCGGAATCGGCTGGGACGAATACGACCGCACACTACGTCTTGTCTTGATCGCTTCGAGTACGTTCATGTTTGATCTCCACATGTTGTCCTATCCGTGAGGGTATCAGCAGGACGCCTGACGAGATAAAGAATACGGGCAAGTCTCCTAAAGGCCGGCCCATGTCACACGGTACCCTGCGCTGCCAACTGCCGGCCGAAGGCACGGGCCCGCTCGACGAGGGCGGTATCGGCGCGGATGGAATCCGGGTCTGTGACCTTGCCGGCTATTAACGCGCCGAGCCATTGTGCCTCGGCGAACTGAGCCATGCGCCGGCAGGTCTCCTGGATTGAATCGGCTCCGTCATTCTCCCCTCCGCCGGCGCTTATGACCGCCGCCATCTTCCGCCCCGCGAGGAGGCACTTGTAGTCGCCATTCTCGTCGAACTTGAACATGCAGTAGAAGCGGTCCATGGCCATCTTGAGCAGCCACGAGGGCGACCAGCAGAAAACCGGCGTCGCCCAGACGATTACGTCGGCCTTTATCGCCTTCTCCAGGATTGCCTGCATATCGTCGTCAACGGCACAAGCAGGTTCATACAGGTTCTTGTCGCATGCCAGACATTCCATGCAACCCTTCAGATTCTTCAGGTCGATCAGTTGTATGGTTTCGGTCTCAGCACCGGCCTGCTTGGCTGAAGCGAGTACGATATCCAAAACAGCCTGGGTATTGCCGTTGGGCCTGGGGCTGCCCTGTAGGGCAAGTATTCTCATAACGCGCTCCTCCGTAAAAAAGTCTGATCCGCGGAGGTAGTCTACTCGAAAGTGGCGACAAACGGGACCCTTCTCAACGGCCCGAGGAGTGACCGGGGCATTTAACCGCATCGCCCACAATGTGGAGAGGTATCCGCCGGTCCACAATGCCGCGTGCGTCCAGGCTCCTTTCCGTCTCTCGACGCCTGCGGGACAATGGGGTATAAGCTGTTGCTGAAGATTGACATACAGCCGCACGACCCGTGCATACAATCTCAGGTGGTAGCGAAGAGCCGCGCCGTGAATGCCAGCAGACCGAAACGGATTCTCATTGGTAAGGTCGGCCTCGACGGCCACGACCGAGGAGCCAAGTTCATCGTCCGGGCCCTGCGTAATGCCGGATATGAGGTCATCTACACCGGCATCCGCAAAACTCCCGAACAGATCGTTCGCGCGGCCATCGACGAAGACGTTGAGGCCATCGGCCTGAGCCTCTTGAGCGGAGCTCACAAAGAGCTTTTCGCCCGCGTGGCTGAGCTGCTCAAGGAGGAAGGCGCTGAGAACATCGTCCTGATAGCCGGTGGAACGATTCCCGACCAGGACCTTCCGTATCTGGCGTCTCTGGGCTTTAACTGGGTGTTCACGCCCGGTGCTGCTCTGTCGGAAATCCTCTCCGCTTTGGAGGAAGCGCTGACCAATAGCCAGTCCGCGGGCGGCGCAGCACCGACCTGATCCACATGGACGCACTCATTGACAAGATACGCCGGGGCGATCGGCGGTCACTGGCTTACACTATGTCGCTTGCCGATAAGGCGGGGCGAGAAGGCCTGCCACCCGAAGTCGTCGGAATTGAAGCGAAGTCCGGGAAGGGTGTGGATCAGTTGCTCGAGAAGCTGCTGGAGTTGGATCGTGCTGCCCGCCAGCCCCAGCAACGACAACATCACAGACAAAGACAGGTGCTGGGCGAGATCAGGCACAGTACGATGCTTGTCTGTAAGCAGGCATTGGAGGACAGGCTGACTGCACCCGCGACGAAGGAGCTGATTGCAAGACTCGAGCGGGGCGAGTTCTCGCTGGATCAAGTGGTGAGGGAGTTGTCAGTCATCAGTCGTCAGTTATCAGTAGAGGAGGGACCGCCAGAGTCTTGCGACTGAAGACTGAAAACTGATGACTGACAACTGAGAACTGATAACTGACAACTGAATTCGTGAGAACCCGACTATGGGCAATCTTCTGGAAGAACGCTTCGAGCGGTGGAAATCCGAAACGCTGGCGAAGTCCGTCGCCAAGATGTCGGAACAGGCGGAACGAGCGGTTACCGTTTCCGGCACGCCGGTCGAAACGCTGTACGTTCCGGAGCAGGTGTCGGACGGATCGGCCCGCGACGCGTACTTGAACAAGTTGGGCTTTCCCGGGGAGTATCCATTCACGCGCGGTGTGCAGCCGACCATGTATCGCTCGCGATTCTGGACCATGCGCCAGTATGCCGGCTTCGCTACGGCGGAAAAGACCAATGAGCGCTATCGCTTCCTGCTTGAAAGCGGGCAGACCGGGCTGAGCGTGGCCTTCGATCTGCCGACGCAAATCGGTTACGACAGTGACCATCCGCTGGCAGCAGGCGCAGTCGGCAAGGTGGGCGTAGCCGTCGACACGCTGGCTGACATGGAGATCCTCTTCGACTCCATCCCGCTCGACAAGGTCTCAACGTCGATGACCATCAATGCCCCTGCAGCCGTGCTGCTGGCAATGTATATCGCCGTGGGGGCTAAGCAGGGTGTGCCCGCTGACAAGCTGACGGGTACGATCCAGAATGATGTGCTCAAAGAGTACATTGCCCGTGGTACATACATCTTTCCGCCCGCTCCATCGCTGCGGCTGATTACCAATATCTTCGGTTATGCCGCCGAGCACCTGCCCCTATTCAACATCATCAGCGTCAGCGGGTATCACATTCGTGAAGCGGGCTCCACCGCAGCCCAGGAGGTCGGCTTCACCCTTGCCGATGGAGTCGCGTACGTCGAAGCTGCCCGCGATGCCGGACTGGACGTGGACCGGTTTGCCCCGCGGGTGGCCTTTTTCTTCGGGGCCATGACGGACGTGCTGGAGGAGGTGGCCAAGTTCCGCGCCGCCCGCCGATTGTGGGCCCGGATCATGAAAGAGCGGTTCGGGGCCAAGGACCCGCGAAGCTGCATGCTGCGCTTCCATACCCAGACCTGCGGGGCGACTCTCACCGCTCAGCAGATTGACAATAATGTCGTCAGGGTGACACTGCAGGCCCTGTCCGCCGTGCTCGGTGGAACCCAATCGCTGCACACTTGCAGCCGGGACGAGGCCCTGGCCCTGCCTGCGGAAGAGGCGGTCCAGACGGCACTTAGAACCCAGCAGATCATCGCCCACGAATCCGGGGTGGCCCACACCGTGGACCCGCTCGCCGGCAGTTACTATGTCGAAAAGCTCACCGATGAGATTGAGGCTAAGGCGGAAGCGTACATCAAGAAGATTGACCAGATGGGCGGGATGGTACCGGCCATCGAACAACGCTACCCCCAGAGAGAGATCGAACAGTCCGCATACCGGTATCAGCAGGAGATCGAACGCGGTGAACGCGTCATTGTCGGTGTCAATCGCTACACTGCGGATGAGCAGTCGCGACCGGAGATTCTGACAATCAGCGAGGATACCACGCAGCGACAGACCGATCGGTTAAATACAGTCCGTGCCCAGCGCGACGCGACCGCCGTTGGCCGTGCACTCGACGCTCTCGAAACGGGAGCCTGCGGCGATGACAACCTCATGCCCTTGATCCTCAGCGCGGTGGAGGCTTACGCTTCGGTGGGTGAGATATGCGACCGATTGCGCAAGGTGTTTGGAGAGTACGAACAGTAGAAACGCAGAAACGTCTAAAAGTCGAAACATCGAAAAGTCAAAACTAGGATTTGCCGGGACTTCTCCTCTGTATTTTGACGTTTAGACTTTTAGACGTTTCGACGTTTAGGATTGTGTTATGCAGGTGCCATCGCAAATTGACCACATCGGCATCGCCGTCCGATCTCTCGAAGAGGCCAGCCGCTTCTACCGTGACGTATTGGGGTTGAACTGTGGGGGAAGCGAAGAGATCCCCGATCAGAAGGTCCGCGTCGTTTTCTTTCCACTGGGCGAGGTCCGCATTGAGCTGCTCGAACCGACCGCTGACGACAGCTCTATAGCACTATTCCTGAAAAAACGAGGCCCGGGTCTGCACCACATCGCCTATTGCGTCGACGATCTGCCTGCCACGTTGGCGGCACTAAAGTCAGCGGGCGTCAGGCTCATTGATGAAGCCCCTCGTGACGGGGCTCACGGCATGAAAATCGCCTTCGCCCATCCCACAAGCACCGAAGGTGCATTGACTGAATTCTGCCAGCACGCACGCTAACAGCCGCCGGCAGATGGAGCCTGCATGTGGGACCGACTTTCCAGTCGGTCAGCTCCAACCACAATGACCACTCTGATAGGCTCGAAAGCCTGTCCCACATACTTCTTCAAGGAACTACAAGGAACTGCCGGCGAAGGTCCGAAACGCCCGGAGCAACGCGCCGGATTCTCCTGAACCACCCACTGCAGCCCGCCGATTTGCAGAATGGGAACACCATACGCGCTTCTTGGGGGCCTATAATTGACTGGAATGCTCGAAGCTCTGAGGCAAGTTGAAGTAGTTCAGCACGCGGGGTTTGGCCCGGGGAAGTTCCCCGTCTATTGGCATGACGCCGCTTATGAGCTGCACTGCCGGGCCTGGTCCACACCCTGGGAAGGCCGGCTGAGCCGGGACCGCTTCATCGCCGAGCTGGAAAGCGACCACGTCGACGTACTCTATGCCAACGACTACGGGCAGCATGGGGCGTTGCTGGCGTACGTGACGTGGAAGGCAACAGAGAAGTTTCACCTGAGCCGCGATCAGTTATCAGACCCCGCACGACCCTCGCTGCCCTGCGCTCCGCCTGCCGGGTATGTCTGCGCCTATGAAATCACGGCCACTCCCGAGCGGCCCTGGAGCGGGTTGGGACGTCGACTATTGACCGAGGCGATCAAAGGGTGGGAGCGTTCCCACGCCGGAGCCGTCTTCTGCACCTACTCCCCGAAACGCAAACTCACCGCGACGCTCCGCCGGTTGGCTGAGACGGAACAATACGGCCAACCGGCGCTGGAGGCCTTCGCCCACCGTGCCGGTGCTGCCGCCTCACGCCAGATCGACGGCTGGACCGCTCGATTGGGCCAAACCCTGGAGGCCTTCATCCGTTACGAGCTCCTACCCATCCCGGACGAGCAAATCCTTGAACACCTGACAGTGCTGAGCGGGCGCTACGGCCACGATGTGATCGACGGCGTGGTGGCGGCGATCGGGATCGCCTACAACTTCGTCCTGCGTGCCAGTTCAGGTCTGCCGGCATGCGGACCGGCCGCATTCCATAGGGCCTTGGGCGCCGAACATTGGCGCCAATATCCGGCCAGCGCGCTTAACTGCGCCGATGCCCTGGGCCTGGTCGATCATTGGCGTTACAGCCACGACCCGGCCAGGCGGGAGAAGTGCGCCAAGTTATTCAAAGAACAACGCACCGCCCGTGCCCGGCAAGACGCCGCCCCCGACCAGCTCATAGTGCTTGCCTGAGTGGCATTTCCATCATAACGAATTGAAGGGATTCTCATCGGATTGGCTTATGTGGACCGTGACGCCTGGGAGCGCTGCTTGCAGCCGCTGTGCCAGCGGCGCGAGAGCAGGTCGTTCGCTAGTCCAGTGGCCCAGTGCGATGGCGCTGCAACCGCGACGCTGGATAGTCAAAGCGTCATGGTGGCGGATTTCCCCGGTGATAATCACGTCATTCAGTGCGAGTGAGGCGCGAAACGGCAGGCTGCCTGCAGCTCCAACGACGATGACGGCGCGGTCTACCGTGCGATCCGGCGGACCGACGATCTGGACATGGGCCGCATCCGTAGCGCGCTTCAGTTTTCGGGCGAGACTCGCCAAGTGCACTGGACGCGGCAACCTGCCAATCCGCCCGATGCCGCGCACGGGTGGGGGCTTGAGCGGATAGATGTCGAAGGCCGGCTCCTCATAAGGGTGGGCTCGGACCATGGCGGTCACCACGGCCGGGAGAACTGTCAGTGGAACCACGGTCTCGAGGCGGATCTCGTCTACATACTCCATACGGCCCGCCTCGCCGACGGTCGGTCGCGTTGCCTCCCCGCCGAAGAAGGTCCCCTGGCCGGATGTCCGGTAGCTGCACCGGCTGTAGTCCCCGATATTCCCGGCGCCGGCGCTGAACATTGCATTGGAGACCTTCTTGATAGCGTTCGGCGGGACAAAGACCACAAGCTTGCACACTTCGACCGTAGGATCATCGACGTATTCCAACGGTTCGGTGTCGTCGATGCCGCAGAGTGACGCAATCACGTCATTTGTTCCGCCGTCGGCGGCGTCGAGGGCCGTGTGTACGGCGTAGATGGCAATGCCGTTTCGGATACATTCAAACACAACTGCTTCCGTGCCGGTGCCGTCCGCACAAAGGGAGGAAACGGGCTTGAAGATCGGCGGGTGGTAGGCCAGGATGACATCGATCTTCTCGCCCACGGCCTCCTCAACCACTGCCGGTGTGAGATCGATGCACGTGAGCACGCGGTCGACCGGCCCCTGGCGGTCGCCGGCGAGTAGGCCGACGTTGTCCCAGCTTTGGGCCAGCGCGGTCGGCGCAATGGATTCCATTGTCGCGCAAAATCCGGCTATGGTGCACTTGGCGTTTGTCTGAGATTGTCCATTCACTTGCTCATGCACTCCTCTTTCACGCGTGTGCGATACTCCTGCAGCAACCTCTTTCCGAGTGGGCCTACCCGACCGTTGTGGATATCATGTTTCTCGATCCGGATGACGGGCATAACCTGCATGATTGCATTGGTGAGCAGGACTTCATCGGCATCGAGCAGGTCATTGACCGTCAATGGGCACTCCTGAACTTCGATCCCGATCTGGCGGGCAATCTCCAAGACGATCCCCCGGGTTATTCCCGGGAGCACCGGCGTGTCCAGCGGCGGGGTCTTCAAGATGCCATCCTTCGCGATGAAGACATTGCTGATGGAGCCTTCGGCCAGACGGTTTGCCGTTGTAAACCACAGCGCTTCGACACACTGTCCTTGCTGTGCCTGACGGAGACCCAGAAGACGCGGCAAATAACATGTGGTCTTGTGGCCGGCAAGCGGATCGCTCGGTGACACGTGGAAATCACAGAGGATCACGGGGACACCTTTTTCATAGAAATCCGCGGGATACGGAGATAGGTTTGAAGCCGTCGCACAGACCGTAAGGTAAGAATCGTCTGTCGCTGTATGGCCGCGCATGGATCCGGCAGTGACCATTAGCCGAACCCGGGCAGCTTTGAGGCTGTTTCGCTCCAGCAATTCGGCGAAGACACTGTGGTCCGGCAGTCCCTCGGGCTCGATTGCCATCAACAGCTTTGAGGCCGATCGGCGCAACCGCTCGATGTGTGAGTCCAGACGAAAGACACAGCCGTTTTCGGCACGCATCGTCTCGAACAGACCGGCTCCGTGGAGCCAGCCGCCGTCGTACACGCTTATCCTGGCATCGGGCTCACTGACGAACCGGCCGTTAAGGTAAACAATTCCTGTCAAGGTATTGTCACCTCCTCGGGCAACCGTGATACGGAGGGAGCTTGGCAATCCAGCGCTCGGAACATGCCGGTAGCCTTGGCGATAATCTCGTCATATTCATCCTCGGGCGTGCTGTCGGCTACGATGGCCCCACCGGCATACATGTGAACGGCGCCATCCAACTGGACCATCGTCCGGATTGCGATGTTCAGCGACATGGAGCCGTCCAGACCGATCAGCCCGATCGAGCCGCAGTACACGCCTCGCGTTGTCGGTTCGAGCT
>Ga0114930_10002069_pt1 | contig 18404 bp, 15 predicted proteins | sample AnhtaG_FD_87300 | JGI IMG/M metagenome (GOLD analysis project Ga0114930, IMG submission 87300) | Deep subsurface microbial communities from Anholt, Denmark to uncover new lineages of life (NeLLi) - Anholt_01485 metaG | ecosystem: Environmental > Aquatic > Marine > Oceanic > Sediment | place... | reverse complement strand
CGCGGAAGGGCGCGTGCCGCCCAACAGCCGGGGCCGGCCACGCCCGGTAAGGTGTAGTCTATAACGCGTCCAGGAAAGGGTCAAGGAGAGGACCTGCCCGCTATACTGCGGAAGGACCTCCAGGCCGCCGGGATTCCCTACCGCGACGCCTCCGACCGCGTGGCCGACTTCCACGCCCTGCGGCACGTGAAGGTGGCGTCCTGTGACGTGAGAGCCTATCAGACGCTTCTCGGCGCGGGAGGGGCGGCATGAGGGACACCAAGGCCACCCTCCTGTTGGCGCATCACCTGAAGCAGTTGAAACTGCCGACGATGCTCCGGGAGTATGCGTCCGTGGCGGCCCGGTGCACCCAGGACCGTTCGGATTACCCGACGTACCTGTTGCGTCTGGCCGAGCGGGAACTCCTGGACCGCCAGCGGCGGGCCACCGAGCGACGGATCAAGGGGGCGAAGTTCCCCGCCCTCAAGACCCTGGACATCTTCGACTTCGCGGCCCAGCCGTCGATCAACGAGCCGCTGGTCCGGCAACTGACGGCCGGCGAGTACATCGACCGCCGGGAGAACGTCCTGCTGGTGGGCAACGCGGGGACCGGCAAGACCCACCTGGCCACGGCGCTGGGGTTCGCGGCCTGCACGCAGGGGCGGCGGGTCCGGTTCTTCACCGTCACGGGACTTGTGACGCACCTGCTGGAGCGGCGGGAAGAGAGGCAGTTGGAGCGGCTGCTGGCGCACCTGGATCGGCATCACCTTCTGGTGCTGGACGAACTGGGTTACGTGCCGTTCTCGAAGGCGGGGGCCGAACTGCTCTTTGAGGTAGTCAGCCGGGCCTACGAGCACACCAGCCTCGTGGTCACGACCAACCTGCCGTTCGAGCAGTGGACCGAGGTCCTGGGCACCGGGCGCTGCACTTTTAGGCCGCCTCCCGCCGCACTTTTACTCCGCCGTTTACAGTCTGGCTTACCGAACGCCGGCCCAGGCCCGAAAAGACGCTTGCTCAACTGTGGAGATCGCGGCATGATTACCGTCAGTTCCGTGCCCAAGAAACCCAGGGCGGTACATCACCCGCATGCTGTGACGCGCCGGCTGCCGCGTCCTCAGACTTGTGCGGCAACAGGATGTGCTTGGCAACGCGCTGCTGGGCGATGTATACTCCATGCGGAAGGAAGGCATTTTGAAGCATTGTGAAGGAGCGCGAGTCGGCATGCCCTGGGCGTCGAAACGAAGGGACGCCCAGGTTAAGACGCTGTTTCACAACCCTCCGGCAAGTCACCGGAGGGTTGTGAAACAGCTTCTTAACTCCTGGTGGCGTAGGAGTTATCACGCGCCAGCCTCAGTCCTTTGCGAGAATGGGCATTGATGTGGTAGGACCCGCGCGGACAAAACCAACGTTGGAGGGGGCTGGTGGTATCGAGGGGCTTCAGGCGGCGGTGGCGGGATTGTGGACGCCCCGCCGGTTTGTGATAGCACTGGTCGCAACGGCTGTCGTGTTCGGCCTGCACGTGAACCGGTCTTGGCGGGTGACGCCCGACAGCGGCCTGTATTTGAGTCTGGCTCGCTCGCTTAACGAAGCGGGAGCCTACCGCTTCGGCGGGGAGACTCATACGCTGGTCCCCCCGGGCTATCCGCTACTGCTCGCGGGCGTCCGGGCATTAGTGGGGGACCATTTTCTGGGGCTGCGGGTGGTGCATGCGGCAATGGGGTGGTTGTCAACCGTGGTGGCATTTCTGGCGATGCGCCGATTGTATGGGCGTGATGTGGCGTTTGCGGTCTTCCTCTTGTTTGCCGTGAGCCATTCGCTGGTGAAGCGGTCGGCCTGTTTTCTCAGCGACGTTCCGTTTGCGTTGGTCGTGTGGTTGGTGCTGCTGGCGGTTGTGTATGCTGCGACCGCGAAGCGGTACCGATGGGTCCTGGCGTTGGTGGCGGGCGTCGGCCTGCAGGTGGCGATGTTGGTTCGCATCAACGGGTGGGGCTTGGTGCCGCCGGTGCTCCTTTTTCTTTGGCTGGCCTGGTGGGGAGAAGGGCTCCGCCGATACGGGCGGTTGCTGTTGGTCAGTGCGGTGGCCGTGGCGGTGCCGCTGTTCTGGATGATCTGGACACTGGCGGTGGCCGTCCCGGGTAAGTTGACCTACGTACAGGCCGTCCTTTCGCGTGGCCCGGCGTTTTTTCGGGTGTGGCTGGATGGGTTGATGGGTTATCCTCACGCCATGGCGGTGGCGATTATGGGGTTTCCGGACGTCCCGCCCGTGGTCGACCTAGTGGTGCTGGTGCCCGCGGCGATCGGGCTGGTGGTGTGCCTGCGGGGTGGCCGCGTGCTGTTGGCTTTGCTGGTGTTGTTTCAGTGGGTGGGGCTGGCCCTTTCGACCCCCGGCGAGCGGTACCTCATTGCCGTGCTTCCAGCCCTGCACCTCCTGGGGCTGGTGGGGCTGGCTTTGCTGGTGAACGGGCTGAAGAGTCGGCGGCGGGCCCTCTTGCTCGCGCTGTGCGGGGGGCTGGTGGCGATTAACGTCGGGCGGGACGCCAAGTCGATCTGGGAGGCCCACACCGCGGTGCCGCACGGCGCCGAACCTGCGGACAAGCAGTACTGGTTCGACGCCGCGGCGGCGCTGCGGCAGCGCCTCGCCGGCGCACCGGAGTCCGCCTTGATTGTGACACAGCAGGTGACCATTGCGCATTACCTGACCCGGGCCCGATGCCTTTCGCCGTGGGCGCTGGCGGATATGGATCAGGTGCCGACGTCAGGGCTCTACGTACTGCTGGGCGGGGAGAATGAGACGGCGTGGGATGACGTCCGCGACTTCGCCGAGCGGACCGGCGCGCGGATTCAGACGTTGCAGCACTACGGACCGCTCCGGCTGGCTCGCATCGTGGCGCGGCCGAGTGAATTCTCTGGGCCTGTACCGACCAGAAAGTGACCTGTGTGCCATGACAGAGTACGAACAGGAAACCGCGCCCCGCAACGTTCGCGAATACTATGACCGGTTCATCGAGGAATGGGACAGCCGGACATTCGACGTCCGGACGATCGAGCGGATGGTGCTGACGCTGCCGATGATGCTCCCGAGCGGATCGATCCTGGTCATCGGCGTGGGGGGGGCGGTGGAGCCGCGGTGGCTTCGGGAGTGCGGGTACGACGTCACGGTGATCGACGTCTCGTCGGTGGGCATCCAGCGCGCCCGGGAACTCGGGTTCCGGGCGTTCGAGGTCAACGTAGAGAGCGACCCGATCCCGGGCCAGTATCATCAGGTAGTGTGCATGGAGGTGCTCGAGCATTTGCGGGATCCCTTGGCAGCGTTGAAGAAGTTACAGTCGGCCCTGAAGCCCGGGGGCCAGTTGTTCGTGGGGTTGCCGAATGAGTTCCACGTGGTGCGTCGGTTGCATGTGCTGGCGGGGACGATGGATTTCGTGCGGTACGACTGGCCGCACCTGCGCTTCTTCACGCTCAAGGAATGTCGCCGTCTCTTTTGCGATGCGGGGTTAGAGATCCGGCAATGGGCGGCCGCGTCGCTCGTGCCACCCCGGATAAGGTTCCTCCGCCCCTTGGGCAAAGTGCTATGCCGGCTGCGGCCCTCACTGTTTGCCCTGTCGTTTGTTTTCCATCTGCGGCCCCGGCCGGAATGAGCCCTGTGTGAGGACCCACCTGCATGGCCCTCCCCGTCGAATCGAAACCCCTTGTTGTCGCTCCGCTCCGCGAGGCCCGTTCCCGGGTGATGACCTGGCCCGCGATGCTGGTTGGCTTGGCCGTTCTGATGGCCCTGGCGAATCTCGGCCGTCTCGATCATCTCACCAGCGATCAGTTCAGCCAGGGGACCATGGCCTGGGACGCCGTCGACCCGGCGCTGTTCGCCTCCGATCGGCTGTACGGTGAGGCGAACCTCTACGAGTTCTACCTGCCGTGGTTCCGTAGCGTGATGGCGTGGCTGACGGGCCTGCTGGGCGGGCCGGCGTGGACGTTCTGGGTCCTGGCCCTCGTCCTGACGGCGGCCAGTCTCCTGACGTTGTACGTCCTCCTGATCGCCATGGCCGTGCGTCCGTCGGTGGCGGCATTGGCGGCCGTGATCGGAACCCTGCCGCGCCTGAGCCTGGGCGACACGCTCTGGGGCGCGGGCATCATGGAGACGGCATTGCCGAGGACGTTCTTCTCGGCCCTGTTCGCCGTGCCGGTGCTGGTGTTGTATCGTGCGCGGTTCCGCGGCTGGAAGGTGCCCGTGGCCTTCTTGCTGGTGGGCCTTCTCGGCAACCTGCATCCCCAGAGCGGCCTGTTTGCGACGCTGATCCTGGGGGGTGTGGTGCTGGTGATGGGCCGCTTCCGCTGGCAGAGCCTGGTGGCCGTGGCGGCAGGCGGAGTCTGCGCCCTGGTGGGCATTACGCCTTTCCTGTTCCAGTCCTCGGAGTTGATGGCGCAGCTCCGGGCTGATGTGTTTCCAGGCGGGCTCGGGACGGTTTCCCTGTTCGAGGAACTCCGTCGGTTGGGGTCGGCGGCCACGGGCATGCTGACGGAGCGTTCGGCCGCCAAGGCGGGTGTGTTCGGCCTGTGTATGCTTCCGATGCTGGTGGCGGTCTGGCTGTCGCACCGCGCGTGCCGGCAGGACCCCCGGCTGCGGGCGGCTGTGGTTGGCGCCTACGTAGCGGTCGGGTTCTGCCTCTTGGCGGAAGTGGCGAAGCACTGCCTCATGTTTTACTGGGGCGACTGGCCGACGAAGATCACTTGGCTGCGGGGGACGCGGTACCTGCATTTCTTCGGCGCCGTGGCCGTCGGCGTCGCTCTGGCGCGGGGGAACCTGCCCTGGCGGTGGCCCCGGTGGCGGGGGATCGTCCTGGTGCTCCTGACGCTGGGGGCGGTCGTCGCGAGCCTTGGCGCGATGGAGTACGTGCAGCGGTCGCGGTTCATGCCACACCGTGCCGCGGCGGCCTGGGCCGCCCGCACACCCCGCGGGACGCGGTTTCTGGTGGACCCGTATCCGGCCTTGGCCTTTCGTTTCTGGTCGCGGCGGCCGGTGGCGATTGCGGAGCACGACGTGCAGTTCTACCTCGTGGGCGACAGCCGCCACTTCCGGGAGGCGGCCCGGCTGGCGTTGTCGCTGAAACATTGCTACCATGCACGCGATTGGGCCGAGGTGGCCGAGTGGGCTCGACGCACGGGCAGCACCTACGTGGTGGCGCCTGCGGCGGCCCGGGCTGTCATGAAGCCGGTGTTTCGCCCGGCCGGCGGGCCGTGGGTCTTCGAGGCGCCCGGTGAGCCGGGGGCCGACCTGCCGGGTGCCGCTTCCCGGCGTGGCGACAGGACGACGAGCAGAGAGGACAAATCGACATGAGGCCGAGCCAGAAAGTCTCCCGGCACAAACAGTCCTTCGACCAATACTACCTTTGGCATCCGCTGGTGAAGCATATCTGGCTCAAAGGCCGGATTCCCGACGTCGAGCGCGAAGTCGTCAGGATGCACTTCGCGGGCAACCTCGGGCCGTTCGAGGCCGAGTTCTCCGAGCACGTGTACGATCTGCTGGGGTTGGAGCCCGGCCTGAGGATTCTGAATATCGGGTGTGGCTTCGGCCGCGACGAGCAGTCCATGAGTCACCGCTGTCCCGACCTGGAACTGGTGGGGTGTGATGTGTCGGAGACCATGCTCCGGACGGCCCGCCGGAATCGGATCCCCGGTCGCCTGACGATGTGCGTCGCGGAGCGTCTGCCGTTTCCCGATGCGAGTTTCCACCGGGTGTTGTCCCGGGAGGTGATCGAGCACGTGATCGTCCCGCAGACGGTGCTGAACGAAGTGCGCCGCGTGCTGGTGCCGGGAGGCCGGGCGGTTATCACGACGCCGAACGGGTCCAGCCTCGTTCTGCGGGCGGTGACCCTGACGGGCTGGTTCGAGAACCGGGAGGTTCAGGACGCCGCTATTCCCCTTTCCAACCTGCGCGCGTTGTTCCGGGACAGCGGCCTGGAGATCCAGCGAATCATCCTCGACGGGGCCGGTTACTTCATGATGGTGGCCTGGCCCCGCCCGTTCTCGTACCTGGTGCCGGTGGCGGCCCGGCTGACGCGCGTCTTCCGGCATCTGCCGCTGATCCGGTCGCTGGTGTGCGACCAGGTGAAGTACCTGGCGGTCAAGCCGGGGGACCCCGCGTCGGCGAAGGCGGAGGTTCACCCCACGCACATCCCCGAGACGTATCCCGAATCGCCTTTGGACAAGGATCTCCGCCGCATCATCGAGGCCACCGAGGAACCTCGCCGGTCTTGGAAGAGCGCGGCGGCCCGGAGCATCTGCTCGATCCTGCTGCTTTCCCCCGTCTATGTGCTGATCGTCCTGTGCCTGCTTCCTGTCAGCCTTGTCCTTCTCGTGCTGGAGCATCTGGCAGCCTGGCGCGGAAACGGAGGCGTCTATGTGCGGCATCGCCGGGAAGGTCCTCTGGAGTGAGTCCGGCCAGGCCGTGTCGGACCGACTGCTGGAGGACATGATCGCCTCCGTCCGCTACCGGGGGCCCGACGACCAGGGTTGGTACGTCGCCCCCGACGGCCGGGCGGGCATCGGCATGAGCCGGTTGGCCATTATCGACCTCGTTACCGGTCATCAGCCCATTGCCAACGAGGACGAGTCGGTCTGGGTCGTCCTGAACGGGGAAATCTACAACTACCAGGCCCTACGGGAGGCCTTGAGCGACCGGCACCGGTTTGTCACCCAGAGCGATACGGAGGTCCTGGTCCACCTTTACGAGGAACACGGTCCGGCGTTCGTCGAGCACCTTCGGGGCATGTTCGCCCTGGCCGTCTGGGATACGCGGAACCGGCGTCTGGTGCTGGCTCGCGACCGTCTTGGCCAGAAACCGCTTTACGTGGCGCGCGACCCCTTGGCTCGAACCGTCGTGTTCGGCTCGGAGATTCGTGTGCTGCTGGCGGACCCCGCCGTCGGCCGCGAGTTGGATCCGTTGGCCCTGGACGAGTATCTGACGTACGGGTTTGTGCCGGCCCCGCGGTCCATCTACCGTTCGATCCGGAAGTTGCCGCCCGCCTCCGTGGCGGTATTCGACCCCGAGGGGGCCCGCACGCAACGATACTGGACGGTAGACTACGGTCGAAGCGACCCCATGTCTGAGCAGCAGGCCATAGACCGCCTGGAAGACCTGCTGACTGAGTCGGTCCGGTACCGGCTCATCAGCGACGTGCCGCTCGGCAGTTTCCTGAGCGGGGGCATCGATTCGAGCGTCATCACCGCCTTGGCGGCTCGGCTCACCGGGGCGGGGTTTCGCACGTTCACCGTGGGGTTCCCGGCCTCGGGCTACGATGAGACACCGCACGCCCGCCGCGTGGCCAATCTCTGCGGCACGGACCACCGCGAGCAAACCGTGGAATGGGACGTCCGCGAGATCGTGCCCCGCGTTGCGTACCATTTTGACGAGCCTTTCGGCGACTCCTCTGCCGTCCCGACCTTTCACGTTTGCCGCATGGCCCGGGAGCACGTGACCGTTTGCCTGTCGGGCGATGGCGGCGACGAGCTCCTCGCCGGCTACAACCGCTACCAGGCCACGAAACTGGTGGACCTGTACATGCGCGTCCCGCGGCTTCTGCAGCCGCGGTGGCTGGAGCGGATGGTCCGTGCGCAGCCGACCTCGGCGGATTATTTCGGGGCCAACTGGCTGAAGAGCCTGCAGTACCTGATCGAATTCGCCGAGGGCGTCCGCCGTCGGGGCTGGCAGAGTTGGCTCAGGTACTTTGATGACGAGGCCCGCCACCGTCTGCTGACCGACGGCTGGCGCGAGCGGGTCCGCGACGCGCGGGCCTCTCAGGTCGCGCCCGTGGCGGATGGCATCGACGCGCTCGTCAAACAGGCCCAGCATGCCCGGGGAGCCCACCGTCCGATGTGGCTGGACCTGATGACGTATCTGCCCGACGATATCCTGACCAAGGTCGACCGGATGAGCATGGCGGTGAGCCTTGAGTGCCGGTCCCCGCTGCTCGACCACCGGCTTGTAGAATGGCTGGCCCGCGTGCCGCTTCGCCTGAAGATGCGGGGGCTGACGCGGAAGTACCTGCTGCGTCGGCTGGCGGATCGGCTGTTCCCGTCAGACACGTTCAATCGGCGCAAGCAGGGATTCATGATGCCTCTGGCGGTCTGGTTCCACGAGGACCTGGGCGATTGGGTGGTAGACCGGCTGGCCGAGAACCCGGCCTTCGGCCGCGTCGTTCGCATGCCGGTGGTGCGAGAGTTGCTGGAGGCACACCGCCGCCGGGCGGACGACCATTCCTACCGCCTGTGGGCCTTGCTGATGCTCGGGGAGTTCCTTCGGCAAGCGGAGGACGTTTCCCCGCCGCCTCAGGGGTGACCGGCCGGTCGCGGTGCGCCCCGGCCCGCGGTATCGCGGAAGATGGTCTCGAACTCGGCGGCCGTGCGGTCCCAGGTCAGGTTCTCCTGTTCCACGAACCGCCGGGCGGTTCGAGCCATCGTTTCGCGCAGGCCTGGGTCTCGGCACAACCGGTGGATGGCCTCGGCAAGGCCGGCCACGTCGTCGCTCGGCACGAGTAGGCCGGTTTCGCCGTGGCGGACGAGTTGCGGCGTGCCGCCCACCCGTGTCGCAATCGGGGGCAACCCGCTGGCCAGCGCCTCGATGACCACGTTGGGCCGGCCCTCGGACCGGCTGGCCAGCACCAGGAAGTCCGCCTGCTGCATGAGGGTGGCGATGGCGGCGTTGGTTTTTCGGCCCAGCCAGTCCAGCCGGTCGGCGATGCCGTGCTCCCCGGCCAATCGGCGCATGGCGTCCTCATCGCTCCCCTCGCCGACCAGGGTGAATCTTGCCCAGTCGTTGCGGCACTGCGCCAGGGCCCGGATCAGGACATCCACGCCCTTGGCGTGTGTGAGGTTACCCACGTACAGTCCCCCGGGCAGACGCCCGACACACGGCGTGCGGGGGGCGGCCGGACGGAAACGCTCCGTGTTCACCCCAAAGGTCGGCACCCGGACGGGGCGCAGGCGCGGCGGCAGATGCGGCGTCATGAGGGGCACCATGTTGGGGCTGACAGCCGTCACGGTCCCGCAGTGACGGAACACCCATCGGGCCACCACCCGCCAGAAACGTTGCGAATGGGCAAGGTAGGCATCATCGCCCCGCAGGGTGAGTACCATCGGCCGACCGGTCAGGAGGTGGGCGGCGCTCCCGGCCAGCCCCGCGCCGAGCCAGTTGGCGTATAGGACGGTGGCCCAGGAGGCGTTCAGGGTCGCCTCAGCTACAAAGCGGCCGACCATCAGCGGCACCTCCGCCCAAGCCACGGGAGATCGCCTCAGCGCCTCAGGAATGCCTCCCGGAACCGAGGTGAGTCGGTGTCGGCGGTTGAACACGCTGTACCCGAACCGGTTGATCCGGATGCCGTCGAGCGTGCATCGGCCGACACAGCCAGCCCGGCCGGGCACGATGACGCGGATTTCATGGCCCCGACGCCGAAGCGCCTTAGCCAGTTCGTGGATGAAGAGGCCGCTGGAACTCTCGGCGCTTTCCGGGTAACTGGTCGTCAGGACCAGGACGTTCATCCGTCGGCATCTCCATCGGCTGACGGGCCGGGCGTCGGCTCGGAGGATGATTGGTCCGGCGAAGGTTTCCCGCCGGCCGGCTCCCGAATGAGAAACCAGAACGGCCCCGCCAGGACCGTGGCCCCGACAAGGCTGACCCCGCGGAACACAAGCAGGGCGGCCATGGCCTGCGAGATCGTGATCCCGAAGATCGTGGGGCCCGCTACCAGCGCCGCGTCGTACGGACCCAGCGACGCCGGCGTCAGGGAAACCAGGGAGGCAATGATGCTCATTGACACAATCGTCAGGGCCGCCGGCCAGGTTAGAGTCATTTCGAGACCGTCGAACGTGAGGAGATAGGCGAGCGCCTGGGCGAAACTCTGCACGCACGATATGGACAGGAGCTTCACCAGCAGCCGCCGATCCTTCACCAGCCGGTGCCACCCGTTGACCAGCTGCACGACGTGGTTCCATCCCCAGCGGTCCGACTCGCGCAGGTTTGGGACGAAGAAAAACCCAACGCTGACGGCCAGGATGATGCCCGCCCCCACCGCCGCCGGGACGCTGAACACGCCATAGGCCACGTGCGACCACGCCAGGCCGACCAGGGCCAGGACCGAGTTGACGGCGGCCGCCAGCACGTACGTGCCGACAGCCACCAGGGCGAACCGCCGGAACGCCAGTCCGTAGTGGTGTTTCAGATAGACCGCCGCGATGCCGGTGCCGCCACGGACCGGCGTCACGATGTTTATCATGCTCATCACCACGTACAACCCGAAGCACCGTTGACACGGCAGGTGCACGCCGTGATGCCCGAGAAAAACCTTGAGTTGGTAGCCCCCGACAACCCAGCAGAGAACCACCGCGGCGAAGATCTTCAGCAGGGCGACCACGTCCAGTTCGTAGAGGACCTTGAAGTCTTCCCGGTGCGCGGCGATAAAGTAGACCAGCGCGCCGAGCGTCACGACGACAATCAGCGTGGACAGGTGACGCCTCAGATGCTTGGTGATCTCAGCCGGCATGACGCCCCTGCTCTTCGCGGGTTACCGGGGAACGCGCATAGCACTGCTCGTGCCACAGCATGAAATGGACCAACGCCCAGATCCGCCGCGCGTGGTTGGCGCGGCCTTCCAGGTGTTCGCGGACCAACTGCTGGACGCAGGGCGGATTAAAGAGCCCCGTGCGCTTGAGCGCCGCCTCGGAAAGAATGTCGGTGACGAAGGGGCGAAGCGGACCGCGGATCCATATGGGAATCGGGGTCGTGAACCCGGTCTTGGGCTTGTGAATGACTTTGCGGGGTAGCCAGTCGGCCATCGCGTGGCGGACCAGGATCTTCGTCCGCTTGCCCCGCAGTTTATAGGCGTCCGGAACTGTGGCGGCGAATTCCACCAGCTCGTGATCCAAGAGGGGGACACGCACCTCCTGCGAGGCGGCCATGCTCATCCGGTCCGTTTGCAACAGGACCGAGTCGGGCAGAAACATCGTCAGGTCGCCGTACAGGGCCCGTTGCAGGTCGGTGGCGGACTCCGGCGGCTGCTGGCAGCGACGTGCGGCGGTGAAGACGTCGTGGTTGCTCACGTGTTCCAGGAACTCCGGCGCCAGCACGCTGGCCCGCTCGGTGTCGTTGAAGAGGACCTTCCAGGCGAGGTTGCCGGCACGCTCGAACATCTCGGCGCCTCGAATGAACTCCCGGACCTTGAAGTCCAGGCTCAGGAGCCGATCCGACACGGGAAGCAGCCGGGCCAGCCGGCCGAACACGGCACGACGCAACCGAGGCGGCAGGCGGAGGTATGGCTGTGCCAGCCGCGTGGCCACGTAGGTCTGGTATCCGCCGAACAGTTCGTCGCCACCGTCGCCGGCCAAAGCCACCTTGATGTGATCCCGCGACCAGCGGCACAGCATGTACACCTGAACGAGTGTGAACGGCCCGAACGGCTCGCCGAAGTACGACACCAGGTCGGCGGATCGCTCCATATCGTCAGCCGTGATCCGATAGGCGTGGTGCTCCGTGCCGTACTGCACGGCCGTGGCCTCGGCGTATTGGCTTTCGTCGTAGGAGGGGGAGTCGAAGCCGATCGTGAACGTCTGAATCGGCTGGTCCGTGACGCGATGGATGGCCGCCACCAGGCTGCCCGAATCCAGCCCTCCACTCAGAAACACACCCAGCGGGACGTCGCTGCGAAGCTGAAGACGGACGCTTCGCTTCAGATGTTCGCGGTAGGCCTCGGCGTAATGTTCAATGGGTGGTGGCTTGGCGGGGGGTGTATACCGAATGTCCCAGTAGCGGGATTGCCGGGACCGGCCGTTTTCCCAAACCATGTAATGCGCCGGCGGCACCTTCCGAACGCCGCGGTAGATGCTGCTCGTCCCGGGCAGGTAAAAGTAGGTCAGGTAATCGGCCACGGCGGTGGGTTCGAGCGTACGGTCCACCTCCGGGTTGGCCAGCAAGGCATTGATTTCGGAGGCAAACAGCAGCATCCCCCCCGCCACAGCGTAGTGCAGAGGCTTGATGCCGAGGCGATCGCGCGCCAGGAAAAGACGGCGGGCTTCGGCATCCCAGACGGCAAAGGCGAACATGCCGTTGAGGTCCTCGATGCACGCCTCGCCTTTCTCCTCATACAAATGAACGAGGACCTCGGTGTCGGTCCGCGTGGTGAAGCGGTGCCCACGGGCGATCAGCTTCTCGCGAAGTTCAACATAATTGTAAATCTCGCCATTGAGGATGACCACCTTGGTGCCGTCCTCCGACAGGATGGGCTGATGGCCGCCTTCGACATCCAGGATGGCCAGCCGGCGCACGCCCATCCCCACGGCCTCATCGACGTACACACCTTCGTCGTCAGGGCCGCGGTGGACCATTCGGCCGAGCATGGACCGAATCCGCAAGCGGCAAGCTGGCCCGGAACCGTCTAGCATCAGTTGCCCGCATATGCCGCACATGGCGCACTCAGTATCGGGGCGGGGGGCATAATGGCGGAAGATCACGCCTTGGGCGGTGGCGTTACGCTCCCCTTCAAGTCCCGGTTCATCTCCATGTCGAACCACATGGCGAACAGCCCGAATTGCACGGAACTGATCGCACACAAGGCGCACACCAAGGCATTGATCTCGGGGACCACGCCCGTCGTGGCCCACATGTAGAGAAGCCGAACGAAAAACCCCATGCCCATCAGGCCCGTCAGCCCGGCTGCGCCGTAGAAGAGCACCAGGGGATGGAAGTCGCGAACGATGTACTTCTCCTTCATCCGCCAGACGAACCGCTTCAGAATCAGCCACGACATCGTCGGGACCACCTTCCACACCCGCATCTTCGACCGCTCCCCGACGTTGTACACCGGCCGCAGGTGCACGTCCGCCACCCGCATGTCGTACACGTTCAGCCGCACCAGCAGGTCGTTCGGGTATCCGTACCGCGGATAGAGGGCGTCCAGGTCCAGCAGTTCCACTGCCGCCAGGCTGATGGCCGTGTAGCCCGTCTGCGAGTCGGCCACGTGCCAGTAGCCGCTCGCGATCTTCGTAAGCATCGACAAGAAGGCGTTGCCCAGGTACCGGTGGCGCGGCGTGGTGCCCCACGCTCCCCGGTAGAAGAGGCGGTTGGCCTTGGCGTAATCGGCCTCCCCACGGGCGACCGGGCCGACCAGGAGGTGCAGCTGCCCGGGGTCCATCTGCCCGTCGCCGGCCATGACGGCCGTCACGTCGATCCGCCGGCGGACGGCCTCCTTGTACCCCGTGGCGATGGCCGCGCCGACGCCACGGTTCTTCTCGTGCGGCAAAAGGACGATCTCCCGTCGGTCGCCGTCGGCCTCCATCCGCCGGCGGACCACCGCCACCGTGGCGTCCGTGCTCGCGTCGTCCACAACGATGATGCAGTCGACGAAGTCCGGCATCGTGGCGATGACCGCATCAATCTGCGTTTCCTCGTTGAAACACGGCACCACCACGGCGACGGTCTTGTTCTCAAGCATTGCCGTCTCCGCACACCCCCTGGTCGCGTCCCGAAAGTGAGTGGAAATGGGGTTCCGCGCGACCCGACCCGAAGCCCCATTGGCCCCGCTGCGCCGTCGTCCTCACGCCAGGACATCCAAGACCGCGCGGGCGGACCACGACTCATGCTACGCCGTCTTCTCGTACTCGTCAAGCGCCGAGAGGTCGAGCCTTGCTTTGCGCGCGAGATTGAGTCCGTAAAGTTCTGCAAAAGCGGCTCGGCGATTCGTTCATCTGTCCGACAATGACGAGGGGTTCACTCGATTGCTTACGGTGTTAATGCCCCTTCCGAGTCTTCTCCCGCATTTCCTCCAGTGCCAACCTCATCAAACCACTCTCCTAATCTATCCTGGCTTCATTCCTTCAACGCGTTGTAAGAACACTAGAAACGTGGACACCCAATCCCACCAAATACAGGAAGCACCCAAGCAGCAATACGATTGAGAGCTCCAAGTGCAGCACAAGCAAGGCAAACAGGGTTTGCAGACGCAAAGCAAAGAAGAATATTCCTAAGGTGCTAACGAGCCAAAACAGCCCAAACCAAAGAGACAGCCGCTTCTGTCTCAGTTCGACTTTTGCCGTTTTGATGATCCTCACGCCGCCAAGGTAAGGCCGTCGAGCACGAGATCTCGCACCTGGGGCGGAAGTTTTGCGAAAGCCGCGCGATGCGCAGGGCGTCTCAAAATCGTTTCGAGCCAGAACAGCCGTCGCACCGTGGCGATGGCATCGGAGAAGATCGGCTCGGCGTTGGCGTACCACGTTGCGGCCCGGACCCGAACGCGGTGGTGCCGCGCGTGCTCGGCGAAGATCAGGCTCACGAGGCTGAAGAGGCCGAACAGGCACGGCCCGGTTCGCAGGACCGACTTGGCCACACGCTGGCGGGACGTCTCCAGGCCCAGGTGGGCCCGCATCTCCTGGAACGTCGTCTCGACGGCCCAGCGGGCCGTGAACAGGCTGATGATCTCGGGGCCGCGAAGCGTCGGGTCGGTCGTGAAGAACCACTCGTCGCGGTGGGTGCCTTGAACATCCTTGACATAGACCCAGCGGACGGGCACCAATCCGCGGCCACTCTTGTACCAGTAGCCCGTGCCGCTCGTCCAGCGGATGCGTCGCGTCCCGCCGCCGCAGGAGGAGACGGTGGCGCGGGTCAGGCGGATATCCGAGGCGAGGCGTCGTCGCGTGTTGGCGTTGGTGCGGCGACACTACGCGGATTTCGGTCCGACGCTCGCCTCTGAGAAGTTGGCGGAGCGGGACGGCATCGAGGTGAGCCGCGAGTGGCTCCGGCAGTGGATGATCGAGGCCCATCTGCGGACGGTGCGTCGGCGTGGGGTTCGGCATCACACGTGGCGCCAGCGTCGGCCGTGTTTCGGGGAGTTGGTGCAGATGGACACGAGCGAGCACGCGTGGTTCGAGGGCCGTGGCGAGGCCGAGCCGGTGCTCGTGACGATGATCGACGACGCCACGAGTCGGGTGCGGATGCGGTTCTACCCGTCGGACACGACGGAGGCGAACCTGGACCTGCTGGGCCGGTACCTGCGTCGTCACGGCCGTCCGCTGGCCTGTACGAGGACCGGAACAGCATTTTTCACGTGAATCGGCCGCCGTCGGGCCAGGAGGCGTTGGCGGGCCGGGAGGCCGAGACGCAGTTCGGGCGGGCCCTGCGTGAGTTGGGGATCGACAACATTCCGGCCTCCTCGCCGCAGGCCAAGGGACGGGTCGAACGCGCGTTCGGCACCGAGCAGGACCGCCTCGTCAAGGAACTCAGGCTGCGGGGGATCTCAGACATCGAAGCGGCCAACGCCTACCTCGATGCCGAGTACAGCCCCTGGCGCAACCGGCGGTTCAGCGTGCGGCCGGCCGTGTCGGTGGACGCCCACCGGCCCATACGGGGTTACGACCTGAAGGCCATCCTCTCGGTCCAGGAGACCCGCACGGTGACCAACGACTACACCGTCCGCTATCATGGCCAGGTGTTGCAGATTGAGCGTCGGAGCACCCGGGCGGGCCTGCGGCAGGCGAAGATCATGGTCGAGCAACGGCTGGACGGGTCGGTCAAACTGCGGTGGCAGGGCCGCTACCTGAGGTACCACCGCGTCTTGCCCAGACCCAAAACAACAACAACGACAACGACGAGCACCAGGGAAACGACAAAGGACAGGCGTCGGGTCGCGGCCTCGGCCTCCGCCCCGCCCCGACGCCCCAAAGGCAAACCCGCGCCCGACTACCCCTGGCGAAAGCCTTTCAAGCGGACACTTTCATCTTGCGGAAGACCGGACATTTCTACTTTGCGTTGACACTGGAAGCGGCGGGCTTGACAAGACGGGGGCGCAAGCGGTAGACTTGTCGCGACTTAGGGCAAGCCGCCAAGGCTTGTCACCACCTGATAACACGTCGAGCCACCTTAGCTCAACGGTAGAGCACCGCTTTCGTAAGGCGGTGCCCGAAAACCGTAAGCCTCGCCGGTTCCAAGACTTACGTCCTACGCCTTCTGACGCTTCAGCGCATTTGCAGCGCGCCGAAAACAGGCCCCGAGACAAGCCCGAAATGTCGCCTGATTTGGCCGAAGTTGCCGCCGCCTGGAACCACCTGCCCCAAGCCGTCAGGGCCGGCGTCCCGGCCACGGCTGGGACCGCAGCCTGCCGCTCAGTCGTCAAGGTCAAACAGGAACGCCAGAAGCGGTTCCAGGAACTTCGCCTCTCGGCACAGACCTCGCGCCAGGGCGCGCGGCAGGTCTTTGAGTTGGTCCTCGACGCGGCCAGCCTGCGCGAGAAGCCTCGCCTCGCTTTCGGGGGTCTGGTTCGCAATGTGATCGCCCATGCACCCGATGAAGTCGGCCTGGACCGCCATGTTCCTCGCTGACGAGGCCGTCACCTCGTCAAACATCCCCCACGGGCCGGGGCCTTGAACATCCGCGTACACACAATGGAACAGGCTCTGCACGTCGCCCGGCGAGTGCGGATCGATCGTCCCCTTCTCCCAGAGGCTCGCCGAAGCCTGCGCCCCGCCGAGGATGCGATCGGCCGTGTCAAGGTATCCGGCCATGGTCCCTCGGGTCTGCGACCCCAGCAGTTCGGCGTCAAGTTGGAGAGGCCCGCCGATCACCTTGTTGATCGTACCGACGCCCTCGGCTATCTGGTCGAGGGTGGAAGCGTCCAGCGGCGCGTGCTCGGCAAGCCACGTCTGGGCCCGCAGCGAATGGTTGAGTGCCCGGACACACCGCTCCGGTCTGGCTGCGTGGCCAGGCCCTCGCAGCACGGCCGCGGCCGCCTGCATTTCCGCCTGCGCCGCCACTAGGTTCTCGAGACCCTCGGCGGCGGCGACAACCACGCGCGCCTCGGAGTCCTTCGCCTGGACCTCCCGCGGCAGCGTGGCCAGCAAATGCAGGGCTCGGCGGGCGTCCTTCACGGTCTCCACCTTGGGCGGAAGGGCCCACTCGGGAAGCGCGAGCCGCCATTCGCCGGCCTCCGGCGCCGTCCCTGCCGCCGGTGTCCCTTCGGCGGGCCCGGGCTCGCCACCGGCGGGACCCTTGGCTGCGGCAACAGCCTCCCGGTAGACGCGATCGTACCGCTCCACGGTGTCGACCAACTGGGCGTCGCATCGAGCGACTTCGGCCGCGAGTTCCTGCCGCAGCGCCTGTCGGGCTTCGGCTGTCTCAGAGCGTGCGATCCGCTCGGCATACGATGCGTCAAGATCCCGGACGCGTTCCCCCCGCGCCAAGTGGGCGTTTATGATGTGAGCGATCCGCCGCCGCTCCAGCGCGCGGAGCCTGTCGGCCGGAGCCCGGTCTGCCTGCGAGTCGGCGCCGCCCGGGCCCTCGCGAGCCGGAGGTATTTCGCCTGGACCGGCGGTGTGCCGTTTCGCTCTCGCGGCCAGTTCACCCAACTGCTTCCTCACCGCCTTGATGCGCCGGGCCAGGACGGCGCACCGCGCCTGGATCTCGGCCAGCGACGGCTCATCCCGCCGCCGCCATGCCAGCGACGCGCCCGTCGGGAAGCCGGCACTGATCTCACACTGCGGCGAGGCCGACCAAGTCCCCGTGACAGTCCGGCCATCGGCCGAAAGGAAGAACGCGATCGTTCCGAAGCGCCGGTCCGACTCGCCCCACACGCCTTCGAACCGGTTCGTTCCTGTCGCACGGATGCGAAACGTTCCGGGACCGGTGCCGAACGTGTCTGTGTAGGTCCCACGTCCGTTGCGGATCGTCACGCGGCCCCAGGCGGCGCCCTCCCATCGCCCGTCCAGGGCCGTGATCGAGTCAACAGGCCGGTCACCCGGCGGACCCTGACCGGGAGTCGTCGCCGCCAGAACGAGGCACACCAGCGCCGACGTTGAAACGCGCGACGCGGCCGCGCGGAGGTGCAAGGTTCGCATGGGTCTGCCCTCATCACACGGTGCCCGTGGCCTCATTCGCGGGGGACGCGTTTGCCCTTTGAGCGTCGCTTGGCCACAGGGCTCCTGCTACTTCGGCATCATCTTCGCCAACGCTGACGCCAGCGCCTTCAGGTTCGCCTTGTCCGTCGTGTAGAGCACACACTTGCCCTGCCGGGTCCCGACGACCAGACGCCCCATCCGGAGCAGACCGAGATGGTGGCTCACCGCGGGCTGTTTCGAGCCCAGGGCCTTGCACAGGGCCGTGACGTTCTTCGGGCCCTTCGCGAGGAGCGACAGAATGCCGAGACGCGTGGGATCCGAGAGCAGCCCAAAACCTTGGGCCTGATCGCGAAATGCAGCTCTGCTTCCCTTTGCCATGTCAGGCTCCTTTCCTTGGGAGTTGAGGCCGGCATTATCGCGGGGGAAATGACCTTCAACAAGGCAAAACCGTGTTGGCTCACCTACAGCACTTCCCGGCAACTTCTTGACCGTGGCAGTTTCCTATGGCATAAACGCCGTCGGGCACGCAGGGTGGTCACCTCTGGCGAGCATGGGCGCGT
>Ga0114930_10002068_pt1 | contig 18407 bp, 14 predicted proteins | sample AnhtaG_FD_87300 | JGI IMG/M metagenome (GOLD analysis project Ga0114930, IMG submission 87300) | Deep subsurface microbial communities from Anholt, Denmark to uncover new lineages of life (NeLLi) - Anholt_01485 metaG | ecosystem: Environmental > Aquatic > Marine > Oceanic > Sediment | place... | reverse complement strand
GGCCGTGGCGCTGCTGGCGCCGGCGCTCGCGGCGCTCCTCGGCGTCGATCCCGGCGCCGTCGACCTGCTCGAACGGTTCGCGCCGCCCTCGGGCCGGCACTGGCTCGGCACCGACGAGATCGGCCGCGACGTGCTGCTGCGCCTGGTCCTGGGCGGGCAGGTGTCGCTGTTCGTGGGCCTGGCCGCGGCGCTCGCCGCGGCGGTGATCGGCACGGGCGTGGGCCTCGTGGCCGGCTATCGCGGCGGCAAGCTCGACGACCTGCTGATGCGGCTGACCGACGGGGTGATCGCCCTGCCGCTCTTGCCGCTGCTGATCGTCATGGCCGCGCTCGACCTCAGCAAGCTCGGGATCGCGCCCGAGACCGCGGGCTCGCCGGCCGCGAGCCTGTGGCGCATCGTCGCGATCATCGCGCTGGTGGGCTGGACCACGGTCGCGCGCCTGGTGCGCGGCGCCACCTTGAGCGTGCGCACGCAGGACTTCGTCGCCGCGGCCGTCGGCCAGGGCACGCCGCCGTGGCGCATCATGCTGCGGCACATCCTGCCCAACGTCGCCTCGCCCATCGTGGTCGCCACCACGCTGTCGGTCGGCAACGTGATCCTCTTGGAATCGGTGCTGAGTTTCTTGGGCTTGGGCATCCAGCCGCCGGTGCCGAGCTGGGGCAACATGCTGACCAACGCGCAGGAGCTGGTCACGACCGCCCCCTTGCTCGCGGTGTGGCCGGGCCTCTTGATCTTCGCGACCGTGATCGCGTGCAACCTTCTGGGCGACGCGCTCCAGGACGCCCTCGACCCGACGGCGAAGGCGTAGGACAGGCCCGCCCGTCTACTCCGGCCGCGGTGCGACGAGCTTCCGGCGCAGCCCGGCGAGGCGCTCGGCTTGCAACAGCAGCGCCAAGCCGCCGGCGGCGCGCGCCGCGTCGCCGAGCAGGTTGAGCTTCATCGAATCGGGCACGACCGCGAAGTCGTATTCAAGATACTGGGTCAGGGCCATGCCGGCGACGTCGCGCACGGCGAAGGCGAGGCCGTCGCCGAACAGGTAGAAGCCCACCGCCATGATGGCGACGCGTTCGAGCAGGGGCGCCTCGACGGGCGGGCCGGCTGCTTCGGCGCCCGGCCGCGCCAGGCCTCTGCCGGCGATGGCATCCGCGAAGCGGAAGATCGCCAGGCCGATGATGATCGAAATCAGGGCCGGCCCCACGACGGTGCCCCAGAACTCAAATTTCTCGGCGGCGGTCCAGGCATAGCGAAGCGGCTCCTTGTGGCCGCGCAACATGTTCGCCGCCTCGTAAGGCGCATTCAGGACCGCGAGCACCGCGATCAGCAGTCCCGCGGCCCGCACCAGCATCTGCGCCAAGGCCTGTTGCGTCATCGCGCCCCTCCGTTGCCGCTCAAGACGGCGCCTGCTCCGGTATCTCCGCCACGTCGCGGAACACGCGCCCGCCTTTTTTCCTGATCGCCTCGACCTCCCGGTCCGCGCCCCGGGACGGACCGCCGATGCGCAGGACCGCGTCGCAACGCGCGGCAAGCGCCAGCGACAGCGGCATCATGATCGCCTCGAATTCCGCCTCGCCTGCGGCCTGGATCACCGGCAGCGCCATGTTGACGCCGATCACCGGCACGTGCCCGCGCTTCCACACCGCCAGGGCCGCGCGGTTCATGGCCGCGAGGTTGCCCGCGCGCACCTTGGCGTCCCCGCCGCCCGACGTGTACGGCCCGGCGATCATGATCCACATCGCCGAACGCCCGGCGCCTATCCCTGCCGTGGAAGCTGCTGCTCGACCAGCGCCACCCAATAGCTGGCGCCGAGCGAGAGGATCTCGTCGTTGAAATCGTAGTGCGGGTTGTGGAGCAGGCAGTTGCCCTCGGTCGGGCCGTTGCCGAGCCACACATAGCTGCCGGGCTTGGCCTGGAGCAGGAAGGCGAAGTCCTCGGAGCCCATGCAGGGCGCGGGGTCGCGCACCACGTGCTCGCCGCCCACCACGGAAGCGGCGGCGGCGGCGGCCTTGTCCGTCTCGGGCGCGGTGTTGACCGTGGGCGGGTAGCACTCGATGTAGCGGAAATCGGCGATCGCGGCGCCGTGCGCCGCGGCCACGCCGCGCGCCACGCGCTCGACCGCGGGCTTGATCTTCTTTTGGATCTCGGGCTTGAAGGCGCGCGCGGTGCCGCGCAACACCACCTGGTCGGGCAGCACGTTCCAGGTGTCGCCGCCGTGGATCTGCGTCACCGACACCACGAGCGATTCCAGCGGGTCGGTCGCGCGCGCGACCACGGATTGCAGCGCGCCCACGATCTCGGCCGCCACCACCACGCAATCGACGCCGAGATGCGGGAACGCGGCGTGCGAGCCGCGGCCCTGCACCACGATCTCGAAATTGTCGCAGGACGCCATCATCGGGCCCGAACGCACGCAGATCTTGCCAACCGGCACGCCCGGCATGTTGTGGAGCCCGTACACCGCCTCGGCCGGGAACTGCTTGAACAGCCCCTGCTCGACCATCACGCGCCCGCCGCCCTCGTTCTCCTCCGCGGGCTGGAAGATGAAATGCACCGTGCCGGAAAAGTTGCGCGTTTCGGCGAGGTAGCGCGCGGCGCCCAGCAGCATGGCGGTGTGGCCGTCATGCCCGCAGGCGTGCATCTTGCCGGGGTTGCGCGAGACGTGCGCGAACCTGTTCTTCTCGTTGATGTGCAGCGCGTCCATGTCGGCGCGCAGCGCGATCGCCTTGCCGTTGCCGCCGCCGCGGCCCTTGAGCGTGCCGACCACGCCGGTGCCGGCCAGGCCCTGGTGCACCTCGATGCCGAACTCGCCCAGGCGCCGGGCGACGAACTCGGCGGTCTTGACCTCCTCGAACGCGGTCTCGGGATTGGCGTGGATTTCCCGCCGCCACGCCTGCATGTCGGGGTGGAATTCGGCGATCCGGTTGACGACGGGCATGTCCTGGCTCTCCGGCGCTGGAATGGCGCCGGAGTGTCGCCAAAGGCTTGACCCCAGTCAATCCGGGCGCGGGGCGCCCGGCCGCGGCCCGTCCGCACCTAGTGCGACAGCAGCGCCGGCACGGTCATGTGCTTGAGGATGTGGCGCGTGACGCCGCCCAGCACCAGCTCGCGCAGCCGCGAGCGGCCGAACGCGCCCATCACCAGCATGTCGGCGCCGATATCCGCGGCGCGCGACAGGATCACGTCGCCCGGGTCGATCTCGTCCGAGATCGCCCGCATCGCCTCGGCCTTGACGCCGTGGCGGGCGAGATGGAGCGCGATGTCGGCGCCGGGCTGCTCGCCGTGGCGCTGTTCGCCGCCTTTGGGGTTGACCGCCAGGACCGTGACCTGCTTGGCGAGTTTCAGGACCGGCAGCGCGTCGTTGACGGCGCGCGTGGCCTCGCGGCCCGCGTTCCACGCCACCAGCACGCGCTCGCCCTGGGTCGGGAACCGGCCGGCATAGGGCACGGCCAGGACCGGCCGGCCGGCCGCCAGCGCCAGCGCGCCGGGCAGGTCGACCGACCCTTCCGGCAACGGCGCGTCGGGGTTGCTCTGGCCCACGATCGCCAGGTCGGCGTAGCGCGCATCGAGCGTCAGGCGGTGCAGCACGTCGTCGTCGACGCGCCGCCATTCCAAACGGGCCGAGCGCCCGGCCCGTCTGGCCGCGGCCTCCAACGCGGCCTTGGCGTCGGCAGCGGACTTGGCGGCGGCCTTGGCCTGCATCTCGCGCACCGCGGCGGGGATCATGCTTTCGACATAGGCCGGCACGTCGATCGGCGGCACGCAATAGACCGCGGTCAGGTGCGCGTCGTGCTTTTCGGCGAACCCGAGCGCGTAGTCCGCGCGCGCCGCCGCGACGGGACCCGCGCCCGCCTGCAAGAGGATGTTGTGGAACGCCATCGCCGCCTCCATTCCTGTGCCAATCCATGTAGGGGCGGCGGATCGGGCTTGCGTTGATCCAGGTCAAGCCGTTGCGCGTTTGCCGGCCCTAGGGCAGCATCGCCGCCCCGCAAACCGCCGGCAAACGGGAGCAGATCAATGGCACGGACCGTCGAGCGCGTGGCGCTGATGAGCACGACGCCGGGCACCGGGCGCACGCTGACCGTGTTCCGCTACGGCAAGCCCGGCGCGCGGCCCAAGGCCTATCTCCAGGCTGCGATCCACGCCAACGAGTTCCCCGGCACCATGGCGCTGCATCACCTGGTGCCGATGCTGGACAAGGCCGACAAGGCCGGGCGCATCGCGGGCGAGATCGTGATCGTGCCGGCCGCCAATCCGATCGGCCTGTCGCAGGTCGCGTTCGCGCGCCACCTCGGCCGGTTCGACTTGAACGGCCGCGACAATTTCAACCGCAACTACCACGACCTCGCCGCCCCGGTGGCGGAGCGCGTGAAGGGGTGCTTGAGCCACGATCCGGCGCGCAACGTGAAGCTGATCCGCGAAGCGGGCCTCGCGGCGCTGCGGGAAACGCGCCCGGCGACCGAGCTGCAGGACCAGCGCCTGCAACTGATGCGCCGGTCGATCGACGCGGACATGGTGCTGGACCTGCACTGCGACGCCCAGGCAGCGCTCCACCACTTCGTCTCCAAGCGCGACTGGCCGGCGATCGCGGACCTGTCGGCCGAGATCGGCGCCGAGGCGGTGCTGTACAACGAGCCCTATGCCACGGTCATGACCTTCATGGGCGCCAACACCGCATGGTGGGCGCGGCTCGGCGAGCGTTTCCCCAACATGCCGATTCCGCAGGGCTGCCAGGCCTCGACCATCGAGCTGCGCAGCGAGCACGACGTGACGCACGCGCTGGGCGAGCGCGACGCGCTGAGCCTCTACCGGTTCCTGCAGCGCCGCGGCGTCATTGCGGGCGACCCGGGCAGGCTGCCGAAGCCCAAGTGCGCCGCCACGCCGATGTCGGGCATGGACGTGGGCTATGCGCCCTCGGCCGGCATCCTCACCTACCTCAAGCCCGCAGGCGCACGGGTGAAGAAGGGCGAGGCGATCTGCGAGGTGATCGACCCGGTGGCGGCCGATCCGTTGAAGGCGCGTACGCCGGTCGCCAGCCGCACCGCCGGGGTGCTGTTCAGCCGGCGCCCGGACGGACGGCTCGCCTGGCCGGGCATGGTGTGCTTCCGCGTCGCGGGCGCGAAGCCCTTGAAGCACCGCAAGGGCACGAGCGGCCTGGACGATTGAGGCGACGCAAGCGCGCGCGAAAAAATAGCCCCCATGCCGAGCGTGCCGAGGCATGGGGGCTTAGCGGGAGTGCCGCGAACGATGAGGACGCCGCGTCTTTGGGGGTCGGGGGGTTGGGCGCGGCGTTCTCGGGGGATGGGTTTTCGGTTCGCCTCCTAGAATTCCTAGAAATGGTAGCGCAGGCCGGCCGAGAACTCGTGCACCGTGAGCCCGCCGCTGATGGAATCGACGTAGCGGCAGCCGGTCGCGGTGCAGGCGTTGCCCGCGTCCGACTTGAACTCGCCGAGGTCGAGATACTTGTAGCCGACGTCGATCACGATGCCCTTGCCCATGTCGATGCCGGTGCCCACGCCCAGCGTCCAGGCGAAGCTCAGGTTGCCGCCGTCGGGCAGGGTTTCGGGCGCCGTGCTGGTGGGGTGCCGGCTGTTGATGTCGCTGATGTCGTTGTGCGCCAGCCCGATGCCGGCCATCACGTAGGGCTGCAGGATGCCGAGCCGCCCCGGCATCAGCCCCGCGATGTCGAGATAGCCGTTGATCATGCCGTTGAGCGAGGTGACGTCGGCGTCGAACGGGCGGTCGATGGTGCCGGGCCGCGTGACGGTGCCGTCCAGGCCGAACATCGGCCGGTAGCCGAGGGTCGCGTCGGCGCGGAAGAACGGCAGGAACCGGTAGCCGCCGCCGATGCTGAAGCCGAGCGAGGAGCCGGCCGAGCTGTCGAGCGTGGTGCCGCAGCCGAAATAGGGCGCGCCGCCGCCGCAATTGTCGTCCTGGGTGTCGGCCTGGGTCGAGAACGCGGCGCTCACGTCGCCGCGCACGTAGAAGCCCGTGGGCTTGTCCTGGGCCTGGGCCGGCGCCGCCAGGGCTGCGATCAGCCCGGCCGCGCCTAGGGCCGCGATCCGCGATCCCCTAGAGGTCATCTCGCTTCGTGCTCCCTTTTTCTTGTTGCCGCGCCCGCGCCGTAGCGGCCGGACCGGTTAATACCTTCGTTAACAGGAGTAGCTGCATCACTATATAAAGAAGATACGCTAGTCAATTGTGATTCAATGGATTCTTACTGTTCACAAAATATAGATGCAACTCTGCCACAGCCCGCAAATTCTAGGAAAACCGCGGATTTGCGCCGCCCCAGAATCCGGCCTCGGCAGGTCCGCTCGGGCGCGGTGATTCGCGGGTCGCAGCGGCCGGCGGCACCGGCGCTTGGGCCGGCGCCTAGACGTCGAGGTTCGCGACCTTGAGCGCGTTCTGCTGGATGAAGTCGCGCCGCGGTTCGACCAGGTCGCCCATCAGGGTGGTGAACACTTCCTGCGCCTGGTCGGCGTGCGTCACCTTCACTTGCAGCAGCGAACGCGCGTTGGGATCGAGCGTGGTGTGCCAGAGCTGCTCGGGATTCATCTCGCCCAGGCCCTTGTAGCGCTTGATCTCGATCCCCTTGCGCGCCTGCTCCAGCACCGCGGCCAGGAGCGCGAGCGGGCCGGTGACGCGGTACTCCTTCTCCTTGGTCTTGAGCCTGCCGTGCTCGAGATAGGTCCCTTGCAGCTCGGCCATGCGCCGGTCGAGGCGGTGCGCCTCGGTCGAGCGGATCGTGGGCCCGTCGATCACGTGGCGCTGGGTGACCCCGCGCAGCATGCGCGAGAACGCCATCCCCCCGTCGCCCAGCGCCTCGCCCTTCCAGCCGCGCTCGTTCTCGGGTTCGAGCTTGTTGAGCCGCCGGGCGATGTAGTCCGCGGCCTGCGCCGCGCGCTTGGGGTCGGCGATGATCTCGGGATTGAGCGCGCCGGCGATCGCCGCCTGCTCGACCACCGCCTCGCTGCCGACCTTGGCCGCCAACGGCTGCACGCGCGCGCGCACGCGCCGCGCCACGTCCAGCACCGCGCGCAGATCGCCGGCCGCGATCTGGCTGCCGTTGTGCAGCGTGAACACCATGCCCTCGATCGACCCGGCGATCAGGTGGTCGTCGAGCGCCGCATTGTCCTTCAGGTACACCTCGGACTTGCCGCGCTTGACGCTGTAGAGCGGCGGCTGGGCGATGTAGAGGTAGCCCTTCTCGATGATCTGGGCCATCTGGCGGTAGAAGAACGTGAGCAGCAGCGTGCGGATATGACTGCCGTCGACGTCGGCGTCGGTCATGATGATGATCTTGTGGTAGCGGCACTTGGCGATGTCGAACTCCTCGTGCCCGATGCCGGTGCCGAGCGCCGCGATCAGCGTGCCGATCTCGGCCGAGGACAGCATCTTGTCGAAGCGCGCCCGCTCGACGTTGAGGATCTTGCCGCGCAAGGGCAGGATCGCCTGGTTCTTGCGGTCGCGGCCCTGCTTGGCCGACCCGCCGGCGCTGTCGCCCTCGACGATGAACAGCTCGCTCAAGGCAGGGTCGCGCTCCTGGCAGTCCGCGAGCTTGCCGGGCAGCGAGAGGAGGTCGAGCGCGCCCTTGCGGCGCGTGAGCTCCCTGGCCTTGCGCGCGGCCTCGCGCGCGGCGGCGGCCTCGACCACCTTGCCGATCACGCGCTTGGCGTCGGCGGGGTGCTCCTCGAACCATTGCCCGAGCTTGTCGTTGACCACGCTTTCGATCACGGGCCGGACCTCGGACGACACCAGCTTGTCCTTGGTTTGGCTGGAGAATTTCGGATCGGGCACCTTGACCGACAGCACGCAGGTGAGCCCCTCGCGCGCGTCGTCGCCCGTGAGCGCGATCTTCTCCTTCCTGGCAATGCCGGATTCGACGGCGTATTGGTTGATCTGCCGCGTCAGCGCCCCGCGGAACCCCGCGAGATGCGTGCCGCCGTCGCGCTGCGGGATGTTGTTGGTGAAGCACAGCATGTTCTCGTGATAGCTGTCGTTCCACTGCAGCGCGACCTCGACCGTGATGCCCTCGCGTTCGGCCACGAAGTTGACCGGCCCTTCGTGCTGCGGGGTCTTGTTGCGGTCGAGCCATTTCACGAACGCCGCGATGCCGCCCTCGTAGTGCATGGTGACGGCCTTGGGGTCGGCAAGCCGCGCGTCGGTCAGCGTCAGCGTGACGCCGGAATTGAGGAACGCGAGCTCGCGCAGGCGGTGCTCCAGCGTGTTGAAGTCGAAATCGGTCATGCTGAAGGTCTTGCGCGAGGGCAGGAAGGTCACGGTGGTGCCGTGCCGGCCGTTGCTGGGGCCGACCTTCTTCAGCGGCGCCTCGGGCTCGCCGTCGCGGAAGCGCATGTGGAATTCGCCGCCGTCGCGCCAGATGCGCAAGTCCAGCCACTCCGACAGCGCGTTGACCACCGACACGCCCACGCCGTGCAGCCCGCCCGAGACCTTGTACGAATTCTGGTCGAATTTCCCGCCGGCGTGGAGCTGGGTCATGATGACCTGGGCCGCCGAGACCCCCTCGCCCTTGTGGATGTCCACCGGAACGCCGCGGCCGTCGTCGCTGACCGCGCACGAGCCGTCGCCGTTCAAGACCACCTCGATCTTCTTGCAATAGCCGGCCAGCGCCTCGTCGATCGAGTTGTCGACCACCTCGTAGACCATGTGGTGGAGCCCCGAGCCGTCGTCGGTGTCGCCGATATACATGCCCGGGCGCTTGCGCACGGCGTCGAGGCCTTTCAACACCTTGATCGATTCGGCGCCGTAGCTGCCGGCGGCTTGCGCCGGGGCGTCGTGCCCGCCGGCGGCGGCCTTGGCCTCTGATTTCTTGGCCATCCCTGGTTCTCCTTGAACCGACCTAGCGCGGCTCGATGCGGGCCTCGGCGACGCGGAAGAACCGCGCCCGGCCCTGAAGCGGCTGGAACAGCATCTCGTCGGTGCCGGTGAGCCAGGCTTGGCAGCCGATGCGGCCGATCGCGCGGAACAGCGCGGCGCGGCGCTCGAGGTCGAGATGCGCGGCGATCTCGTCGAGCAGCAACAGCGGCGGCCGGCCGCGCTCTTCGGCCACGAGGCGCGCATGGGCCAGCACGATGGCGATCAAGAGCGCCTTCTGCTCGCCGGTCGAGCATTGCCGCGCCGGCATGCCGGTGGCGGCGAACGCGACCGCCAGATCGTCGCGCTGCGGGCCCGCCCCGGCCGTGCCGGTCTCCGCGTCGCGCCGGCGCGCCTCGGCGAGCGCCCGGGCCAGCCGATCCTCGGCCTCGAGCGCCGGCATCGCCTCGAGCCAGCCCGCCAGATCGCCCTGCATCGCCATCGCGGGCCTGGGGAACCCGCCCTCGGTTTCGGCGGCCACCGCCGCCAGGCGGCGCACCAGCGCGCTGCGCGTGGCCGCCACGGCCGCACCCTCGGCCGCCATGGTGGCCTCCAGCGCGTCGAGCCAGGCGGGATCGGCCGCGCCCTCCTGCAGCAGCCGCCCGCGCTCGCGCATGGCCTGGTCGTAGGCCGCGACCCGGCGGGCGTGGTTGGGGTCCAGCCCCAGCGCCAACCGGTCGAGAAACCGGCGCCGGGCGCTGGCGCCGTCGGCGAACAGCCGGTCCATCGCCGGCGTCAGCCACGTGAGCGCGGCGTGGTCGGCCAGGACGGCGGGCCCGCGCTGCGGCTCGCCGTCGATCCTGACCACGCGCCGGCCGAATTCCTCGTCGCCGTCCGGGTCCCGCCCGGTGCCGATGGCGACCGCGCCGGCCGGGCCGTCGAGGCTCGCGGACACCGCCCACCGTCCGGCCGGGGGCCCGCCCGGGTGGGGGCGGCGGTCGATCTCGGCGAGCTTGGCGCGGCGCAGGCCCCGCCCCGGCGCCAGGAACGAGACCGCCTCCAAAAGGTTGGTCTTGCCCGCGCCGTTGGGGCCGGTCAGCACGACGCTTTCGCCCTGGGGCGCAAGCTCGGCCCGGCGGTAGCAGCGGAAATCGCCGACCGCAAGCCTGAGGACCGCCCCGGGCGGCGGCGGCGCCGTCTCGGCCGCGGGGCTTGTGCTCCGGACTGCCTGGATCACACCGGCTATCACACGCGCATCGGCATCAGGACATAGAGCGCCGCGTCGTCGTCGGCGTCGCGGATGATGGTCGGCGACGCGGCGTCGGCCAGCGCGAAGCGGGCCTTGCCGCCCGCGATCTGGCCCGCGATATCGAGCAGGTACTTCGCGTTGAACCCGATCTCCATCGCCCCGCCCTTGTAGTCGACCTCGATCTCCTCGCTCGCGGTGCCGTTCTCGGGGCTGGAGGCCGAGACCGTCAGGCTGTTCTTCTTCAGGCTCAGCTTCACCGCGCGCGACTTCTCGGCCGCGATGGTGGCGCAGCGGTCGACCGCGGCGGCGAATTCCTTGCAGTCGACCTCCATGGACTTGTCGTTGTTGGCGGGGATCACCCGCTCGTAATCCGGGAAGGTGCCGTCGATCAGCTTCGAGGTCAGCACCACCGAGTCGAGCGCGAAGCGTATCTTGGTGTCCGAGAGCGCGACCGCCACCGATTCGGTCGATTCCTGCACCAGCTTGTAGAGCTCGCCCACGGTCTTGCGCGGCACGATCACCCCGGGCATGCCGGCCGCGCCCGTGGGCATGGCGGTTTCCGCGCGCGCCAGGCGGTGGCCGTCGGTGGCGACCGCGCGCAGGCCCGCGTCCTTGCCCTTGGGCGCGTGCAGGTAGATGCCGTTGAGGTAGTAGCGCGTCTCCTCGGTCGAGATGGCGAAGCGCGTGCGGTCGATCAGCGTCTTCATCTCGGCGGCCGGCAAGGAGAACTTGTGCGGCAGGTCGGCATTGTCGCCGAGCATGGGGAAATCGTCGCGCGGCAGGGTCGGCAGCTTGAAGCGCGAGCGGCCGCCGCGCAGGGAAAGCTGGCTGGCGTCGCCGCCGTCGCCCTCGCCGGTGGCGATCTCGACCTCCGCCCCCTCCGGCAGCTTGCGCACGATGTCGTAGAGGGTGTGCACCGAGACCGTGGTGGCCCCGGGCATCGCCACCTGGGCCGGCGCCTGCTCGGCCACCGCCAGGTCCATGTCGGTCGCGGTCAGCGCCAAGCCCCCGGGCGCGGCCTCGAGCAGCACGTTGGAGAGGATCGGAATGGTGTTGCGGCGTTCGACGACGCTTTGCGCGTGGGCCAGCGCCTTGAGCAAGGCCGCTCTCTCGATGTTGAGCTTCATGTCCGTGTCACCGACGGGCGGGGATGGAAAACCCAGCAACTATTGCGTGAAATCCGGCCCTGGGCCGGCCCGCCGCGCCGGGGCCGGCGCTGACGCCGGATGCCCCTTCCCGGACGGAGAAACAGTATAGCACAGATCGGCTTTTTCCAGGCCTGATTCGCCCGCCGGCGGACGCCGCCGCGACCGGAAAAACCGACGCAAAGACCCTTGGAATTTCGCCGGAAAAACGCGCGGAAAAAGCAGGCCTTGTCGCCCCCTGGGCTGCCCCGGGCTGCCCTCGGGCGGACCCCGCCGGGATTTCGGGCGGGATTTCGGGCGGGACCTCGGGCGCCTCAGCCCTCGATCATCCGGCGCAACAGCTCGACGTCCTCGTTGAAGTTCGGATCGGTGGCGCGCAGCTCCTCCACCTTGCGCACGGCGTGCATCACCGTGGTGTGGTCGCGGCCGCCGAACTTGCGCCCGATCTCGGGCAGCGAGCGGGAGGTCAGCGCCTTGGCCAGGTACATGGCGACCTGGCGCGGCCGGGCCACCGCGCGCGCCCGGCGCGGGGAATGCATGTCGCCGAACTTGATGTTGTAGTGCTCGGCCACGCGCTTCTGGATTTCCTCGATCGTGACCTGCCGGTTGTTCGCCCGCAGCAGGTCCTTCAGGACCTCCTGGGCGGAGTCGAGCGTGATCGGCCGGCCGATGAAATCGGCATGCGCCATCAGGCGGGTCAGCGCGCCTTCCAGCTCGCGCACGTTGGAGGTGATGCGGTGGGCGAGGAATTCCAGCACGTTGGGGGGAACCTTGGCCTGGGCCTGCTCGGCCTTGGACTGCAGGATGCCGAGCCGGAGCTCGTAGGTGGTGGGGTGGATGTCCGCCACCAGGCCCCAGGCCAAGCGGGACTTCACCCGGTCCTCGACCGTCAGGTCGTTGGGGGACTTGTCGGCGGAGATCACCACCTGGCTGTTCTGGTCGATCAGCGCGTTGAAGGTGTGGAAGAATTCCTCCTGGGTGGAATCCTTGCCGCTGAAGAACTGCACGTCGTCGACCATCAGCACGTCGATCGAGCGGAACCGCTCCTTGAACGCCACGGTCTCCTTGAGCCTGAGCGCGCGGATGAACTCGTACATGAAGCGCTCGGCCGAGAGGTAGACCACCCGGCGGTTGGGCTGGCGCTTGCGGATGTGCCAGGCGATGGCGTGCATCAGGTGCGTCTTGCCCAGCCCCACCCCGCCGTAGAGGAACAGCGGGTTGAAGCGCACGGTCGTGGCCTCGGCCACCTGGCGCGCGGCGGCGTAGGCGAGCTCGTTGGGCTTGCCGACCACGAAATTTTCGAACGTGAAGCGCGGGTCGAGCCGGGCCGAGAAGTCGTCCACCCGCTCCACGCCCTCGGACTCGGCCGGAGCGGACAGCGGCGCCGCCGGGCCGGACCGGCGCTGGACCGCGGGCAAGGCCAGCGACGAAACCTGCGCGGCGGGAACGGAGCCGCCGGACACCGCCTGCCCCACCGCCTCCGGCGCGTCGGCCGCGTCGGCCTCGGGCGTCTCGTCGGCCTCGCTGACGGGATGGCCGGCGCGCTCGGGCATCACGATGATCTCGACCCGCCGCACGTTCGGATCTTCGCCCTGCCACAGCTTGCGCAGGGACTCGCCGAAGTGGTTGTCGATCCAGTCGCGCTTGAAGCGCGTCGGGGCGGCGATGCGCACCGTGGCGTCGCGCAGCTCGACCAGGGTCAGCGCGCGCAGCCAGTTGCGGTAGGCAAGGTCGCCGAACTCGCTGCGCAACCGCCCGCGAATTCGCGCCCAACTGGCTGCTACCGCTTCCCTAGACATCTTCCGCTTCCAACCCCGCCTCGACCCCCGGGCAGCGGCAACGCCACCCCGCCGCGACCCGGCCCTTGGTTCCTGGACCGGCCGCGGCGCGCCACGACCATTACTTTTCTAGCTGCTTCGCAAGCGTCGCCGGCGGAAGAATTCGGAAGGACGCGAGACCGGAATTGGATATGCCGACATCGAATGTCCCCCTGCCAACCGGCGACCTACTTTTCGCCGTTGTCCGTCGACGACTTCGAACACCAGACCGTTCCGATCCCGAATTCTTGCGGCGATGAGAGCGGAGATGATCTGTGCTTCTGAATTCCGTCGATTATTTGCGCCGTTCGTTGTCCGCGCCGACGGCCAACCCACCGCCGTTCCGGACATGCGGCAAACTCTAAACCCGTGCGCGCGAAAGATGCAACATGGCTCCAACCGCATTTCGAGTTTTTTTCGCCTTGCTGTGGCGCTTGCACCACGCGGCGCGAAAGCGTTGGAAAAAAAACGCCGCGCAAAGCGCGGCGCGCAAACGGAAAATTTTCCCGCGTCAGATGGCTTTGACGCGCGCGGTCAGACGCGACAGCTTGCGCGCGACGGCGTTCTTGTGCATCACGCCCTTGGCGGCGGCCCGGCTCAATTCCGGCTGCGCTTGGCGCAGCGCGGCCTGGGCGGCCTTCTTGTCGCCGCTCTTGATCGCGGCTTCCACATTGGTAACGAAGGTCTTGACGCGCGATGCGCGCATGCGATTGACCTGGGTGCGGCGCTTGGTCTGGCGGGCGCGCTTGGCGGCCGAAACGTGCGTGGCCATGAGAAAATTCCTCGATCCCTTTGAAGCGGCGCGGGTTATAGCCAAGCGACCCCGGGCCGTCAATCTTGCCGGCCGGACCGTGGCCCGGGTGCCGCCGGCGCGCCCAACGCAAAACGGCCCGCCGCCCGGGCGAGCCGTCCGCGCGATCGCAGCGGCTTCAGGGCCTCAGCCCGCGCCGTTCGCCTTGAACCACGCCATCATGCGCTTCCAGCCGTCCTCGGCCTGCTGCTTGCGGTAGCTCGGACGGTAGTCGGCGTTGAAGCCGTGCGGCGTGTCGGGATAGAGAACGATTTCAGCCCTCTTGTTGGCCTTCTTCAGAGCGTCCCTCATGAACTCGACCGTGTCGCTGGGGATGCCCTGGTCGGCGCCGCCGTAGAGGCCGAGGACCGGCGCCTTGATCTCGGCGGCGAGGTCGAGCGGATGTTTGGGCGTCATCTCCGAGGGCTGGCCGACCAGGCGCCCGTACCAGGCGGTGCCGGCCTTGAGCTTCGGATTGTGCGCGGCGTAGAGCCACACGATCCGCCCGCCCCAGCAGAAGCCGGTGATCGCGAGCCTGCCGGTGTCGGCGTAGCCGCTCTTGGCCGCGACCGCCACGGCGGCGTCCAGGTCCGCCATCACCTGCTTGTCCGACACCTTGGAGACGATGTCGCGCAGGATGGCCGGAATGTCGCCGATCTTGGCCGCGTCGCCCTGGCGCGCGTAGAGCTCGGGCGCAATGGCGTAATAGCCGGCCTTGGCGAAGCGCCGGCACAGATCCCTGATGTGCTCGTGCACGCCGAAAATCTCCTGCACCACCAGGACCGTCGGGTACCTGCCGGGCTTGGCGGGCCGGGCGCGGTAGCCCGGGATCTTGCCGTCCGGAACCGGGATCGACACCTCCTTGGCGTCGAGGCCTTGCGTGTCGGTCTTGATCATGGTCTGGGCCGCCACGGGCATCGCGGCGGCGGCGAAGCCGGTGGCGAGCGACGTGACGACGAAGCCGCGCCGGCTCAAGGGGGCGTCGGGCGCTAGGCTTTCATGGTCGGCGCGGAAATCGGCCGCTTGGTCTGCCGCTCCCGCGGTCGCGGACGGACGTATGTCGCCGGGCATCGTTTTCTCATCCTCCCGTGGTTCCGTTGTCGTGGCGATGGCCCACAGTATGTGGGCGTGGCCGAAGCGCGCGACGCAAGTTTGCGTGAACCGGCCCGGCTATCTCATGGCCAGCTGTCTCATGGCCAGCTATCTCATGGACGGTGCGGCGCTTCGATATATTCCGCCGACCGCATTTCGATCAGCCTGCTGATTGTGCGCTGGAACTCGAACGCCCCCTGCCCCTGGGGGTAGAGCGCGTGCGGCGGCCGTTCGGCCGAGATCACCAGATTGACACGATGCTCGTAGAGCGCGTCGACCAGCGTCATGAAGCGGCGCGCCTCGTTGTGCCGTTCGGGTCCGAGCTGCGGCACCCCGGCCAGGATGAGGGTGTGGAAATTCTCGGCCAGCGCCAGGAAGTCGGCCGCGCCCAGCGGCTTCTGGCACAACTCGGCGAAGCTGGCGCGCGCCACGCCGAGGGCGGTGCGCGTGAGCGTCAGGCTGCGCCCGCCCTCGACCGGCACGGTCAGCGCGTCGGCCCGGGCGCTGTCGGTCAGCGCCGCGAACGCCCGGTCCAGCGCCAGGGCCGCCGTCGCGTCCAGGGGGTGGTGGTAGACCTCCATGGCCTTCAGGCGCGCAAGGCGGAAGTCCCGCGCCCCGGCGAGATGCAGCAGGTCGAGCCGGTGCTTCAGCACGTCGATGAAGGGCAGGAACCGGTCGCGCTGCAGCCCGTCCTTATAAAGGTCGTCGGGCGCCCAGTTCGAGGTCGCCACCACCACCACGCCGCGCTGGAACAGCGCCTCGAACAGCCGGCCCAGGATCATGGCGTCGGCGATGTTGTAGACGTGGAACTCGTCGAAGCACAAAAGCGAGGCGCCCCGCGCGATCTCCTCGGCCGCGCGGCCGAGCGGCTCGGCCTCCTTGCGGGCGCGGCGATCGTGCAGCCGGCGCTGGATTTCCAGCATGAACTGGTGGAAATGCACCCGGCGCTTGGCCTTGGGCGGCGCGCCGGCGAAGAACAGGTCCATCAGCATGGACTTGCCGCGTCCGACGCCGCCGTAGATATAAAGTCCCTGCGGCGCCTCGTCCTGCGACGCCGCGAGGCCGAGGCGCGCCTTCCAGCCCTTGAGGCCGGTCGAGGGACGGAAGTGGCGCAGCGCGTTGTGCAGGCTTTGCAGCTTCTCGGCCGCGAGCTCCTGCGCCGGGTCGGCCTCGAGCAGGCCAGCCGCGCGCCGGGCGCGGTAGGTGAAGAGCGGGCCCCTGGGATCGGCGGCGGGATCGGCGGCGGTTTCGGCTGAGCGGCGCGCGGGCATGGAAGGGCTGCGAGTGTAGCAGCGCCCGCGGCCAAGCCAATGGCCGGGCCTCAAGGGGGGATAAGCGCTTGAAAGCCAAGGCTTGACGGTCTATTCAACCCCGGCCGCACCAGGCGGCCGGGGGCGGTCGAAACCTCCGGATTTCCAAGGGGCCGCCGCTTTGAGGCGGGACCGGCCCGAATGAAAGGCAAGGGCTTCATGGGCTACCGGGTCGCGGTGGTGGGCGCCACCGGCAATGTCGGCCGCGAGATGCTCAACACGCTGGCGGAGTTCGAGTTCCCGTGCGACGAGGTGGTGGCGCTCGCCTCCGAGCGGTCGGTCGGCAAGGAGATCAGCTTCGGCGAGGACAAGACGCTGAAGGTGCGCGACCTCGCGACCTTCGATTTCCGCGGCATGGACATCGGCCTGTTCTCGCCCGGTGCCAAGGTGTCGGACATTTACGCGCCCAAGGCGGCGGCGGCCGGCTGCGTGGTGATCGACAACACCTCGCGCTTCCGGATGGAAAAGGACGTGCCGCTGGTGGTGCCCGAGGTCAACCCCGAGGCGATCCGCCAGTACAAGGCCCGCAACATCATCGCCAACCCCAACTGCTCGACCATCCAGATGGTGGTGGCGCTGAAGCCGCTGCACGACCTGGCGCGGATCAGGCGCGTGGTGGTCGCGACCTACCAGTCGGTCTCGGGCGCCGGGAAAGACGCGATGGACGAGCTCTGGAACCAGACCCGCAACGTCTACTCCACCCTGCCGGTCGAGGCGAAGAAGTTCACCAAGCGCATCGCCTTCAACGTGATCCCGCATATCGACGTGTTCATGCCGGACGGCGAAACCAAGGAAGAATGGAAGATGGTCGAGGAGACCAAGAAGATCCTCGATCCTTCGATCAAGGTCTCGGCGACCTGCGTGCGCGTGCCGGTATTCGTGGGTCATGCCGAGGCGGTGAACGTGGAGTTCGAGAAGCCGATCTCGGTGGAGGAGGCGCGCGCCGCGCTGAAGAAGGCGCCGGGCGTCGCCGTGGTGGACCGGCGCGAGAACGCGGGCTACGCGACGCCGCTGGAATGCGTGGGGCAGGGCGACGTGTTCGTAAGCCGCATCCGCAGGGACCCGACCGTGGCGAACGGCCTCAGCCTGTGGGTGGTGTCCGACAACCTGCGCAAGGGCGCGGCGCTGAACGCCGTGCAGATCGCGGAGCGGCTGATCGGCGGCATTCTCGAGCCGCGCGCCGGCGTCCGGGCGGCGTGAACCCGGGCCCCGTGGCCGCGCCATGACCACGGACGGCCGGCCCGCCGGCAAGCCTCCCGCAAAGCCGGGCGCCGAGCCGGGCGCCGATCCGCCGGCCGAACCCGCGCCCGCCCCGGCCCCGACTTCAACGGGCCTCGAAGCGCTGGCGACGCCGGTGTCCGACCTGCCGATTCCCGGCCCCGACGAGGCCAAGCCGATGGCGGCCGCGGGCCCGGGCCTGGAAACCCCCGTGGTGCCCGCCAAGATCGCGCCCATGGGCCAGCCGCGCCCGCCCACGGGCGCCGACCAGGCGGCGGCGCTGCACCGCGCCGGGCGCACCGACGAGGCAATCCAGTCCTACACCACCGTGCTCAAGGAGGACCCGGGCGACGCGCGCGCCTGGGCCAACCTAGGCGTGGCGCTGCGCACGCGCGGGCGGCTGGAGGCGGCGGCGGCGTGCTACCGGCGGTCCCTGGCGATCGAGCCCAAGGGCGCCGCGGTGCTGAGCAACCTCGGCAACGTGCTGCGCATGCTGGGCCGGCACGAGGAAGCCACGCAGTGCCAGCGCCGGGCGCTGGAGGCCGATCCCGGCTACCTGATCGCCGCCTACAACATGGGCCTGCAATTGCGCGACGTGGGCCTGTACCGCGAGGCGGTGGGCTATTTCGATCGCGCCGTCGCCGGCGGCTACGCGCGGCCCGAGGTGCTGCTCGACCGCAGCTACGCGCTGCTGTCGCTCGGCGACTACGTCCAGGGCTTCGCCGAGTACGAGTGGCGGCTGAAGCTGCCGAGCGCGCCCAACCCGCCCTCCCCCGCCCCGGAATGGGACGGCGGCGCGATCCAGGGCAAGTCGATCCTGGTGCATGTCGAGCCAGGCCCGCGCGACACGGTGACGTTCCTGCGCTACCTGCCGCTGCTGGGCGCGCGCGGGGCGCGCGTGGTCGTGCTGGCCCCGGCCTCGATGGCGGGGCTGATCGGCGCGCTGCCGGGCGTGGCCGAGGTTTTGACCCAGGG
>Ga0114930_10002067_pt1 | contig 18411 bp, 12 predicted proteins | sample AnhtaG_FD_87300 | JGI IMG/M metagenome (GOLD analysis project Ga0114930, IMG submission 87300) | Deep subsurface microbial communities from Anholt, Denmark to uncover new lineages of life (NeLLi) - Anholt_01485 metaG | ecosystem: Environmental > Aquatic > Marine > Oceanic > Sediment | place... | reverse complement strand
CTTGGAAGGGGACGCTGTCCACATCCTCCGCGCTGATATCATGCGCTTCCAGGTACTCACGCGGGATATTGATGAACCCGTCGGCGGTGTCCGTCAACGTATCGCGGAGCAGATGAGTAATGTGCGCGGCAATGCCGGCTAGATAACGGTCGTCGGTGGGCGGATAGGGATGGCCGTTGCCGATGAAGTACTGGATGCCGTCGGTGACGGCCTTGCCGACACAGTTATTGTACCACGTCAACTCCTGCCCGCTGATGAGTCGCCCTTTTCGGTGAGCGTCGAACTCGATGATCGCCAGCATGTTGCGGATAAAGGATCGAAGGCCGCTGTTCTCCTCCTTATCGTGGCTGATGAGGTCAGCGGCGATTTCCTCTTCCGGCTTCAGGTCGTCCGGTCGCTCGTCCCTGTACAGCCGGTCGATCAACTCCGTTTGCCGCTTGATGAAGCAGATCCGCTCATCATGAGTCCGACATGAAACATCTATGATATCGTCGGCCCAGCGGAAGTAGGCGTAAGCCCGGAAGAAGTCGTTCACCAGGTCTTTGTCTACTATCAGGCGGGCTGTGTAATAAGTTTGCTTGCTGCCGGTCCAGGTGATGGACCGGGCCAGGGCTGCGGTGCCATCCCTCATGCGATGCATCTCTCCTCTTCGGTCCTAACGTTATGCGCTCCTACCTTTGGTGGAACAAACACGAAGGATACTATGGTTTCGCCGCTTCAATGCTCGCCGAGACCACGAAATCCTCAATGTTCCTGCCAGGCGCCCACTCACGGATGAGCTCTTTGCTCTCGTCTATGGGCTTTATGCGCACGTTGGTAAATCCAACGTCCTCCAGAACGGACTTCAATTCATCTATCTGTGGCGCGCCTGCGATACAGCCGGCGTGAAGCGCGAGGTTTCGTTTCACCTCTTCCGGCAGTTGCGCCGTGGCAACTATATCCGAGACGGCCAGCCGTCCGCCGGGTCTCAAAACTCGGTAGGCTTCCCTGAATACGTTGGGCTTCTCAGGCGAAAGGTTGATTACGCAGTTGGAGATGATGACATCGACGGCATCATCGGCAACCGGCAAGTTCTCGATTTCTCCCAAACGGAACTCCACGTTGGCGAGTCCCGCCTTCGCGGCGTTTTCGCGGGCCTTAGCTATCATTTCCGGCGTCATGTCCACGCCGATAACGCGGCCGCTCTCACCCACCGCTCCGGCGGCAAGAAAACAGTCAAAACCACCGCCGCTCCCCAAGTCAAGGACGGTTTCTCCGGGTCGCAGAGAGGCAATCGCCTGCGGGTTTCCGCAGCCCAGGCCCATGTTCGCGCCTTCCGGCGCGACGGACACATCGTCGCTGGAATAGCCGAGGCCGACCGCGATGTCTTCCGGCGTTGGGCTATTCCCCGAGCCGCAGCAACCTGAAGGAGCGCAGCCGCATCCGGCGGCATCAGCCTCTGCTACTCTGCCATAGCTCTCACGCACTGCCTGGCGAACCTGATCGTTTGTCGGGCCTTGCATGTTCTGTACCTCCTCAGTCTGGATGGCGAGATGCGTTGGATGCATCTCACCCTTGTAGACGGAGTTGGGTCAGAAAGGACGCAAGCTTCTCAGAAATACTACTTGTCGCAATCGCAGGTGGGCCCTTTCGTCTCATAGTCGATTACGTGTCCGCCACGGTCGAATTGGAAACGGCAGCAGTCCAGCAGCATGTCCTTTATCATGGCTCGGCCCCTCTGAACCCGTGACTTTGCACCTGACACGGAAATGCTTTGTGTTCTCGCCACCTCTTTCTGCGTCAGGCCTTCGATTTCGGACAGCATGACCGCTTCGCGGTAATGATCCGGCAGTGCCTGAATCATAGGCAGAATGCAGTTCGCAATCTCCCGCCGGGCCTTGTTGCCGGGATCCGTTTCGGGGATCGCAAGAGACTCGGGGAGCTCTTCCATTGGCTTGCGGGCGCGGTAATAGTCGATAACAGCATTCCGAGCTATCTGATATATCCAGCTTTGAAGCTTGCTGTTATCTTTGAGGCTGCCGATCCGAGAATGGATTCGGACGAAAACGTCCTGAAGAATGTCGTCCGCATCGGATGCGTTACCGATACGGCTTTGGATAAAGCCGAGAAGCCTGGCACGGTATTCGTTCCAAATCTGTTCAGTGCGGTTTACCACGATGTTGGTTCACAGTACAACTATCCTGAGTATGGCTGATACGTCGCGACGGTTTCGGCGAATGTTGCGGCGTTGCCGGCGTACACCGGAGGCCTGTTTCTTGCTCGTTCCGCCGGGTGAGAAAGGGCGCGCCGAGTCCGGCAGGATGAGCTGTGCTTGTCATCTTTTCTTCGCCGTGGGCCGAACTCCTCCTGCCTTCCTTAGCTTATATCGTCTCAGCCACCTTCTTGGCCACCTCTTGAGCCAGGTTCTTGATCTCCTCTTGACTCACGTCTCCTCGACTTAGTGTCTGCCAGCCAGCTAACGTTTTCTAAAGTGACTGTGCCAAACCGGGCGCGGATGGCTTAAGGGTATCGAGCCGCTTCGATCGTACTGCCCTGCAGCAAAGATTCGGGCACCGGAAGATTGGCGTGTGTTTCGAACCAGATCGTGAGTAGCAGAGCTTCAATCGCGCGGCCTTGTTAATATTGTGATACGTGGGACAAAACTTTCTTCCGAGCATACCACACGTCTGGGGAGGTGTCAAATCCTTGTGGGCCGCGGAGGGAAGAACGAGGACTTTGAGTAAGGTATATTCTGGAAGAATGGTGCGTATGGACCGGCTCTGGGCACAGACCTTCCAGTCAACCGGCAGGTGCCCGGCGAACCGGCTTTCGAAACTGCAATCGAAAGAGGTCATGATGGATCAGGAGAGCATGGCGGATCAGGAGCACATACCAGGTTACGGTTGGGTAAGCGGGACCTTGAGGCGATGGTGGGTCAACACGGCCAGTGAAGCCGATGAAGAGATGACCGCAATTGACCAGCTGGAGGACTCTCTCGGCCCGCTGGATGAAGATACCGTGCACATCAGGAAGCTCATCGGCTGTTTTGAGTCCTGCCACCACAAGGCGGAGAGACACGCCGACATCATGATTGAGGCGATAGGGACCGGCCATACGGCCAAGGCACAGGGCAGACGAGACCAGGGAAGCATCACCCTCAGGGAGCGTGAGTACGAAACACTGATCGAGATTCTCGACTCGTGGTGTTCGGCTTTGCCCGCGGATGCCGGACTTCGTGTCGGTGATTATACAAGCGCTGAGCTGCTGGAATCCCTGGGCGATCCGATGCCTTTGAAGGAGTGGCAGGTGCAGATGGTCGCCGAGAAGATCAGGCGATTCCTGGATCCGGAGATGAGGTGGAATCAGTCCTACGAGAATGTGATTGATACAGAGCAGACTGGCAGAGACGCAAAGTTCCGCGACCAGACGAGGAATACCACTATCCACGATACTGAGGATGGCCACCCGGCTGAGTTGACGCTGGCTGAGGCGATAGACAATCTCACGGGCTGTTCCTGGGATTTCATCGAGACGATCAGGACGATCCTTGGCGCAATCGGCGGGAGGCTTCATCCGGAGAGGCCGCTTGCGCTTCACGCAAGGAATGTCAAGTTGAACCCCGTTCGCGAGAGGATGAGAGTTGTCTGCAACACGCTCAGGGCCTTTTGCCAACGCGAGAAGGATGACAAGGACGTTGACGAGAACATACTTCTTATTCTGGGAGAAAACACGCCCGTGAAGCACTGGCTCGCGGCGTCGTTGGACAAAACTATGAGGCTGCAGTTGAGCATTTGACAGATGAGACTCCAGCCGCTCGGGGCCCCGTGGGTTTCGTGTGAGTGGGTGTCTACGAGGCCGTTCGTACTAATAATGTGGAAGGTGCGGTCACAATGTCTGATGTCAGCGACTACGAAGAATACTGGCGTACCGTGTACCAGGAGACCTACGCTTCCGGAAAGGAGTTCTGGCGTCCGGAGCTCGCCACTCCGCGCGAGTTCATCGAATTCTTGGACTCACCTCAGGCGCCTGTACCTCCGGCGCGAGTGCTCGAAGCGGGGTGCAGCGACGGACTCAATTGCGTGTACTTGCGCCGGAAGGGCTATACAGTCACAGGCGTCGATATTTCGGCGGAGGCCGTCAAGCGCGCTGAGCAACTGGCGCGGTCGGAGCGCGTAGACATCGAATTCCTCTGTATGGATCTCGCTGCTGAAAGGCTTGAGAGGCCCGAGGCCTACGACTGGTGGGTTGATATCAAGACGCTCCACTGCCTCTGGGAGGATGAAGCGAGACAGGCATACCTGCATAACGCATTCGACAGCCTGGAACCTGGAGGAATCCTCTTTCTGAACTGCGCGCTGGCACTGGCGGATGTGCGGGACCACTTCCCCGACTTCTTCCGAACTCTCGACCCCGCGATTCAAAGGGATGCAGACACTTTGGATCGAACTCTTCCGCGGGAGGGCCGAAGCGGCATCCGGTGCGAAACGCTGGATTGGTATTGCCAGGAATGTGAAACAGCCGGCTTCGAGATCGAGCACTCCGAGCGCGTCGTGGGCAAAGACTCAGGCTGGGGAGTCGTGATTGTGGCGCGGAAGCCGTCGGATTCGGCAGTAGAATAGAGGGTGCAAGTGTCCCGAGTTGTTCCTTCGTTGGCAACGGGTCAATATGCAAGGGAGCTACATATGCGAATGGCAACCGTTATGGCGGCTGGCCTAATCATCGTTTTGCTATCCGGCCAGCCCTGCGCCGGTGCAAGCCGTGTTCTGGGGGCAAATGGGTCGGCAAGGCCGCATACTAATCCCGTGTTGGAATGGCCTGAAAACCGTAGTCTAGCCCCTTGTGGGCGTCCGGGTGGGCGTGTTGCAGACGGGGACGAGCCCCTAGGCTACGTGTTGGGATGGTCAACAGACGGTAGTCTAGCCCCTCGTGGGCGTCCGGACGGTGATCTGGCAGACGGGGACAAGCCCCTAGACTACGTGTGGGGTGGGTCCACAGAGGGGTACGAGCCGACAACGCAATTCTGCGCAGCCGCCACCAGCTTTCCTAAGCGGCCAGACTACTCCCTCGCCCGCCCGCGCGAGAGGGTTGTGGTGACGGGGATTGGGCACACGCGATACGTCGGCCCCCTCCGCCTTGCCCTCTCCGCCTTCCCGGGGGCGAGGGGACATCTTGGCTTGTGCGAAAACGGAAACCGGTCATCTATCTCTGTGCTAGGCCACGCGGCAACCACGGTTTCGGTGGGGAATGAATCGGCGAAATCAGAGGCTGCTCCCGAGTTGAAATTCGAGACCGTGACGCTCAAGGAGGGTGGTCCCGAGGCCACCATTCAGATCGCATATCGACCCGGCGCTGTGAAACGGCATCCCGTCATCCTCATGCTGGGGTCCCTGGATCCGGACAACCTGCCTCTCTGGAGCGCCGACCTGGTGGACGAGGGATACATGCTCGCAGCATTCACGGTTGCGCATCCGCCCGACCCGGATCCCAAGCGCCGCCCGCAGTGGCTCTTCTTCGACCAGCGTTTCGCGCACAACTACGTTCTGGGCGGCTATCGGGCGCCGACCGACGCCGGACGGGTCATGGACTATCTGATCGCGCGGGGCGACGTCCACCCGGACAAGATCGGCTGGGTGGGCAGCTCGGCCACCGGCATCCCGGGGCTGTCCGTCGCCGTGCGGGAGCCTCGATTGGCCGCTATCGTTGTGTTCGTGAGCACCGGGGCCTACCGTCAGTGGCTAGAAACGTGGCATACGAACGAGCTCTGGCGCGGCGAGACGAAAGAGCTCTGGCTGGAGACCAAGGAACTCCTCAAGAAATACGATCCGATCCTGCACGTGGCCAAGATGTTCCCGACGGCCGTGTTGATGGTCAGCGGAGGGAACGACCTCGTGGTCGATCCCGAAACCGCGCGGTCGTTCGTGGAGGCGGCAAGGCCGTACTACAAGAGCGATCCCAGCCGGCTGCGGCTGGTCATCTACGAGGGCTTCGGGCACAACCTGCCTCTGGATGTCGTCACGATGTATACCGAGCACTGGTTCCGGTTGTACATGCATCCCACGAACCCGCCGCCTGCACCGCCGGACCGGCCGAAGAACCTGAAAGACAGCGCGGAAAAGACGCAGATCAACCCCATGGAGCACAAGGATGTGTTAGGCGCGGAGTAGACTGAGCATCCAAGTCCTGTAAGCGAAGAGCAGACACCGGATGGTCGCAGTGGGAGCGGCACGAGAACTCCAGAGGAGGAATTCGCTATGCCTGGATCGAGAAATCGTCCTATTGGCCGCATAGGCATCATGTTTGCATCGCTCTTGATCTGCCTCTCGGCGGGCGCCGAGGACCAACAGGAGATTGTCCTCAAGAATCCATTCTGGACGGTTGCAATCCAGCCAAGTTCCCTGAAGGTGACTGCACGGCCTGAGGGACGCGCCGAGTTTGAGTTGTCCGCCGCGCAACCTGATCTTGGCCCCGCCAGCAACGTTGAACACACCGGTGAGAGGATTCAATGGCAGCTCCCCGAGGAATCTGTTACGGTCTCCATGCGGCTGGATCAGAGCGACCTTGCCGTCCGCATACGATCAGGAAAACCAGGAAGCTTCACCTGGCCCGTTATCCGGCAGGCAAATGCCCTGAAAGCACTCATCTGGCCTCGTTGGGAGGGCTGTTATATCCCGCTGGATGATGCAAAGTGGGTCGATTATCTAATCGATGCTGGAGGATGGAACACGCTTGAGGGGATCAGCATGCCGTTTTGGGGTCTCGACTGTGGTGACTACATCCTGACTTACATTGCCACCAACCGCTATAACAACGAGATTCGATTCAGCGAAGCGGATGGCGAGCTCGAAGCTAGCTTCACCCACGAATTCCCTGCCAACCACGCCGGGAAAGAATATGGCTTTGTCATCCGACTGAGCGAGACCACGTCGCCCGTCGAGCCTGCGAAGGTCTTCCGCGAATGGCTCATAGACCGCGGAAGATTCGTCAGCATGCAGGACAAGATGAAGAAGACCCCCAAGGTTGAGAGGCTCTTGGGCGCCGCACATGTCTATCTTTGGGGGGATGGGCTGCTGACTCGCCACGATATTCATCGCAAACAGTGGCAGCCGTTTTGCCGCAAGTTGGTTGAACAGAGCAAAGCCGACGGGCCTTCTGTCGGAAAGCGAATCAAGGAGTTGATGCATCCGGAACAGTGGGCGCAGGTCGTCGAGATCACCACTCTTCAATGGCCTTACAACTATATCAAGAGCGAGGTGGCGAATGGACTTTCGCGTCTGCTTCAACTTCCCGACTTCTATGACGAAGCCTCCTGGAAAGGGATTGCACTCTCCGACGACGCCAACCGACTGCTGCGCCGCGGCCGGTCTGAGCTTTCCGTTCCCGAACTCTGCCGTATGAACAGCCTTTTGCTGCGAGCCGCTTATCCCGAAGCCATGACGGACGTCGCGGATTGGGGAGACGGCGTCTCGACGAAAATGCTCAAACAGCTCGAGCAGGCTGGATTCGACCGGATGCGGCTGTGCGTGGACGGTTGGCTCGGGGTCGAGAAACGCCCCGAAGTGGCTGTCCAAGCGGACAAGATGGGCTATCTCTTCGGCACTTATGATTCCTTCCACAGTATTCACGATCCCGCGCTACGCGGGACGGATGCCACGTGGGAAACCGCCCAGTTCGATCAGGAGCTCTACGAAAACGGTCCTATAGTAGGGAAAGATGGGAAGAAAAAGCGTGGATTCAAAGGGGCCGGCTATAAGCTCAGTCCGATCGCCGCTCGAGCCTATGTGGAAAAGCGCGTGAACGAGAATATGAAGAACATACCTTTCAACTACTATTTTGTGGACTGCGATGCTTATGGCGAGGTCTATGACGATTACTCTCCCCTGCACCCGGCTACTCAGGCCGAGGACGTGGCCGCGAGGAACGCTCGTCTGACGTGGATTCGTGACACCCATCAGGTTGTGATCGGTTCCGAGGGAGGCAGTTCCTACGCCGCGCCCGTCATTCACGTGGCGGAAGGGATGTTCGGACCCGCGTTCGGTTGGGGAGATCCTGATCTCAGGGACAGGGACTCCGAGTACTACCTGGGGGGTTATTATCCTCCCGATGGTCCGAGGGTGTTCCTGCAGCAGGTCCCGCTCAAACAGAAATACGAGTACCTCTTCTATGACCCACGCTTCCGTCTGCCGCTTTACGAGGTCGTTTTCCACGATTCGGTGGTTTCCACCCACCAATGGGCGAACGGCAGCCTGAAGTTCACCAGCGCGGTCGACACGGTCGCTTTGACGGAACTGCTCTACATGGTTCCGCCACTCTATCACATGAACCTCGATGAGTTCCAGAAGCATCGGGAGACGATGAAGAAGCACTATGCGTTCTTTTCTCCGCTTCATCGGGAGTTGGGCTTTGTGCAGATGACGGATTTCGCCTGGCTGACTCCGGATCGTCTGGCGCAGCGGACCGTTTTCGGGGATCGCGTGGAAATGGTGGTGAATTTCGCAGTGCAGGAATACGAATATGAAGGTACCGTCATCCCGGGCCGGAGCATCTTGGCCAGATGGCTGGACAGCGGAAAGGCCGAAGTGTTCGCTCCCGATGTGTGGCGAAACGTCAGGAGAGCAAGTGTTGAATCACTCACAACAGCCAACGAAACGGAAACGGAGGGCAAGATGAAAACGCTTGAGAATCTGAGATGGAAGCCAAAGCGGACTTCAGTCCTTGGGTGTATCAAAGGATGCCTCGACTACCTGAGTATCGACGTCTCCGACGCATGGTTGTTCGGCGCAACCGGCCATGCCTTCGTGATCAATATCCACGAAGGGGTCTGTCCCAGTGGGCCGACAGCGTGGGAGAAAGAACAGGTCTTCAAACTCGGCAAGAACGTTGGCTGCACTGTCGAAAGTATGTTCGGCCACAAATCACAAAGCGATTTTGCCGAGACACAGAAGCGCACATGGGAGAGAGTCAAGCAGGCTATCGATGCCGGCTTGCCGTGCTTCGGATGGGAGCTTGACGTACCTGAGTCCTACGTCATCTACGGGTACGACGACAAAGGGTACTATTTTTCCGGCCCGGAGTGCGACTCGGGCAAAGGCCCCAAGCCCTGGCAGGAGCTGGGCGACACGGGGATCGGCGTGCTGAGCGTGTCTGTCGTCAAGCGGGGCAAGGCAGCCGATGACAGAACAACGGTGAAAGAAGCGCTGCAGTTCGCGCTGGAGCATTCCAGGAGCCCTAAGAAGTGGATCTTTCCCGACTACAAAGCCGGTCCGGCTGGTTACGACCTCTGGATCAAGGCGCTGAAAACGCAGAAAGCCGACGGGTTTGGGACGGCGTACAACGCCGCGGTCTGGGATGAGTGTCGACAGTATGCCGTGCAGTTCTTGAACGAGGCGAAGAAGCGACTTGGCGATGAAGGTTTGAACCCGTTGTTCGACGAGGCCATCGGTCATTACCAGGTGGTTGCGCGGAACCTGAAGAAGGTCGCCGACACATTTCCGTTCCATGGGATGAAACCCGACCATATCAAGGATGAATCGCGCCGGCGCGCCGTGATCGAAGCCCTCACGGCAGCCCGAAACGCCGAGGAATCCGGGTTGAAAGCCCTGGAAAAGCTCGCCGCCGAGCTGTAATGGGCCAAGACTCCCGTGGGGTAGAATCCGTGGGCAGCCAGAGCAGCAAACCTGCTTGCGCAGACTACAGCAGTCCCCGGAGGCGGACTTCGTGTATCTTGATGCCGTGAATTCATTCGCAGGGGACACAGCTCGCACCGCCTCGCCCCTGCCCTTGTCTGCCAGAGGGTAACCTCGCCCCCGCCTCCGGCGGGGCCCCTCCTTATCGAAGGAAGGGACTGCCGGAGATGTCCCCCTTAATAAGGGGGAGCGGCCCGATGTCATCGGGACGCGCGGGTCTGAGATTCCGCTACCCGGAATTGTGATCTGTTTCTGTGGGTTTCACTCCTTGCCTTTCGCTTCGGCTCCGCGGAGGGCCCTCTCCGCCCGATCCAGCGCGCCTGTAAAGGTGCGGCCGATGATCCAGCCGCCGAACTCGTCTCCGTCCATAATTCCGTTGTCCGCCGCCGCCAGTTTCTCGGCATGTGACAGGAGGTCGGCGATCATGGCTCGGGCATCGGAGATCTTCTTTTTCACTTCTTCTTTGTCAGCCTCGCAGTCCGCGACAACCTTTTCGATCTCGACTATCTTCAACCTGGACGAGCCGAGACGTATCAGCATATCCGTGGCGTCGGCCAGCTTCGAAATCCGGTAGGAGTGAACCGGGTCGTCCGCCGCAAGCTGAGCGGCGCGGCTGATCATCGCGCGCATCTCCTTCAGCCAGATCAGGTCCCAATCCTCGGCTTCGCCGCGACCGGCGCGGTACGTTTTCTCCAGGTTTTCGTTGCTGCCGATCATCTCGTAATACTCAGCCAGCAGCGGCCCGGCCTTCGGACCGTAGTAGCGCAGTGCGTAGTCGCGCAGCTCAGATCGGGGGTCGCGCTTGGGATAGTAATATGGGTACAGCGCGCCCAGTCGGATGTTAAACGAGTTGCTCCACCAGAAGCCGAACGGATACTCGAGCACCAACGCTCCCGTGACGCCATGCTCGACCATGTACTTGGTGTCGCCCTCGATCGCATGCAGGAACGGCGGCCCGGTGAAGGGATTGTGCGAGGCCGCGGCATAGTAAGAGCAAATCCAGAAGCGCTTGAAGTAGGAGCCCCAGATGAGCATGTTCGCCCGCCGTCCATACTGCGGGTCGCTGTAGCTCTCCGCATGGTTTCGCCCCCAGTGCGCATAGAGGCCCTGCCACTTGCCGTTCGGGAACACGTTTCTCGGCGGCTGCTCCATCTGACCGTAGCCCGGCACCGCGTCAAGGATCACATCCGGTGCGATCTTCTCCAGCCGATCCGACAGCTTGTTGAACAGATCGACCAGCAGGTCTGTGGGAGTGCTTTTGAGACACTGCTCGCACTCGCAGGGCCAGCCGCCGTCGATGGGAAGAAGGTCCAGGCGTTCGATCTGCGGGTACTTCTTCACGAACGCCTCTACGTTCTGGATGAACTCCTCGTTGGCCTCGGCATTGCTCATGCAGTAGTTCGTCGCGGGCCAGACGCCGCCGTGCGGCTGACGTTTCCCGTCCCGGAAGCCGAACCACTCCGGATGCTTCTCGAAGTACTTTTCAGTAGAGAGGAAATAAGGGAACGAGTGTCCCGGGCCGTGGAGCACGAGACCGCGCTTCGCCATTTCGTCGAAGATGCCGCCGGTGTTCATCTCTTCCAGGTGCTGGTCTATGAGTTCCACGACGCACTGCCAGCTCAGCGTGTTGAACCGGTTCTTCGCCGCCCAATCGAGCTGCGGGATCGCATGCTCGGGCACGATCTTGAACGCCAGGCTGCTGATCCAGTAGACTCGATCCTCGATCCGCGCCGACGCCGACCACTTTCCGACCGGGAGCGACAGGCTTGGATTCTTCGGCACGACTTCGGGATCCTTTGGGTCCAGCGTGGGATGATACCACCGGCATCCCAGGCGTTCGAGCAGGTCGTACACACCGTAGAGTACGCCCCGGGGATTATCTCCCGCGATGACGATGGAATCAGTCGAAACCGACATGCTGTATCCGTCGTGACCCGGCTTCGGGTCCGGTAGATCGTCGCCCGCACCTAGGTCTTTGCGCAGTCCCAGGCGGATCGTGCGCGGCTTGTCGGATCGGTCGGCATCGGCCAGCTTCGCCCCGGACATCCGCTCCACGTACTTCTTCAGTTCGTCGCATGCGAAGCGCTCAACGATCCCCGCCTGGGGAGGCAGGAACACCTGCCACGGGCTCTTGCTCTCTTCAGTCAGCTTGATGGATTCCACAGCAATCTCCTCAGTCAGCCCGGCCGCACCAAGCACGACCGCCCAACAGACTAGTGCAAACGCAACGGTGAGTCTCGTCTTCAACGCTCTGCCTCCTCGGGATAGGGAATCAGCCCAGTTCGTCCCACGCTACCTCGGCCCGCCGTTCCGCGGAAAGCTCGGCGAGCCACGCGATTTTCGAGGAAGGCACGGCTTTTTCGACGTCCACGTAGGGTTTTCTGCCGTTCTTTACGCAGTCGCGGAAATCCTGGTACATTTCAAGTACGGCGGTTTCAGTGCCCTTCTGGCCGTGCCTGACTTCTTTCGTCAGACTTATCTCCTCTTGCTTCTTTCTGTTCGGGCCCGTCCCTTGAAACAGAACGCAATCCTTCATCAGATGCAGCGAGCCCTCCTCGCCGATGATCTGCGGATCGAGCCGCTTGGGGCCGAACATGCACAGGCTAACCAGCGCTTTTGCTCCATTCGGATACTCCAGATGCACGCTCGCGTGATCCCAGGTCTCGCGCTTGTCCTTGTAATGCGATATCCCACCGTTGCCGTAGACTCGTGTCGGCACGTCGTCCAGCATCCAGTTGATGATGTCGAAGTAATGGCACATCTTCTCGTTCAGGGTTCCTCCGGTGGCGACTTGAGAAAACCGCCAGTTCATCCGCCTGCCGGTTTCGGGATCCGTGTACTGCCAGACGTTGCCCAGGTTCCAATCGCCCCGGTACTCGGGGAGAAGAACGTACTGAGGCGCTCCGATCTTGCCGGACTGAATGATCTCCCTCAACTGCCGGTAGCGGCACGAATGCCTCAACTGGAGGCCGTAAACTACAACGAGTGAAGAGTCTTCCTGGGCTTTTTTCATCGCCAGGCAGTCCTCCCACGTCGTCGCCATCGGCTTCTCACAGAGCACGTGTTTCCCCGCCTCGAGGGAAGCCAGCACCATCTCTTTGTGGAACATATTCGGCGCACACACCAGAACGGCGTTGATGTTGGACCTTGCCAGGAGTTCCTGATAGTCCTTGTAGGCGGCGACCGGCTTCCCGATGCGTTCGAGCCCGAGCTGCAGGCGCCCCTCGTCAACGTCGCAGGCTGCGAGGATGTCCATATCGGAAAACATGTTGACCGCCTTGATGTGGTGCCGGGAACGCGCGCCCGTGCCGATGATTCCCCAGCGCACGCTTTTCTCCAGCGGCGGCTCTGCCTCTTCGCCCAACACAATCCGGCTGGACGCCAGGCCTGCAGCGAGTCCCAGGGCGGAAGTTCGCAGGAAATCCCTTCTGGATCTTTGCATCTCACCCTCCGTTTCGCTGGACAGGTACTCAGGTGTCCGTAGCAGGACGAACGACCATCACCGTTGTCAACCTGCGGCCCTTGATGTACCAGTTCGCCTTCGTGGATAGAAGTGTGTAGCCTAGAACGTATTTCAAAAGTCAATTTTGGCCCTTGCTACTCCGCCTCGTGCTACGTAGCGCTCCGCAGAGTAGTAGAAGTCGCTACCCGTCCTCCGTAGCAGAGCTACTGCGGAGGGTGGACGTAGCACGAGTGAGCACGCCATTGACGGGGACAAGCCCCTAGACTACAGGCTGCAAAATCCCCTAACGTAGCCTAGCCCTTCATGGGCGTTTGTAGCCGCACAACCCGAAGGGGGACGAGCCCCTAGGCTACAGGGATTATCAACAATGATGAACTGTTACCCCTCAATCTCGCCGTGCCGTGGAACGGGAAAATGGTCATCCGTCAGGTATGAATTCTGGCGAGCGGCGGCGAATACCTCCTGTGGAGCTCCACCGGGCGGCCCGGCAAGCAAAGGCTGCTGAGAACGAGCGAGGAGTGATGACGATGACTGGAACTGACGAGACAAAGCAAACTCGACGGGAATTCTTGAAAAAGACCGGGACCGCTGCATTGGGCATGACGCTGGGCGCTCGCATCCCCGGCATGGCATCGGTTGAGCGCGACTCGAACGAGTCCGCACCACGCAAACCGAACGTCATCGTCGTGTTCGCGGACCAACTGCGTTCCCAGGCGCTCGGGTGCTACGGGAATAGGCAGGTTCCCACTCCGAACTTCGACAAGCTCGCGGCAGGCGGGGCGCGTTTCACCAACGCGATCAGCACGTATCCGCTGTGTTCACCGTTTCGGGCCATGCTGATGACCGGTCGATACCCGATGTCGAACGGCGTGGTTTATAACAACTATCCTATTTGGGACGGGCAGCCGACGATCGCCAGGGCGCTGAAGGCCCAGGGTTACGAGACCGGCTATATCGGCAAGTGGCATCTGGCGGGCAAAGGGAACTATCCTGTGCCGCCGGAACGCCGGCAGGGCTTCGACTACTGGGTGCCTCGCAAACCACTGTTCATCAAAGCGTCCGACGATCCCGATGCACCAACCCTTTGGGAGCCTGATGTCCAGACCGATCTGGCCATACGTTACGTCCAGGAGCATCGCGACAAACCGTTCTGTCTGTTCATGTCCTGGTATCCGCCGCACGATCCTTACATAGCGCCGGAGCCTTACATGCAAAGATTCCCGAAGTCGGAAATCGAGTTCCGGCCGAATGTTGCGGAATCCGAAATCGTCCGAGAGCAGTTGGCGAAACACAATACCGGCCTGACTCTGAAAGCCGCCGAGAAGCGGACATCCTGGCGAAAGCGGGTGGACACTGACGACGGCATACGCAAGATGATCTCCGGCTACTACGCGGCCACCGCGGGGCTCGACGACTGCATGGGCCGTCTGACGAAGGCCCTCGAGAAGGCCGGCATCGCGGAGGACACGATCCTGGTGTTCACGTCCGATCACGGCGATATGCTCGGGTCTCACCGGATGGGCAGCAAGCAGGAGCCGTTTGAGGAAGCGATATCCATCCCGTTCCTCCTGCGTTATCCGAGGCGTGTTCCTGCAGGGATAACCACGGACGCGTTGCTCTCGCCGATGGACATCATGCCGACCCTGCTGGGGCTGGTGGGAGTCCCGTGCCCGGATGCGGTGGAAGGTCTGAATCTCGCTGAGGCCGCCACAGGGAAGAGGTCGGATCAGCAGGACGCGTTACTCATCATGAAAATGCTGCCGGGAGGAAATCCATGGATCGTCAACGCGGCGACGGAGTGGCGGGGCGTCCGGACGAAGACTCACACCTATGCCCGTCTGCAGGATGGCGGCCCGTGGATACTGTTCGACAACGAGAACGATCCGTACCAGATGAAGAACCTGATCGACGATCCCGCGCACAAGAACCTACGCGACGACATGGAGGCGAGGCTGAAGCTTCTTCTGCAGAAAGCTCGCGATCCTTTCGACACGGAGGCCATCAAGGAGTACATAGGTCAGAAGGGCAAGGATGAACCGCGCGGATCAAGCCGAGCAGCGGGTGATGACTGAGGTCCGCCTCTCCATGCGGCCGTTCGCTCTGCTGTTGCTGGAGAACTGAGAGTAGAACCGGAGGAACGACTATGAGACATTTGGACCGGCTGGCATGTGCTTTGATGCTTTGGGCATTTCTTGCTGTGTGTCCTGCCATCGCCGATGTTAAGCTGCCCGCGCTCATCAGCGCCAACATGGTGCTCCAGCGCGGCATGATGGTGCCGATCTGGGGCACCGCCGACCCGGGCGAGAGTGTGACCGTCACGTTCGGCGATCAACGCGTGGCAGCCACCGCCGACAGCGTAGGAAGATGGCTCGTTAGGCTCGATCCTCTCAGAGCAGGCGGTCCAGTGGAGATCACCATCGCAGGGAAGAACACGATAACAGTGCGCAATGTGATGATCGGCGACGTGTGGGTCTGTTCCGGCCAGTCCAACATGGCGTGGCCGGTGAAACTGTCGGCCAACTCCGAGCAGGAGATCGCAGGGGCCCGCTATCCGATGATCCGCCTGTTCACCGTCGAGAACAAGGTAGCCGAACAGCCTCTGGAGGACACCCGAGGCGGTTGGGCGGAGTGCAGTCCTGAGACGGTGCCGGATTTCTCGGCGGCGGCCTACTTCTTCGGCCGCGATCTGCATAAGTCGCTCAACGTGCCGATCGGATTGATCAATACCTCGTGGGGTGGAACCCCGGCGGAGGCGTGGACCAGCCTGCCCGTGCTCGAATCCGACCCGGATTTCGAACCTATGCTTGCCAGATGGAACAAGATTATCGCGGACTATCCCAAGGCGAAGGAAGACTACGATGCGAAACTGGCGCAGTGGGAACAGGACGCTGAGAAGGCCAAGTCCGAGGGCAAGCCGGAGCCGCGCAAACCGCGGCCTCCTGTCGGCCCGGATCACCAGCATCGGACCGCGGGGCTGTACAACGGCATGATAGCGCCGCTGACGCCCTACGCTATCAAAGGTGCCATCTGGTATCAGGGCGAATCGAACGCCAGCCGCGCGTACCAGTATCGCAAGCTGTTTCCGGCGATGATCCGGAACTGGCGCGCTGATTGGGGCCAGGGGTTCTTCCCGTTCCTGTTTGTTCAGCTGGCGAACTGGGCGCCCGGCGGCGACCGACCGATGGACGACTACTGGGCCGAGCTGCGAGAGGCACAACTGATGACCCTGAGGCTGCCCAATACCGGTATGGCGGTGAGCATCGACATCGGTGACCCCGGAAACATCCATCCCAAGAACAAGCAGGAGGTCGGCCGGCGGCTGGCCCTGGGCGCAAAAAAGATAGCGTACGGCAAGAACGTCGCGTATTCCGGCCCGATCTTCAGATCGATGACCGTCGAGCGCGATAAGATTCGCCTGCGTTTCAGGCACGTATACGGCGGCCTGGTGGCTCAGGGTGGAGGATCGCTGAAGGGCTTCACCATCGCGGGCGCGGATCGTAAGTTCGTGGAGGCCGTCGCGAAGATCGACGGAAACATGATCGTGGTCCACAGCGACCAGGTCCCGAACCCGGTGGCCGTACGGTATGCCTGGGCGATCAACCCGGTCTGCAACCTGTACAACAAGGCGGACTTGCCTGCCTCACCGTTCCGCACCGATGACTGGCCGGGCCTAACTGCGGACAAGCTCTAGGGTGCCGGTAGCACACGGCGGTAGCCGCAGGTCTTCAGCCTGCGGCGCGACACGAGTCGGGGGCGTCGAGGTGGACGGACCCGATGGGAGCAAGGCGGTCAGCTCACGGTAGACCGATGGGAGGATCCCGTCACAATGCGGTCGCAGTGAAGCGACGAGGATTCGCGCGACGGCTGGAGAACATCCTTAGTAAATCGAGGGGGTGGAAAGCGTGAGAAAAGCAGGGGTCATACTTGTCTTGGTAACGCTGGGGTTACTGGGGTCCGCTGCGGCCGGCGGTGCCACAAAGGGAGGCCTGAAGCTGGCGAGGCACGACGGGGGCTTCTTCTCGATCAAGAAGCCCGTCGGATGGAAGGTGTACACGGCCGGACGGGGCAGCACCTTTTCGTTCCTGATCCGCGATCCCTCGGCCGCGCTGCGTCAGGTCTTCTTTTTCGGCGAGGTCGGCCCCGTGTACATGAGCGCGGAGCAGAAGCAGATCGACCAGCAGTATGTCAGCATGGGCGGCTATCCGGTGGCTTGGCTGGACATGCCCGTAGTGAATCCGCTGACGCCTGCGAACTTCCTGGAACAGTTCCATGTAATAGCCCGGTCGCAGGTGGCGAAGAGTTTCATGCCACAGTGCCCTACTCTGGAGAAGCTGCAAGTGGTCTCATCGAAGTCCTTGGCCTCGCCGCTGCAAGGTGGGAGAACGGAACTCATAAGGGCCGTCTTCACCCAGAATGATAAACTGGGGCAGGGCTTGTTCATGGCCACTGTCGCGCCGGTCATACCTTTTATGGGCAGCCCGGGCGGAGGTACTGGATATGGATTCCTTGTCGTGGGAATATCCGCTCCGAAAGCCGAGTTCCCGAAAGTGGAGGCCAGCCTGATCGAGTGCCTCGAGAGCTTCCAGCTCAGCGAGTCTTACGTGCGCCAATGTATGGCGGAGCAGGCTGAAACCTGGAGGGGAGTGCTTAAGGCCGGGAAGACGCTTAGCGAGACGTCGGACATGATTATGCGAGGATGGGAGAATCGCAACAAGACGGACGACATCATCGCTGAGAAGCGCAGTGATGCCATCCTGGGCAAGGAGCGCCTTTACGACCCGGACACCGGACAGGTCTACGAGTTCGAAAACGGTTTCTACGATAAGTACAAGCTGGAGCCGGGCAAATGGAACCTGAGCGACCTTACTCCCCTGCCGGACAACAAGTACGACCTGTGGATGAAAGCCCCCTTGGATGGGAAACAGCACATGCGCCTGGAGTAGCAGGTGCAGTGCCTGACCCTGGCTACCGGTGACATCCCGCTTGTGTTGATGGATGCTCACCTGGCGCGGTAACGCCGCGCATATCGCCATCAGGAGGAGCAAATGGCGCAGCGGAAACACATCTTGGTTGTGGGCGCAGGAGGAATCGGTCTGAAGCAACTGCGCGCTTTCAATTCGCTCGCTCCCAGGCCCCGCTTGGTTGTCGTTGATCCACGTGCTGAGGCCCGGACTCTCGCGGCGGAGCTCGGAGCAAAGGTTCTCGCCGGGGATTGGGACTCTCTTGACCTATCAGGCTTTCACGGCGTGGTGATTTGTGCTCCCGCGCCAATGCACGTCCCCTGCG
>Ga0114930_10002066_pt1 | contig 18420 bp, 14 predicted proteins | sample AnhtaG_FD_87300 | JGI IMG/M metagenome (GOLD analysis project Ga0114930, IMG submission 87300) | Deep subsurface microbial communities from Anholt, Denmark to uncover new lineages of life (NeLLi) - Anholt_01485 metaG | ecosystem: Environmental > Aquatic > Marine > Oceanic > Sediment | place... | reverse complement strand
CAATTGGGCGTTACGTGCAATCCACTGCATCTGACATACCGGAGAGATTCTGAAACACCAGACACCGTTGACATACTTGGAGAAGGCACTATAATTCGGCTTGAAGCGAATGTGTACATTGAGGGGTGAGCAGATAATCCCTAGGAAGGAATTAGAGTACGGAGGTAGAGACGTGGGGACTAAAGGGAGAAAAAATGTGAAAAAAACCAAGAAGCAAGTATTAGAGAAGAAAGTACAGAAGGCAGAACAAAAGAAGAGATGAAAGTGCCCATAATGGGACTTGAATAGCGTTGGCACCCAGGCATAACATTTGCTTGGATTGTGTAGCCAAGTAACAAAAGTCCAGAATATTCAACTATAAACAAAAGGATGCTTCGCTTCTTGAACGTTTCATCGGTTTGTTCAACCGAGTCCGCTTGACCCTAGAATCGCAGCAAGGTACAATACCGTGAGAAAGGAGGCAAGCGAATGCCGCCTTTTCGTGGGGATGGTTTGGGACCATGAGGCCGCCGGTTCAAATCCGGCCACCCCGACCATAGCTTTGGCCACCTATTCACCTCCTTTCCTATGAACCATGTGCTTACTTTTTACGCCCAAATCAAAAACCCATCTTGTCCTCGGCGGTCTCACCTCCTTCTCTAGGTAAGTCTGCCGCCTTTCGCTGCACGTCAAATTGTAATAAATGCTCCCTAATCGGCCATCCCCTTAGCCTTCGCTCGTAGAGTATTCGCCAAATCTTCTTGTAGGAATATTGATACTGACGCCAACCACGTGTCTATCAAAGCCAATTGCTATCAACTTACGACTAGGCCTCCACCATTGCCACTTGACAGTCAGCTATTATGGACAACAAGATGCCAATGGCTTCCGATATCCAATAATAGAGGAGAGAGGGAAAAAATGAGGCAAATTGAAAGTATATTGAGTCAGAAGAACCGCTAGGAAGTGGCGGTAATGCCAAAGTTCCCGAGCTTCGTGAGATGATCTTAAATCTATCGCGGTACCACCGAGAGCACGAGAAGTTCTATTCGCAGGCTCCCGTCCAGCGGGCCATCGGCCTTCAACAAGCGTCCGGAGTGTTGAAAACTCTTGCAGACCGGTGGAGCCAAGCCGACCCAAGGGATTCGAAGGCGGGGAATCCTAAGACTATTGCACAGGCATTGAGCATGGTAAGGCCGACGGTAAAGGCGATTCTTATCGGCATCCATCCCGGACCAGCGGAGTTCAATCCGACAGAAGTGGTGCGGGGAGCCAAATCGATCTTCGGCTCCTATGCCTACGCGCCGGAGATATGGAATCGGGCCCTGGCCCTTCTTTCCTCCGGAAGAATTTCGGTTGAACCTATGATAACCCATCGGATACCCATCTCGGAGGCGAAGGAGGGCTTTTAGCTGGCAGTGAAGAAGGATGCGGCTAAGGTGCTTTTCATCTCATAAAGGAGGAGGAAATGAAACTAACGGGAAAGGTAGCTCTGGGCACAGGGGCATCAAGAGGTATTGGCAGGTCACACGCTCTGCGCTTAGCCAGGTTGGGGGCAGATATCGTAATCAACGCCCGTGACTTAGCGTCCTCTAAAGAGTTCGGGGAGGAGCTCACCGCTCCAACGGTAATGGATGAGGTTCAGGCTCTCGGGGTTCGGTGCATCGGTATTCAGGCCGATGTGGGCAAGAAGGACCAGGTAGAGGCGATGGTAAAAGGGGCGCTTGATGAGTTTGGACATATTGATATCCTGATAAACAACGCAGGTGGCCTCGCCGGTGAGGTCTTGCAGAGCTTCGCCTCTTCTGTCTCCGAAGAGGACTTGAGGGCCACCTTGGATAAAAACCTCGTGGGTACTATATTTTGCTGCCAGGCAGTATTTCCGCAGATGAAGGCACTTGGGTGGGGTCGAATTGTTAACACGGCATCTCAAGGTGGTCTTCAAGTTCAACAGGGCGGGATATACTCCTCTTACAGTGTAGCAAAAGCAGGGGTGATAATGTATACGCGAGCCCTAGCTCAATAGCTGGCACCCTACGGAATAACGGTGAACTGCATCGCCCCTGCGTTTGTAGAAACCAAGCGTCTCGCTGTCACAGTGTACGATGCCATCGAAGGCGCGCGAGAACAGTTGTTGAGCCAAATTCCAATTGGCAGGCTAGCTACGCCGGATGATGTCTCGAAAGTGGTTGAATTCTTCGTTTCTGATCTTGCTGACTATGTTACCGGGCAATGCTTAAGTGTTTGCGGCGGTGCGATTAGGTTCTAGGCAGACGTAAGCCCTTATCCGTTAATCTGGAGTTCTCTCTATTGAGCAACGCGGGGACCCAAGGGCTATACGAACCTGCTCACTGGACCTGCGCAAAAGACGCTACAAAGGTTCTTGTTTTTATTCCAATTGGCTCCGCAACCTATTTTATCGATAGAACCCCACATATGATTTCTAAGGTACTTGCCTCTATAGCCCAGTAATCCTCACTTTGTAGTCCCCTGGAACTGTAAATATTGGATACTTCATGGTCATACTCGCGCCCAATGGTGAATATAGGTCCGATGACGGTGTGCAGGGTTGTATTCCGTCCATTTGAGACAAAAGTCATATCAAGCGATCAGCGAACGCGCTAGACTGAGAATAGCCAAGAAGAATGTAACGCGTAGACGCTAGAAGGAGACTCATGAAGATAAAGGACATTATCGAGCAGCAAGGGAAGAGCATATCTTTTGAGTTCTTCCCAACCAAGAGGGAAGAGGATGAACCCCGGCTATTCGATGTCATAAAAAAGCTGGAGATTCTCAAACCCAGCTTTGTCTCGGTTACCTATGGGGCTGGGGGCGGCACCAGAAAAACAACCAGACACATAGTCGAGCGTATCATGCATGAAACATCCCTCACCCCAATGCCACATCTCACCTGCATAGGTCAGAGCCAAGAGGAACTCAGGGACATCCTGCGCGACTACCGCGAGTTGGGCATCGAGAACATCCTGGCCCTCAGGGGTGACCCACCCAAGGGGACCATTGAGCCTCCCGCCAAGGACGGGCTTTGCTATGCCCGTGACCTGGTGCAGCTAGCCGCCTCGTTCGACGCCTTCTCCATCGGGGTAGCAGTATATCCAGAGGGCCACATCGAGGCTCCCAGCCTGGAGAGCGACCTGTTCCACGCCAAGCAGAAGATAGAAGCCGGAGCCGACTTTGCCATCACCCAGATGTTCTTCGACAACCGCTACTTCTACGATCTTGTGGAGAGAGCGGAGAGGGTGGGGGTCCACGTCCCCATCATCCCCGGCATCATGCTGATCACGGATATTGAGAAGATACAGCGCTTCAGCCAGATGTGCGGCACTACCTTGCCGTCGTCGCTAGTCCGCAGTATGGAGATTGCAGCCTCTCCCGAGGAGATGCAGAAGATCGGCATAGACTTCGCCGCCAGGCAATGCAGCGACCTGTGGCAGAATGGCGTCCGCTTCTTCCACTTCTACACGATGAACCGGGCCGATACGGTGACCGAGGTATTGCGCAACCTGTCCCTGGACAGATTACTCGCCGACAAGGAGAAGGAACTCACTGTGGCCAATACATTGGGGTAAGGAGAGTTTGCTACCATGGCCACATCCCTATTAGGGACAGCAGCACCACTACCACCATTTATTGTGGAGCCGTGGACAGAAAGCTCTACACTATGAGCCGCATTTGTATGCTCCCATCAGCCTATAGCATCTATTGATCTTGCCCCACCATTGCCTGACTAAGTAGAGCCGGACTTTCTCTGTCGTGATAAAGCTAGACAAAAAGGGACCGATGTTGTAATCTGGTTTCCTTCAGCATGGTTAGTCACCACGTGTATAAAGGGGGTCAAGATGTCGTTTGACTTTTCTATGAGCGCTGAGCAACAGCAGCTAAAGCGGGATGTGGCAGAAACCGCGCAAAAGCTTCGCTTCCGGGTGGATGATTGGGATCGAAGGAGCGTGGCTCCACGGGAGCTATTCAGAGAAATGGGGATGAGGCGCTGGATGGGACCCATCGTGCCCCTGGAGTATGGTGGGATGGGCAAAGGGGCCATAGAGTATTCCATAATAAGCGAAGAGCTGGCCAGGGCCGGACTCTTCGGCCCCCAGCCTACCATTCAGGCGGAGAAACACCTCCTGGCGTCGGGCACGGATGAGCAGAAGGAACGCTATCTCCCCAGGTTGGCTCGTGGGCAGTGGATAGCCGCTATCGCCGTCTCCGAGCCCAATGTAGGCTCAAGCTTTGATGCCATGGAGACCACGGCGGTAGGGAAGGACGGCACCTACCTCATCAGCGGCAGAAAGTCTCACATCAACTATGCCGCCGATGCCGCCCTGATCCTGCTCTACGCCAGAACCGAAAAGGGGCTCTCCATCTTCATTGTGGACAGGGGGACACCGGGCATCAACTTCAGGAAGGGCAACCCCATCGGGCAGAGGATGCAGCCCATCTACGATGTCACCCTGGACAAGGTGGAGGTCCCGCGGGCTCAATTGCTGGGCGAGGAGGGCGACGGTATGAGCACCTTCTTCGCAACCTTCAACCTGAGCCGGATTGGCAACGCCTCGTGCCTCCTCGGGCTGGCCAGGGGGTCTCTGGATGAGGCCATCGCCTACGCCAGAGAGAGGCAGGTAGGGAAAAACCTGGTAACCGATTTCCAGGGCATTCGCTGGATGGTGGCTGACCTCAGCACCCAGGTCGAGGCGGCAGCCCTGCTTAGGGACAAGGCTGCCTGGCTCGAGGATGAGGGGGTGGAGCACGCCCTGGAGACGGCGATGGCCAGGTACTATGCCGCTGAGGTAGCAGAGGAGGTCTGCTCCCGGGTCTTCTCGTTGGTGGGGGGCTGGGGTTGCTATCGTGAGCGGCCCTTCGAACGCTACTGGCGGGATGCCAAGGTGGGCAAGCTGGCCGGCGGCTCCTCTGAGGTGCTGAAGAACCTCATCGCCAGGCGGGTGCTCGGCAGGGAGCGCGGCTGATTTCTTATGAGGCCGGCAAGATTTGCTTACCCCAATCGGCGTATCAGTTCCATGATCTCGTTGAGATAGATGGGTGACACCCTCCCCTCATTGCATGAGGCTCTTTCACCTGTCATTGCGAGGAGCGCCAGCAATGAAGCAATACCCGGCGATGGCGTTGTCATTGCGAGGAGCGCCAGCGACGAAGCAATCCCTGGCGATGGCGTTGTCATTGCGAGGAGCGCCAGCGACGAAGCAATCCCTGGCGATGGCGATGTCATTACGAGGAGCGCCAGCGACGAAGCAATCCCTGGCTATGGCGATGTCATTGCGAGGAGCGCCAGCGACGAAGCAATCCCTGGCTATGGCGATGTCATTGCGATGAGCGCCAGCAATGAAGCAATCCCTGGCGATAGCGATGTCATTGCGAGGAGCGCCAGCGACGAAGCAATCTCATGGGAAGTTGAGAGGAGATGGCTTCGCGGAGTTTATCCTGAGCCGTATGTTGAGATTCTTCCCCTTCACTTCGTTCAGGGTCAGAATGACAGAAGGCGAAGGGCGCGCAATGACAGAAACAATAGTGCGAGGCAGTGTGTCACTAATGATCTGAAGAATTACAGTCTGGTGGGTGCTCATAAGAGGGGAGATAGGGTGTTTAACATAATGCGCGAGTCTGGCAAATACAAGACCTTAGCCCTTGAGTTGCGAAGCTAAAAAGCCGATGAAAAAGAGATGGGGCCCCGAAAAATCAGGACCCCATTTCCTGCAAACCATATTACTTTGCTTCAGATCGCTCGAGCTACCTGAAAGGCGCAACCAACGCTCTGTTTGTCGCTCTTAGGTTCAGCAAGTGTGGGTTTACAGCATACCGAGGAGAACTTCGAACAATCCACCCACGGCGGCGAACGCGTTGGAAAGGGCGTCTAGTGCTCCTACACTTGTGTTAGCGCCCCACAAGATGCTGCCCTGAACATAACCGTCCAGGTACCCCATTAGCGTCCCATTCAGCGAGGCAGTTTGGGCAACACCCGCTAACGCGGCTAATGCCTGATCCCCAAGCCCGAATAGGACCGCGAACAGTCCAACAACAGCTGACATCTCGAATCACCCCCTTTCACACCTGAAAGATATTCTTTAAGAGCGGCTTTACACCGCTACAACGGGGCAACTTGCCGGCTGGCGCCGGTCACATTGCCACTATCACCCTATATTAAGCACCTAATGCCTTCGTACTGGAGGGATTATGCTAACACAGTTCTGCAGCTTTGTCAATACCCTGGCCACGTACAGAGACATTTATGCCCCGATCTCGTGCTGATTGCTCCCGTATTATCTTATTTGCTCCTTTATTGACTTATTTTGTCCTATATTATCCATAAATGTCGTGGGGTCTGCGCGGCTGGTGCAGATTTCCCTTGTTGCTTAACATTGGCCCACTTTGGTCGCGCCTAATCCCCCCAGATACCCGCTGTCAACTGAGCAAGAGTCACGATGGGATCGATGAGCAGCTCCCTGACAGTGGCCCGCAGCAGGTCGTTTTCCGCTATGAAGTCGGCGATCGGAGGGCTGACATCATAGTAGAGGGCCACAAGTTGAGAGCCGAGGGTGCTTTCCAGCAGCACCTGGTCCCTGAAGGCCCGCAACACATCGAGCTGCCCGGCGGTATCTGTGCCATAGGCCGCGGTAGCGATGAAGCAGCCGGCTACCCCTTCCAGCTCATAGAAGTCTGCGCTTCCGTCGATGTCTTTAGTGGGTTCCCCAATGAGTTCGACGGTGTTGTCAAAGGTGCCGAAGTACTCCTTCCCGGCGTAATCGCCGCTGGTGCTGCCGGACTTCAGCGCAAACAGGTATCCCGTCTGGCTACTGGGGGTAAGGATGTCAGTGACCATGACGCCCTTTATGGTGCTGGCATCTTTGGTCAGGAGGAAAGTGCCTGCGGCCCAACCTCTGCAAGTGGGATAGGTGAAGTAGGTCACAGCGTTCCTCGAAGCGGTGATGATTGCTCCTGTAAATGGCCCAGCGGCCAGGCTCACACTCATCCCGCCCGACGCATCCTCAATTGATGTATTGTCAACGCCCGGGGTGATATAGTTGGAGCCGGTGAACTGGACGAGGACGTCACCCGTCTGGGTTGGGATGTTGTTTGTATTGCCTGTTGTCACTGTGCCTGTCCAGGTGGTTGCCGGCAGCTGGGTGATCTCATCAGCGTCATAGACCCTCAAGGTGGCGGTCCCGGCTGCCAGTGTATAGTCCCCACCAACTCCGGTGGAGGTGGAGAAGGTGCCGAGCACAATCTTGCCAGCGAAGTCACCTGTTCCCGCCGTGCTGACCATATAGCCGGTGACATCGCTCTTAACGACCTGAGGCGATATGAAGGTATAGTCGATGTCTCCCACTTGAACGCCCTCAAAAGTGTTCCCATCACCATCATCAAAGGTGAAGGTTCCAACACAGTAACCTTTTCCTACTCCGCCCAGCTCAGTCCACCATATATCCAGCGAGTTGTGGACTGCTGTGATTGTGCCGGTGAGGTCGCCAGTCACGCTGCCGCTTGAAGTAGTGGCGGTATGGAAGCCGCCCGAGGGACTAGTTCCCACCGTGAGATCAGCCCTGGTGAATTGGATAACCTCATCCCCGCTCAGTAGGTTGTGGGCCCGGTAATTGCCGTCCACAGTGATGGCAGCGTTGAAATTGATGTTGAGCGTTTGCATTGGGCTTGCCTCAGCCGGGTTTGCTAGAGGCACTGCCACCGCCACCAGGGAGAGCGCCATGACCAGCGCCATCGTCAAATAGAACAGCTTTGTTTTCATTCTTTACCCCTTTTGCGTTCGCTTTTGTCTAAGCTCAGGCTCGATCAATCTTGTTTCCGATTCGCACCTCCTGCCAAGGTATTCGCCTTTCTGTTGAGCGGCACCTTCCCACATTCGCTTGGAAAGCTGCCACTGTCATCCAATATTAAACAGCTAATACGCTCATACTGGAGGGTGAACTTTACCACAGTTATGCACACTTGTCAATACCCTAGCCCCGTATAGAGCTATTTATGCCCCGCTCTCTACCAATTGCTCTTATATACTCTTATATACTCCTTTATTGATATATTTAGTCCTATATTATCCATAAATGCCCCAGGTTCTGCGCGGCTGGTGCAGATTTCCCTTGTTGCTTAATATTGGCCCACTGCGGTGATGCCTAATCCCCCCAGATACCCGCTGTCAACTGAGCAAGAGTCACGAGGGGATCGATGAGCAGCTCCCTGACAGTGGCCCGCAGCAGGCTGTTTTCCGCCATGAAATCGTCGATCAGAGGGCTTTGTTTTTTCGCTGTACTCGTTTATAATCTGTAAGAGCAATAGCATAGCGCAATCGGAGATAACATGGTAGCAAGATATAACCCCCGAGACATTGAACCAAAGTGGCAGGATAGGTGGGCTCAAGATCGCATTTACAATGTTCACGAAAATGACCCTCGTCCCAAGTGGTACGAGTTCACCATGTACCCATACACATCTGGAGACCTCCACATCGGGCACTGGTATGCCATGGCCCCCTCCGATGTTCATGCTCGCTTCATGAGGATGAAAGGATTGAATGTGCTCCACCCTATGGGCTTCGATGCCTTCGGCCTTCCCGCTGAGAATGCTGCCATCAGCCGGGGCATTCATCCCTACACCTGGACGATGGGCAACATCGAAAGGATGAGGCAGCAGCTTAAGAGCATGGGCGCTATCTACGACTGGAGCCGTGAGGTGATAACCTGCGACCCCGACTACTATAAATGGACCCAGTGGTTCTTCCTCAAGCTCTATGAGGCCGGACTTGCCTATCGAGCCAAAGCGCCGGTCAACTGGTGCCCCAAATGCCAGACGGTGCTCGCCAACGAACAGGTAGTGAGTGAGGGGCATTGCGAGCGATGCGGGACTCTGGTCACCAGAAAAGACCTGGAGCAGTGGTTCTTTAAAATCACAAACTACGCCGAGGAGCTCCTGGACTTCAGCCATATTCAGTGGCCCGAGCGAATTAAGGTGATGCAAAGAAACTGGATCGGAAAGAGCGAGGGGGTGGATATCGCATTTGGACTTGAGGACAGGGTGGGGAGTTCGGATAAAGAGTTTCGTGTTTTCACCACCCGCCCGGATACTGTCTATGGGGTAACCTTCGTCGTCATGGCCCCAGAACATCCGCTGGTGCAAAGGCTTACCATAGCAGAACATAAGGAAAGGGTGGCTCGCTATATCGAGTGGGCACGGCGTCAATCGGAGATCGCGCGAGCATCTACAGAGCGTGAGAAGAGCGGCCTCTTTATCGGCTCCTATGCCATAAACAGGCTGAGTGGCGAGCGGGTGCCTATCTGGATCGCCGATTATGTACTCATGAGCTACGGCACAGGGGCGGTGATGGGTGTCCCGGCCCATGACCAGCGCGACTTCGAGTTCGCCAAACGCTTTGGCCTTCCGATAAAGGTAGTCGTTGCCCCTCCGGATTGGTCCGGCGAAGAATTGGAACAGGCCTACGTTGAGCCGGGGACGATGGTCAATTCAGCCCCGTTCGACGGCCTTCCCAGCGAGCAGGGAAAAGAAGCCATCGCCAACTTCATCGAAGAAAAGGGATGCGGAGGGAGGAAGACAATCTATCGCCTTCGCGACTGGCTCATCTCCCGCCAGCGCTATTGGGGCGCCCCTATCCCTATGGTCTATTGCGATAGGTGTGGGATTGTCCCGGTGCCTGAGCAAGACCTGCCGGTGCTGCTCCCAGAGGATGCTGAGTTCAGACCTACCGGGGAATCCCCCCTCAAATACTGCGAATCCTTTGTCAATACCACCTGTCCTCAGTGCGGCACCCCGGCGAAGCGAGAGACCGATACCATGGACACCTTCATGTGCTCCTCATGGTATTACTTGCGCTACTCAAGCCCAGACTATAAAGAGGCCGCCTTCCATTCAGAGAAGCTAAAGTACTGGCTCCCTGCGGACCAATACACTGGCGGCGCCGAGCACGCCACCATGCACCTCCTCTATTCCCGCTTCTTTATCAAGGCGCTTCGCGACATGGGGATTGTGGATTTCGATGAGCCCTTTATTAGACTTTACAACCAGGGGACCATTGTCATTGAAAGACAGAAGATGAGCAAGTCGCTGGGCAATGTAATTACCCCTGATCCCTATGTCGAGGAGCTTGGCGCCGATGCGGTGCGTGCCTACCTCATGTTTATCGGGCCCTGGGATCAAGGGGGCGAATGGGACGATAGAGGCATCAAGGGTATAGCCCGCTGGCTCCATCGTATCTGGTTTCTCGTACTAAATGCCCAATCCCGTGAATGGTTGGGGGCTAGCGGTGGAATCTCTGAGGAAGCCACAATCGGTACGAAAGAACTACGGCATATGACGCATAAGACCATTAAGAGGGTAACAGAGGACCTGGAGAGGTTCCACTTCAACACTATGATCGCCGCCTTGATGGAATTCACCAATTATCTGGGAAAGGTATCGGAGGGGAACACCGTCGAGCTAGCCGCCTGGCAGGAGGCCATCGATACGTTGCTCCTGCTCGTTGCTCCTACCGCCCCTCATCTTGCCGAGGAGCTCTGGGCCAGAACCGGACACCCCTATAGCATCCACAACCAGCCATTTCCCAAATGGGATGAGGGGCTTGCCGCTGAGGAGGAGTTCACCCTGGTGATTCAGGTCAACGGCAGGCTCCGCGACCGGGTTACAGTGCCGGTCACCATCACCGAGGAGCAGGCTCGGGAGCTGGCACTGGGCCGAGAGCGAATACAAGCATACCTGAAAGACAGAGAGATCGCCAGGATAATCTATGTGCCGCGAAGGCTAGTAAATATTGTGGTGAAATAACTTGAGCGAAAGCCTTCATTAGTGTATACTACTGCTAATATCCCTGGGGGTGAGATATGAAGTTATCGTGTTCTCAAGAGAACCTGAGCAAGGGCTTGGGCATCGTGGGGAGGGCAGTGGCCACCAGAACTACCCTGCCCATTACCAATAACGTTCTTCTGGCCACAGACCAGGGGAGACTTAAGCTAGCAGCCACCAACCTGGAGATCGCCATCAGTTATTGGCTTGATGCCAAGGTGGAAGAGGAGGGCGCCATCACTATCCCCGCTCGACTTTTCATCGATTTCGTCAACTCCCTGCCTAACGACACGGTCGATATAGCGCTTTCTCCACGAACCCACACCATTGAGGTCAAATGCGCTCGCTTTGAGGGTCGCATCAACGGGGTTGAGGCCGAGGAATTCCCCCCTATCCCATCGATAGGGGAGGGGGTGACTACAACGATTGACCCTGAAGCCCTTCGCTTAGCCATTGCCCAGGTGGTTTTCGCCGCGGCTACTGAGGACACGCGACCGGTGCTCACCGGGGTTCAAAGCGAGTTCGATAGCGACAAGCTCACCCTAGCTGCCGCCGATGGCTTCAGGCTTGCCGTGCATAAAGCACCTCTGGCAAAGCCAGTAACGGAAGGGATCGAGGTCATCATCCCAGGGCGTGCCCTTTCTGAGCTACAGCGCCTTCTCAGTGACCATGAGGAGCCCGTTGACATAACTATCAACCCGAACAAGAGCCAAGCGCTCTTTCGCCTGAAGGATGTGGAGATGGTTTCTCAGTTGATCCAGGGTACCTTCCCCAACTATTCACAGCTCATCCCTCAGAGCTATGTCACTCGCGCTGAGATGAGTCTTGCTGAGCTCACCAAGGCAACCAGAACAGCCTCCATATTCGCTCGCGAGGGGAGCGCCATTGTGCGCCTCCAGATAACTCCGGGGAAGGTGGTGCTCTCAGCGCGCGCTGAGGAGGTGGGGGACAATGTTGGCGAGGTGGATGCCACCGTGGAGGGGGAGGAGGCCAAGATCGCCTTCAACAGCAAGTATCTCTCCGACGTCTTGGGGGTGCTTCGTGAGGACAGGGTCGCCGTGGAGACCACCAGCCCCTCAAGCCCTGGGGTGATTCGCCCTGTGGGCGTGGATAACTACATCCACGTAGTCATGCCTATGTTCGTGCAATGGTGACTACTCAAGAACCCCCTCTGCCATGAGGTCGGCGATCTCCTCATCGGTCATGCCAAGAAGCTCCTTGAGCACATATTCGTTGTGCTCGCCAAAGAGCGGGGCCGCGAATTTGGGGCTATTGGGACACTTGGACAGCCTGAAGACGGCAGTGGCCACACTGTGGGGCCCCATCTCGGCATGATCCAGAACCACAAAGTGATCTCGGTATTTAAGCTGCGGGTCTTGGAAAAGGTCCTCGGCGGTCTCCACCACCCCGGCGGGCACCCCGGCCGCCTGCATCCGGTTCATCACCTCCTCAGCGGAGTGATTCGCGGTCCACTCGTCCACCAGCATGTCCAGTTCATCCTCGTTTTCCTTCCGTCCCAATAGGGTGGCGAACTTTGGGTCTTTGGTCCAATCTGGATTGCCAATGACCCGACAAAAGGCCTGCCATTCTTCATCACTGGTTACCGCGATAACGCACCACCGATCCTCGCCGCGGCAGCGGTAGGCGCCGTGGGGTGCGACATAGGGGTCTCGATTTCCCATGCGGGTGGCGACCCGCCCGTTTATGTTATAGTCCAGGATCGCCGGCGATAGAAACTGGATGGCGCTTTCCAATTGCGATTGGTCGATGTACTGCCCTTTGCCGATGCGACTTCGATAGTCCAGAGCAGCCAGGATGGAGATCAGCAAATAGTTCCAGTCGACCCAATCGCTATAGGCGGAATACGGGCCTACAGGCTCGCTATCGGGCCAGCCGGTAAGTTCAAACCAACCTGCCATTGCCGATGGCATCTGGCCATAGCCGCGATGGGCGGCGTGGGGGCCGGTTTGCCCCTGAAGGCAGGTGGAGGCCATAATAATGTCCGGCTTTATTTTCGTCAGTTCACCGTATCCCAGCCCCCACCTCTCCATAACCCCGGGAACGAAGGACTCGATGACCACATCGGCCCAGTTCACCAGTCGCTTTGCCACCTCCACAGACTTAGGCTTCCTCATGTTCAAGGTTAAGCTGAGCTTGCCGGAGTTGTAACTGGAGAAGTAGCCGCTGCGATTCAGACTAAATACGCCGCCAGCATATGGGGTGGCGATCCTGGTGGTCTCGGGGTGGGTCATAGATTCCACCCTGATAACAGTGGCTCCGTGGTCCGCCAGGTATCTGGTAACGGTGGGACCCAATACCGTGGCCGTGAAATCGAGGACCTTGACACCATCTAAAGGCCTTGTTTCTTCCATAGCTCAAATCACCCCTGCCCCCTTCAGGGCAACCAGCTCTTCCTTGGAGAGCTCAAGCTCCTTTTCGTATATGTCGCCGTTATGCTCACCGACAAGGGGAGCACGCCTCTTTATCTGCCACGGGGTCTCGGTTAGTTTGCATGGGTCACCGGGGTAGGCGAGAGTAGCGCCCAGCTCCGGGTGCTCCACCTCGGCCCAGTAATCCCGATCCCTAAGCTGCGGGTCTTCGGTAACATCCTTGACGGTGTTCACCGGAGCCAGCATAATGCCCCCGGCCACTGCCTCCTTAAGCAGCCATGCCTTGGTCTTGGTCTTGAAAAACTCGCCGAAGGCCTCGGTAATAGGCTCTAGCGACTCCTGGGTTGCACTTAGGGCATCAACCTGCTCCCATTCGATCTCCTTGAGCCAATCGGGAGCCATCCCCTCCCGATCCATCAACTCCACCACCCTCCGCTGCCCCTTGGCACCGATGAGCCCCCCGGAGAACATGAAAGTAATATGGCCATCCTTACAAGGCCACAGGGTCCTCAAATGAATCGGGCCGAACTGCCGCCAACCCCCCTGCCGGCCCAAATTGACCTTCATCAGATCCCAATAGGCGTAGGTATGGGTCAACATCCAGGTGGGACATTGCTGCGCTGATACATCGACATGCTGGCCCTCCCCAGTCCTCGCCCTGTAGTGAAGGGCCATCAGCGACCCCACAGCAGCCATGGCGCTGGCATGAAGGTAGGCCTGAGGGGGATGGCTAATGCGAAGCGGTGCTCGCCCCGGCTCGCCAGTCATCCACATATAGCAGCCCATAGCCCAAGGGACTATGTCGGGGCCCTTCCAGTGGGCGTAGGGACCGGTCTGACCAAAGGGGGTGATCGATGTCATAATAAGGCGAGGATTTAATTCGCTGAGTACCTGGTATCCCAATCCCAGGCCTTCCATATATCCAGGTGGGAAGGACTCCACCAAAAAATCGGCGCTCTTGACCAGCCTCTTAAGGAGCGCCTGGCCATCGCAGGTCTCGATATTAAGGGTAATGCCTCTTTTTCCTGTATTATGGGCAAACCAAAAGAGGCTCTTCTCCGGGTCGGGGCTGTCATGGTAGAAGGGACCGATATTGCGCGCCGGGTCTCCCCCCGGCCTTTCGACCTTGATAACATCAGCCCCCAGGTCAGCGAAGATCTTGCCACAGAGAAGCCCCTTGTCATCGGTTAGATCCAGCGCCCGATATGGGGCCATGGCTCCTTTTCGCTCTTGGGTGCTGCTCTTAGTGATATACTTTTTGGCTTTCGCCCTTTTTTCACCCATTTGGCTGCTTCTTCTGAGAGACACCTCGGCTGTCGAAACCAAGGTTATCGATAGGTTTTTGCCTTTTATTTGGCAACCCTACTCCTCTTTCGAGGACTCAAGATACTTTGCCGGGTTCAGGATGAACTTTTGCTTGCACATTAGGCCGCAAAAATAATAGGTCTTACCCTCGTGTGTTGCCCTCTCCCCCCTTTGGGCCAGCCAGTTCTGCTCATCGACTTCCTTGCCACAAACAGGGTCTATGGCCATCTGCTAACCCCCATAACTAGAGTCCCATTTCCAGGGCCACGATGCGGCGATGAAATCGGGGATCGCCTAATGTGAACTCCGTTGCCTTTGCCCTCCTGTAGTAGAGGGTGGTATCTACCTCGCTGCAATATCCATAGCCACCGTGGATCTGAATGGCATCGGCAGTAACTCTCCGATAGGCATTTGAGGTCCAGGCCTTAGCCATGGCTACCTGCTTGGCGCAGGGGAGCCCCTCGGCTAGCATCCACGCTGCTTGATAGGTTAAAAGCCAAGCGCCATCCACCTCGACGAGCATATTGGCCATCTTGTGCTGGAGTGCCTGAAAGCTACCGATGGGCCGTCCGAAGGCAACGCGTTCCTTAGAATACTCCACGCTCATATCCAGCACTGCCAGGGCACCGCCCACCATCTCAGCGCACAGCGCCACGGTGGCTTGGTTTATCACCCTGGCCAGGGGAGCCCACCCTTGGTTTAGCCCTCCAAGGATATTCTTCTTGGGCACCTTGACATCCTGAAAGATCACCTCACACTGCTTGTCGTGGCCAATCTCGCTAGTAGTCTTCAACAGGGTGCAGGCGATCCCTGGACTGTGGGCGTCCACCAGAAATAGGGTGATCCCCTCTTCGGGCGCTTGGCCATCCCCCGTCCTGGCCACACAAACAAGGTAATCGGCGATATTGGCATTGGGAACGAAGAGCTTGGCGCCATTTATAGAATAGTCGTCCCCCTGAGCTGTAGCTCTGGTAGTGATTGCCACCGGCTCACGACTGAAGATGGCTTCGGTGAGCGCCAGGGATAGAAGCAGCTCTCCGCTGGCTATCCGGTGTAAGAATTCCCGCTTCTGCTCCTCACTGCCACACTCCAGGATGGTATGACCGCCGAGAACCACCACGGGCAGATGAGGGCTAGGAAATAACGCCCGGCCCATTTCGTCATAAAGGATCGCCAGGTCCAAGGAATTGCCTGCGATGCCACCATATTTCTCAGGGAAGGTGAGTCCTAGCCATCCCAGCTCAGCGATCTTGCGCCATAGGTCAAGAGAGTAGCCCTCATCGCTTTCCTCCAGTTCCCTCACCAGGGTCGAGGGGCACTCCTTAGTCATAAAATCTCGGGCCATCGTCCGAAACATTACCTGCTCTTCAGTGAAGTCGAGGTCCATGGTTTCCTCCTTCTATCTGGGTAGCCCCAGTCCCCTTATAGCGATCACATTTCTCTGGATCTCCGAGGTGCCACCGGCAAGGGTCCAGGCGGGTGATGCCCGATACCAAGACTCCATAGTGCCAGCAAGCTGAGCCCACTTGGAGCCGGCCTTCAGCGGGCTATATTGCCCCAAGATCTCGGTGGCCGTCTGAGCGATCCGCTGCGATGTCTCGCGGAGGTACATTGTGCCCATCGATGTATAGTGAGGCGGGACGAGCCCTTTTGTTGCCGCCCAAACGGATCGATAATTGAACAGCCTGGCTACCTCAACTTCTATCGCCCGCTCTGCCAGCATATCGCGAATGATTGGGTCATCAGACAAGGGCTTACCATCGACCTCTGTCTCCTTGACAAAACGAACCAGCTCCTCCATCAACCGGCGATGCATCCCAACCTCGCCAATCCTGACCCTCTGGATGTCCAGGCCCGCCGCCAGGTGATACCAGCCCTGATCCCGCTCCCCGATGAGATTTAACTTGGGGACTCTCACATCGTCGAAGAAGATCTCGGCGGTATCAGCGCCAAGGCCCATCATGGGGAGGGGTCTGACAGTAACCCCAGGGCTCCTCATATCGACGAGGAACAGGCTAAGCCCCTTGTGTTTAGGGGTCTCGGTATTTGTTCTGGCAATCACGATAGCATGATTGGAGATTAGGCCGGCGGTGGTGTAGAACTTTTCACCATTGATCACGTATTCATCGCCATCGGGCACCGCCCTGGTGGCCGCGGCGGCTAGATCGGAGCCACACCCCGGCTCAGTATAGCCCAGGCAGATAGTGATCTCGCCGCTCGCCAGCCTAGGGAGGAAATACTCCTTCTGCTCTTCACCCCCCACGTGCTGGATGATAGCGCCCACAATGCGCTCATTGTGATACGCCACAGGAGCCCCCCAGTAGCCCGCTTCCTCCTCGAAGATGGACCCTTCCTGGAAGCCGCGGGAATATTGAAGCCCCAACCACCCCTTTTCAGCCACTTTCTGGGTGAATTCGGGGGATCCGGCCATAAACACACCCTTGTCCCGCTGCTCCTCGACCCATTTCAAAAGCTCGCCTTGAAGCTCCTCGCGCATAAAGTCGTCGATCTCTTTTTTTAGCTTTTCCTGCTCCTCAGTAAATTTGAAACGCATATGTCACCCCTTCCAGTAGCCTCTCTTAACGACTTTGCCACAATTATAGATTTGATTGAGCCTTTGGTCAACTAGGGCTCAAAGCAAGGCAATATGCTATAATCGGTGGGGGTGGAAATGGGACGTAGCCTGCGAATATACCTGTACTATTCAATCGCAGCCACCATTATTGGATGGATTGTCTTCGCTCTAAGTGATAGCTTTATGCTGTCACTCTCTCTGGCGCTCATAGCTCCACCTCTAGTCCTCCTAGTTTGGAGATGGCGGCAAGGCTAGAGATCCCGGGAGGAGATGTTTGTTTATCGAACACCTGAGCTTGACCAACTTCCGCAACTATGAGCGCCTTGAGCTCGATCTCCCGCCTCACCTGATGGTGCTTCATGGCGATAATGCCCAGGGCAAGACCAACTTCCTCGAGGCAATCTACCTGCTGGCAACCTCGAAATCCCATCGCGCCACCGCGGAGAGGGAGCTGATAAACTGGTCGACACCAAGGGAAGCGCCCGGTGTGGCTCGCCTTGTAGCCCAGGTTCGAAAAGGGGATGGTGGCCTTCAGGTGGAGATCGCCCTTATGGCGACATACCCCGAGGATTCTGCCCATGTTCAAAAGCGGATCAGGATAAAGGGCGTTCCTCGCCGCGCCATCGATCTCGTTGGTCAGGTAAATGTAGTGCTCTTTAGCTCCCAGGACATCGACCTTATTGGAGGTGCTCCATCCCTTCGTCGCCGTTACCTGGACATCACAAACTCGCAGGTTGATTCTCGGTATCTTCGCGCCCTCCAACAGTATAACAAGGTTCTTCTTCAGCGAAATCATCTCCTTAAACTGATCCAGGAGCGCCGTGCTGAATGGGACCAGCTCGATTTTTGGGATCTGGAACTGGTAGAGCATGGCTCATTTATCACAGCGCAGCGTCAGCTTATGGTGGCTGAGCTCGATGAGCTTGTCCGCCCCATCCACTATCAGCTCACCGCTGACCAAGAGGAATTGAAAATCAGCTATAACCCCACGGTAGGTAAAGACGATTTTATGGATCGGCTAACAGGAGTCCGAAAAAAGGAGATCGCCCAGGGGATGACGCTGGTTGGTCCCCACCGCGATGACCTGGCCTTCCTGGTCAATGACAGAGATATGAATACTTATGGTTCACGGGGACAGCAGCGCACCATCGCCCTTTCCTTAAAGCTCGCTGAAGCTATATTCATGCGCTCCAGAACGAGCGATGAGCCTATCCTGCTTCTGGACGATGTTCTGCCCGAGCTTGATGCGGCGCGGCGTAGTCATCTACAGTCGTCCATTGCCTCTTATCAACAGGTGGTGATGACTACAACGGACCTCGACCGATTGGCCCCCGATTTTCT
>Ga0114930_10002063_pt1 | contig 18439 bp, 19 predicted proteins | sample AnhtaG_FD_87300 | JGI IMG/M metagenome (GOLD analysis project Ga0114930, IMG submission 87300) | Deep subsurface microbial communities from Anholt, Denmark to uncover new lineages of life (NeLLi) - Anholt_01485 metaG | ecosystem: Environmental > Aquatic > Marine > Oceanic > Sediment | place... | reverse complement strand
TGTGTGGATCGAGGCGAACGGCCCCACGTGGTGGCGCGTAACCAACGAGGATGCGGAGACTTATGGCGGGCTGCTCCAGAACGGCGCCGCGGTCCATGCCCAGACCGGGCCCGTGGTCGAGGATCTCCTGGCATACATGGCGCGCACGCCCCTCGATGCCTATCGGCGGGTGGGGCCGTACGCCCTCGGCGGGAGGCCGTGCCACGTGCTCAACACCGGAACCGGGGCGGCCGTGGTGGTGTGGGAAGGCGTTGCCGAGGAAACGGCCCTCGGAGACCGCCCGTCCCCCGTCTCCATGACCGAATTGCGGACAGGGAGACGACACGAACTCACCCGGAAGGACGGGCAGGTGACGGTGGCGCCTACGTGCGGGCCTGTGCTTATCGAGCCGCTTCCCGTGCGGCCGTGGGTGCTGCCGGCTTCCCTCTGGACGTCGATCCCCGAGGCGCCGTCGCCGTCTTCGAGGTCGGCAAAGGTGCGGTTCGGACTCGTAGGGCGGTCAGGGTTCCGCGTCACCGGGGCGCTGGAGGCGGTGGCGCCCCAGGGGTTCGGGATCTCTCCACGGCGGCGCCCGTTCGAGCTCGAGGATGGCGAAGCTGTTCACGTGAACGCAACGCTCCGGGGTTCCTTCCGGCTTGGGGAGAGGATAGAGTTGGGACTCGGCCTCGTGGCGCCGGGGGGTCCGCCGGTCACGCGGTCGTTTCGTTTTCCCGTGTGCCCCGACTTGGTGTGGCGGCGGGATTTCGACGGCGTCGTGGTCCATGGTCTGGCGGCGGCGGACCTCGAGGGCGACTCGTCGGTCGAGGTCATCGCGTGCAGCGACGCGGGCGAAGTGGCCTGCCTGGGTGCGGATGGGGGGCTGCAGTGGAAGCGCCGATTTCCAGCGCGCTTTGTGGCGCGGCCCGTGGTCGTGCGCGACGCGTCCGGCGGGGCCCTGATGCTCACCCTCGATCAGCGTGGCAGCTTGCAGGCGTTGTTCGAGCGCGGCCGAATAGCCTGGGAGAAGCGCTTGGGGCCACCCGCGCGCGGGCAGGGACCCGCGCCGGCCGTTCTGGACGATGGGCCGGGCGAGGAGATCCTGGTGGCCTTGGCCGACGGGGGCATCGTGGCCTTGGCCGCCGACGGTGAGACCCTGTGGTCGTACTCAGCGGGCGCCGCGGGTGGCTGGTTCGCGACGGCGCGTATGCCCGGCGAGCGTTGGGAGAAGGTGTTCGTTGCCTCGACGGCGGACGGCGGAGGCGTTCTTGACTGCGTCGACGGGCGCGGCGGGCGGGTCTGGCGGGCCGCGCTCGAGGGCGCGCCGTGTTGCGCCCCCGTATTTGCCGACGTAGACGGTGACGGCGCGCCGGAGGTCCTCACGCTGACTGTGTCGGGCGTGGTGCAGGCCTGGCAGGCGGCATCGGGCCGGTTGGCCTCACGTTCCGCGATCCCCAAGTCCATCGTCCCGAAAGGGATTGTGGCGGACGAGCTCTTGCCTGAGGAAGGCGTCGAGATCCTGGTCATCGGGGCGTCGAGGCTGTCCTGCCTCTCAAATGGGTTTGACCGCCTGTGGGGCGCGCCCCTAAGCCCCGTGGCCCCGGTGGTGGTCGCCCACGTACGCGGCGGCCCCCGCATCCTGGCGCCCACGCGGGAGGAGGGGCTCGTCTGCCTTGACGGTGAAGGGCGTTTGCTCTGGCGGGACACGCGGTCTCAGGTCCCGCTGGCCGGGCCGGCGCTCGTGGCCGGCCTGTCGGCGAACGGCTGGCCGGCTTGCGTGTACGCGGACACGAACCGCTGCGTGCGGGCCATCGTGCTCGAGTGACGCCCCCGGGGGCGTGGCGTGAGGGCGGACGGGGGCCTTGACGACGTTGACACGCGTTGGGACGCTGTGATAGGCTTGCACGCGATGAGACAGTTTTTGGGTGCGGCGTGCGGACCGCAATGTTCCAAGTAGAGGCGCCAGCTTCTCACCTTGCGGCGGCGGAATCAGCCAGCCAGCAGGGTCGGTGCGAAGGCCGGGTGTGCCATGCATACGCCGGCGACGGCTACTCCGGCAGGAGGCTGGTGTCTCCTGCCGCTTTTTTTTCGGTCCGCGACCCGGCGGGCTCGTCGCTCACCGTGGTTGCTGCGCCCCGTTGGTGGTGTGGGGGTACGGGACCCCTATAGGAGGGCTTGCTAATAGCCAGAGGACAAGAAGTCAAGGCCCGGGTGAATCGTCAGGTCCGGGCGCGGCAGGTTCGGGTGATCGCTGAGGACGGCGCCCAACTGGGCATCATGAGCCCGCAAGACGCGTTGCAGGAAGCCCAGGACCGCGGTTTGGATCTGGTGGAGGTGGCGCCGAAGGCGGCCCCGCCGGTTTGCCGGATCATGGACTACGGGAAGTACCGGTACCAGCAGAGCAAGCGGGCCAAGGAGTCCAAGAAACACCAGCACGTGATCTTGCTCAAGGAGATCAAGTACCGGCCGAAGATCGACAAGCACGATTTCGACTTCAAGACCAATCACGTGCGGCAGTTCCTTGAAGAGGGCAGCAAAGTCAAGGTGACGATCATGTTCCGGGGACGCGAGTTGGCGCATCCGGAATTCGGACGCGACCTTCTCGAGAAAGTGGTGAAAGCCACTGAGGACCTCTGCCAGGACCGGGTGGATTGCTCACGGCTGAGACGTGACGGCCGGAACATGAGCATCGTCCTGAACCCGGCGAAATAGCCGGCCGCGACGGCCACGATCTCGAAGGGACGGCCCGCACGGCGGTGGGTGTCCCCCCACGCAAATACCGTGACTTCCCAATTGTGGGAGCGGCTCACGGGCCTGTCCACCCCAGGGAGGGCCCGCCGAGGCGACCCTATTCAGTGAGGTACTATCATGCCAAAACTCAAGACGAAGAAAGCGGCTGCGAAGCGCTTCAAGAGGACGAAGAACGGAAAGATCATCCGGCGCAAGGCCTTCAGTAATCATCTGAAGACGTCGAAATCGGCGAAGCGCCGCCGGAACCTGCGCAAGGGCACGCTGCTGAGCCCGGCGGACGCGGCGAACGTCAAGCACATGCTGCCCTACGGGTAGCGGCGGGGGGTGGCCCCCGGCGCGGAACGCAACCACAACCCGCCCCATCGGCGGCCGACAAGAAGGAGTCAGCACTATGCCACGCGCCACGAACTCATCCGCCTCACGCAGACGCCGGAAGAAAGTCCTCAAACTGGCCTCGGGTTATCGCGGCAGCCACCATCGGTTGTACAAGACGGCCCTTCAGGCGGTCGAGCACGCGGGCACTTATGCCTATCGCGATCGCAAGACGCGCAAGCGGGAGTTCCGTAAGCTGTGGATCGCCCGGATCAATGCGGCCAGCCGGGCGTGCGGGCTGAACTACAGCCGTTTCATGCGCGGCCTGAAACTGGCCGACATCGACATCAACCGCAAGATGTTGGCCGAGATCGCGGCCACGGACGAGGTGGCCTTCGGCCAACTGGTCGAGCAAGCCAAGCAGCAGTTGGGCACGGCAACCTGACGCGGCGCCCGCCTCACACAGGATGGAGAGCCATGCGGATCGTCCCGGCAGTCGATATCCGCGGCGGATTGTGCGTCAACCTCTTGCAGGGGGACTTCGAGCGCGAAACGGTGTTCTCGGACGACCCGGTCGCGCAGGCCGTGCACTGGCACGGGCTCGGCGCCGAGCTGATCCACGTGGTGGACCTGGACGGGGCCAAGTGCGGCCGCTGTTGCGTCGCGCGACACATGCGCGCCATGGACGCCGCGGGCGTCCCCTTCGAAGTGGGAGGCGGAATACGCGACATGGAGACGGTGCGCCTGGTGATGGGCGCCGGCGCGCAACGGGTCATCCTGGGGACCGCGGCCCATCGCGATCCCGATCTCATTACGCAGGCCGCGGCGGAATTCCCCGGCCGGATCGTGGTCGGGATCGACGCGCGCGAAGGCAAGGTGGCCCTCAGCGGATGGTACGAGGCGACGGAAACGGAGGCCGTCGATTTTGCGCGGCAGGTCGAGGCCGCGGGCGCGAACCGAATCATCTTCACGGACATCACGAGCGACGGCATGATGCAAGGGCCGAACGTGGCCACGACGCGGGCGGTTGCGCAAGCGGTGGGGATCCCGGTGACGGCGTCGGGCGGTGTATCCTCCCTGCACAACATCTGGGACCTGCGGGCGGCCGAAGGGGACGGCATTGATGAAGTCATTGTAGGCCGGGCCCTGTATCTGGGCACCTTCACGCTGCCCCGGGCTATCGCGGCCGCGCAGGAGGACGGGCCGTGAGCGACGGGTTCGGGGTCGTGACGGTGATCGGCGTGGGCCTGATGGGGGGCTCGCTCGGGCTGGCCCTCAAGGCGCGGGGACTGGCGTCCTGCGTGCGCGGCGTGGGTCATCGCCGGTCCTCGCTGGACAAGGCGCTCGAGGTCGGCGCGGTCGACACGGCCACGCTGGATCTGCGGGAAGCGGCCACTGGCGCCGATATCGTCGTCCTGTGTACCCCTGCTTCGCTCGTGTGCCCCATGCTGGACCAACTGCGCGCGGTCTGTTCGCCGAACACGGTGGTGACGGACGTGGCGAGCACCAAGGCGCAGATCTGCGAACACGCGCGGGAGACGTGGCCGGCGCCGCTCCGTTTTGTGGGCAGCCATCCCATGGCGGGCTCGGAGAAGTTCGGTCCGCAACACGCCGACGCGGACCTGTACGAAGGCTGCGTGACGCTCGTGGAGGAGGGCGCGGACCTGGACGCGCAAGCCCAGGAAACGGTGACGGGGCTTTGGCGTTCCGTGGGCGCGGAGGTGGTCCGTATGGCGCCGGTGGCGCACGACGCCATCGTGGCCCGCACGAGCCACCTGCCCCACATTGTGGCCGCCTGCCTCGCGGCACTGGCGGCCCGGGCCAGCGAGGACCCGAAACGCGACGTACATCCTCTGACCGGCCCGGGGTTTCGAGACGTGACGCGGATCGCGTCGGGCCGTCCGGAGGTCTGGCGCGACATTTGCCTGACCAACTGCGGCGCGCTTCTTGACGCCCTGGATCAATTGGCTGCGGAGATGGGCTCTGTTCGCGAAGCCCTGGCGAATGAGGACGGCGAGCGCCTCGAGGCCTTCTTTGGGGCGGCCCGTGAGGCGCGGCGCGAGGTGCTGGACGAATGAGCGAGGCCGACCCCAGCAGTGCGTACCCCGGCCTGCTTGTGACGTTCGAGGGCGTCGAAGGCAGCGGCAAGTCGACCCAGCTCGCGCGGCTGCGGGACTACCTCGAATCGCAGGGTCGCGCGGTCGAGGTGACGCGCGAGCCGGGCGGCACACCCATTGGCGAGGCCATCCGTGAGATCCTCTTGGACCCCCGCAATGAAGCTATGACCGGCACAACGGAGTTGCTGCTTTATGAGGCGGCGCGCGCCCAGCACGTCGCGCAACGGATCCGGCCGGCATTGGAGGCGGGCCGGATCGTGCTGTGCGACCGTTTCGCGGACTCGACGACGGCGTACCAGGGCGCCGGCCGGGTGCTCGCGCCCGAGGTGGTGGGGCGGCTGCACGAGGTCGCCACGGAGGGGGTCTGGCCCGATCTGACGTTGGTGGTCGACGTCCCGGCTGAGGTGGGTCTGGCCCGCGTGACCCAGGGGGGGCCGTTCGACCGGCTGGAACGTGAGGGATTATCATTTCATCAGCGGGTTCGGGCGGGTTTCCTGCGGCTTGCGGAAGAAGAACCCGAACGGGTCAAGGTGGTGGACGGCACACGATCAATAGACGAAGTGGCCGGCGCGATCAGGGCATTGGTGGACGCCTTGCTGAGTCAGCGATGAGCTTTCAAGATATCCAAGATCAGGACGTTCCGGTGCGGTTGCTGCGCAACATACTGGCCCGCGACCGGGTCCCGAACGGCCTGCTGTTTTGGGGGCCGGGAGGCGTGGGCAAACGGCTGGCTGCGCAGGAGATGGCCAAGGCCATCCACTGCGCCGAAGGCGACGCGGACGCGTGCGACCGGTGTCTCTCGTGCCGCAAGGTGGCCAACGGGAATCACCCGGACGTGACGACGATTGCGCCGGTCAAGAAGTCGCGGATCATCGACGTCGATACGGTCCATTTCGTGAACGAGATGGCGTGGTTGCGGCCCTTCGAGTCGCAATGGCGCGTCTTCATCATCCAGGAAGCGGACCGGATGGGCCTTCCGGCGCAGAACCATTTCCTCAAGACCCTCGAGGAGCCGCCCGGCAACTCCCTATTCATCTTGCTCACGGAGTATCCCGGCCTTTTGTTGCCAACAATCTGCTCGCGGTGCCAACGGGTGCGTTTCGGGACGTTGCGCCCGGAGACCGTCGCCGACCTCTTGCAGCAGGGACACGACCTCGAGCCGGAGGTCGCGCGGTCCATCGCTGCCTTGGCCCAAGGGCAGATGTCGCGCGCGCTGGATCTGGTCGAGTCGGACAAGCGGGCCATCGTCCTCGACCTGACGCGCCGGCTGGCCGAGGGGGCGGACCCGCTCGGGTTGGCCGAGGTCTTCGCCAAGCACCTCGAAGAGAAGCGGGCCCAGGTTAGCGCGGCGGTCGAGGCGGACCTGGGACCATCGGATCCGGCGGATGCTTCGCGCGAGGACCGCGAAGAGTTGAAGAAGCAACGCGTGGCCTTCTCCGAGGCGATCATCCGGCGTGATATAATGGATTATCTGTATCTGTTCGAGACATGGTATCGAGACCAGGCCGTGTTCGGCGCCACGCGGGACGGGACGCGCGTCTTCCACCGGGACCAATTGGTGCTCTTGGAGAAGGCGGTTCCCGTCGATTTGGACTCGAAACTGGGGGCCATTGAGAAGGCCCGGGTGTATCTGGAGCGCTTCCTCAATGAGGAACGCGTGTTTCGCGACCTCTTCTTTGCATTGGCGTCCTAGCCCGTTCGTATAGGAGTGCGGCATGTCGCAGGTTGTCAAGGTTCGGTTGCGGAAGTCCACGCGCGCGCTTTCGTTCTTGTCGCGCGATATCCCGGTGTCGCAGGGCGAAGCATGCGTCGTGCGCACGGAGCGCGGGTTGGAATACGGGGTGTGCGTCGAGCCGCCGGCGCCCGTTCCGGAAGAGATACGGAAGAAGCCGACCATGTGCGTCGTGCGCAAGGCGAACTACAACGACGAACATACGCATCGTCAGCTCTTCGCGGATGAGGAGAAGGCGAAGGCCCTGTGCGCGCAGCGGATCCTTGACCGCGGACTCCCGATGCACTTAGTGGATGTGGACTACACGTTCGACCGACGCAAGGTGGTGTTCTATTTCACGGCGGAGGATCGCGTGGATTTCCGCGAGTTGGTGCGCGACCTTGCACACGAGCTCAAGACGCGGATCGAGTTGCGCCATATACAAGTGCGCGACAAGGCGAAACTGATCGGCGGCCTGGCGGCCTGCGGCCGCGAGTTGTGTTGCGCTACTTGGATGTGCGACTTCATGCCGATCTCGATGAAGATGGCCAAACGACAGAACCTGTCGCTCAATCCCGGCAAGATAAGCGGGCAATGCGGGCGACTGATGTGTTGCCTGGGCTACGAAAACGACCAATACGAAGCCTGGAGAAAGAAGAAAAAGCCCGATCAGGCCGCGGCCGCGGTGGCGGCTGAACCAGGGCCAGCCGGCGCAGAAGGCGAGGCCACGGTCGCGCACGTATCCGCGGGGGAACGTGGCCCCGGCGCGCCCGTGGCCGTGCCGGAGCACGAGGCAAGTGCGGCCCCTGCCGCGCCGGGGCCCGCAGACGCGCAGCCCGAGGCGGAACCCGGGCCGGCCGCGGAGGCGCCAGGCCCTGGTGAGCAAAGGGTCGAGAAACGCCCGGCGCCACGGGACGCGCAGCCCAGGCAGCCGTGCACGTTGCGCCGTCGCAGGAGACGCCGCAGGCCCGGGCGCTCGAAGCCGGCCGGCGGCCCCACCAAGCAATGACGCCTCAAGCCGCCGGGTCTTCGGCCGCGACGCTCGTGGACACGCACTGCCACCTTCAGGATGGGGCGTTCGATGCGGATCGGGAAGAGGTGGTGCGTCGCGCGCTGGACGAGCTGGCGTGGCTTGTGGTGGTGGGCGACGGGCTCGAGGCGAGCCGCGAGGCATTGGGGTTGTCCGGCGACCGTGTGCACGCGGCCGTGGGCGTTCATCCGCACAACGCGGCGAGCGTATCCGACGATTCCCTTCGGGAACTCGAAGAACTGGCGGCGCGTCCCGGGGTCGTAGCCATCGGGGAGATCGGCCTGGATTACTACCGCGACCTGGCCCCGCGGGATCGCCAACGCAACGCACTCGAGCGCCAACTGGCGCTGGCCGTGGAAATGGACTTGCCCGTAGTGATCCACTGCCGCGACGCCGGCCCCGACCTGCTCAGCATCGTGGCGCCCTTTCAGGGCAGGCTCCGGGCGGGCGTCATGCACTGCTTCGGCGGGGACGCGGCCTTTGCTGAACGCTGCCTCGAGACCGGATTTCACATCTCGTTCGCGGGCAACGTCACCTACCCGAAAGCGGCTGCGCTGCGCGAAGCGGCGCGGGTCGTGCCGTTGGACCGGCTCCTGGTTGAGACGGACTCGCCCTATCTCGCGCCGCAACGGGTCCGCGGCAAACGGTGCGAACCGCCTTACGTGCGGTACACGGCCGAGCGGCTGGCGGAACTGAAGAACGTCCCGGTGGAAGAGCTGGCGCAACGGACCACCCAGAACGCCTGCCGGCTGTTCCTGGAGGAAACGCAGTGAAGAAGTCTCAGCTTCACTCCCTGCGGGGGCGTCGCCACACGTAGCGGCACAGGACCGCCTGCACGGCCGCGGCCCCGAGCGCGTCGGCCGCGATGTCGAACAGGTCGAACACGCGGTTGGGCACGAAGATCTGATGGATTTCGTCGGTCACGCCGTAGAAACAGGCGAATAACAGGGGAATCCAGAACTGGGCCGCGGGCGGCTTCGGTTGTCGGGAACGGCGCATGCCGACCGACACGACCGCGGCCAGCCCCGCGTAGAAGACGGCGTGGGCCACCTTGTCTTGATACGGAAACAAGGCCGCCGGCACGATCGGGGTCGAATCGGAAGAGAGCCAGAACAGACCCGCGCAGTACAGCGCCGTGGCCAGCCAATAGGGAGCGCTCAAAACGGGGGGCCCTCATGCCAAGCAAAGGGGCCTCGGCCGGCCAGGCCGACAACGGCCCCGATTTCGTCCACGCCGAAGGCCCAGAAGTCGTCCAGCACTTGAAGGCCGCTGACCGGTGCGGCGTTGACGGCGCCCAAGGGCCCCATCGGGACGAGGTCCAGGTCGGCCCGCTCGATGGCGACCCGATCGCCGCTCACCCCTCCCTGCGGGTCGATGGCGAACATGAGGGAGGTATCCGTGCCGTTGGAAAGCAGGTCGGCCAGCAGGAGCAGCGCACTCAAGGCGCCGCGTTCCCTCGAGCGGCCGTAGTCCAGGGCGACTTGGAACGCGGTCGGCGAGTCGATGAACCAGAGATAGGCCGTCGAGGGCAGCAGTTCGTCCGGGTTGTCCTGATAGACCTCCGGCGGCACGGTCCTCCTGATATAGTTGATTCTTCGGACCCTGGCGCGATCGAGCAGGGCGTCGCGCCGCTCGGCGAGCCAAGGGCGCCGGCTGAACTGCACGTCCTGGATGGCGCGCACGATTTGTACCGCGGCGTTCACGGTGAACTGCGCCGCCACGGGGCGCGGACCGCGCAGGTCGAACTCGGCGGGGTCCGTTACGGCGTCGATGGGAACGGGTGGGATGGAGACGATCTGGCCTACGGAAACCAGCCCCGGCCCGGGGACGGCGCCCGGTACGACGAACGCGCGTATCGCGTGCAGTTGCGGGGGGACGAGACGCACGAGGTCATCGAGGCTCAGCAACTGGGGCACGTCGAGCGCGCCGTTATCGAACAGCAGGATCCCGTGCGAGCGCCAGAAGGTCCGCATGTCGTTGGGCAGGCGAAGGGCCTCGTCCAGCGCGTCGCGGCGATGCGGGCTGCGGCCGGCGTACGCCCCCAGCGTGAGGGCGAGTTGCATGGCGAGCCGGGTCCGCGGCGGGCCCCCGTCCGTTGTGGGTTCGAGCAAAGCCGTCAGGTCGGCCTTCGCGCCATCGAGTGACTCGACCAATGCCGAGAAGACGGTGCGTCGCTGCTGCGCATCGAGCGCGGGAAGGAGCCGTTCGAGCCAGCCCAGGCCGTTCATCAAAGAGGCGTAGTCTGCCGTCTCCGCGGTGGCGGTGAGCTGAACAAGGTCCCGCGCCAGCGCCGCCCCGGCGCAGAACCCCGAGACCAGCGCCAGCCGCGGTCCGCGCCCCTCGTCGTGCCTGAGCGAGTAGTCCCAGAACTGCGCCAGCGTGTCCGTAAACGCGTGCGTCTCGAAGAACGTGTGGAACAACGCCCGCCAATCGTCATCGGTCGTCGCCGCATCGATCAGGGCTGGGATGACGTCGCCGGCGAGGTCGATATCCGGCGCTTCACTGAGCATTTCGAGGGCGCGCACGAGGTGTCCCATCTGCGGGTCTGCCATCGTGGTCTTCTCGGTGTCGGTTGTCGCCTCCACGCCCGTCTGTGCAGCGGGGCCGGCTGCCGCCGAGACCGCAGCGAGCAGAACGATGACTGTCGAGACGAGCGTTCCCCTTCGTCGTTCTCGGCGGTGCATACGTGGTGGTCCTGTTCGTCTGGGCCTGCGTTGCGGCTTGTGCAACGGCCTTCGTGTCTCCGGCTGAGGCGCTGTGAGCACGGGACCGGGGATGAGGTCGCCCAGGGCATGAGGTCGCCCAGGGCATGAGGTCGCCCAGGCGGTCAGAGGCGTCTTAGACGGAGCCATCGTTGCCCCGGCTCTCGATGGCTGATTCTGACGGGGCGTGGCGCCGTTTTCAACTCTGCGAGGGCGCTGGATGGCGATCACGATTCGCTTGGCGTCCGCCACTTCGTCATAATGGGGACCTCGATTATCCTAATGAAAATCGGTGAAAGTGAGAATCTGATGGAGGCGCTTAGACGAGTGCAGGCAAACAAAGGGGCCCCGGGCGTTGATGGGATGACCGTCACGAAAATGGAACCCTATCTCCGGGAGGAATGGCCGGGGATTCGACAGTAACTCATGGCGGGCGTCTACACGCCGCAGGCGGTGCGGGCGCTTGAAACACCAGGGCCTTCGGGCGGGGGCAACGGACGCGTCAAGCGCGGCAAGGCTAGGATCGATCTGGGCGACGTCGAAGTGTGCTCGCTCGTGGTGTTGCCGAACGACGCCGGCGCCGAGAACGACTACCGAGAGCGCTATGCCCAGGCGACCGAGGACGAAGGCCGCGAGTTCTAGGCCCATGCGAGTGCGTTTGGGCCGCCGCTGGCACGCTCGGAACCCACGAAACCTTAGGAGACCGCAATGAAAACGATGGCCGCCGTGGCGCTCGTCACGATCTTGATTGCTCTCGTCGCATCGAAGGCGCCAGCCGAATTCCGGGCCGGCGTGGCGGTCCGCACGGTGAACCCGGACCCGCTGCTGCCGGTCAGCGGCGGCGTGGGACAGCCGAAAGCCGCCACGAAATGCATCGGCGACCTGACGGTGCGCGCCCTCGTCCTCGAGGAGGACGGGGTGCGGGTGGCCATCGTGGGCGCCGATTTCCTCGGGTTTCCGGGGGTGCTCTGCCAACGGGTCCGCGCGCAGGTCCCGTGTATCCCGCCGGAGAACATCCTGATCGGATCGACCCACACGCACAGCGCACCGGACATGTACGGGTTCGCCAACGAAAAGGGCGAGACCGCGGCCGACATGGACTACATCGCCATGGTGTGTGACCGCATGGCCGAGGCCATTAACGCGGCAGTGGACGGGCTCGAGCTGGCCGCCGTGAAGATCGCCACGGATCGAGCCAAGGGCAAGATCGCGTACAATTACTATGCCGAAAAGCTCTACGACCCCCGCATGAGCGTGATCCAGGCCGTCGACGCCCGCGGCAAGCCCATCGCCACCCTCGTCAACTACGCGACCCATCCCGAGGTCATCGGCTCGAAGCAGGGCATCCTGTGCCCCGACCTCTGCGGGCCGCTCTACGAGCGCATCGAGGCCAAGGGCGGGGGCACGGCCGTCTTCATGAACGGCGCCCAGGGCGGCATGGTCACCGCCGACTGCCGCGGACCCGACGGCAAGGACGTCCAGACGTGGGACGAGTGCATCCGCATCGGCCACTTGATGGCCGACGAGGCCCTACGGATCGTCCAGGATGCGCCCGTGTGGAAGGCGCCGGGGCTCTTCTGCGCCGCCACGACCATCACGTTCCCGGTGGACTCCGACCTGCTGCTGGCGGTGGTCAGGGAGTCGCCGCTGGACTTCGAGGTGGGCGAGGACCGGGCCATCGCGACGCAGGTCAACGTGGTGAACCTGGGCGACGTGCAGATCCTCACCATCCCCGGCGAGGCGCTGCCCAACGTGGGCTATTACCTCAAACGCAACATGCACGGTGCCCACAACCTGCTGTTCGGGCTCACCAACGACGCGTTCGGCTACATGCTGGCGAAAGTGGATTGGGACAGCTTCGACCGCTATGACTACATCACCAGGACGTGTCTGGGCGAAATGACGGCCGAGATCTTCTTGGATCAGGCCCTCAAGTTCGCCGACGCCTGCCCGCGGCCCAAGCAGCCGTGACCCGCGCGGCGCTTGCCGTGCAACCATTTGGGTGGAAAGGGGTTATGGGATCGATCCCGCCCCCTGTCGCGGCTCGATTTACCCACGGAAACGCTAAAGTGCCGCCCCTCTCTTGCCGATAAGGAGATCGTAGGAAAAGGAGAAACCCGACGTTCAGAGGAGGCCCAAACCATGGCTGGTATCACATCATTGGGCGGCGTCGGGGCCGGTCTCAGCCAGGCGCAATTCCGAGTGGAATATCAGGCACGTGTGCTGAAGGAACAGCAACAGGTGACCCGGTCCCTTGGAGCCGTAGCACTGGAGTTGCTCCGTAGCGTCATGACGGTGTCGGAGGGACACGACCTCGACGTGCAAGCCTAGCACTCAGAGACACTCCTTTCGGAAGGGCGTATCGCATGGAGGCGATGCGCCCTTTCACTTCGCCGCGCCGGGCGCCGCGCTGGCCCGCGCCGCCGCCGCGTGCTACCATCGGCGCTGGACGCCCGCGAATCCCTCGGGAGGAGGCCCCTCATGGATGCGATACTGCTTCTCGCCCTGCTCGCCCTCGGCCTGGTCTACGCGCCGCGCGCCTGCGCCTCCGCCGAATCAGACCCCGTCACGGCGCTGGACATCCGGGACTACCTGATCGCGAACAGCCCGTGGGTGGACCCGGAACGCACGGTCGATACCGTCAAGATCGGGGACCCGTCGCGTGCCGTGGACAAGGCCGGCGTGTGCTGGTACGCCTCGATCGAGACGATCCGGGCGGCCCACGAAGCCCGGTGCGCTCTGCTCATCTGCCACGAGCCGACGTTCTGGGAGCACGACGCGCCCGAGACCTTGTGGCGCGACAAAGCCCCCGGCGCCGCCAAACGCGAGTTTCTCGAGCAAACGGGCATGGTCATCCTGCGCGCGCACGACACCTGGGACCAGTGGCCCGAGGTCGGCATCCGCGATTCCTGGGCCGCCTTCCTCGGCCTCGGGAAGAGGGTATACGCAAGCGCCGACCACAACTACCACGCCATTCATGAGGCGCCCGAGCAAACCCTGAGGCAATTCGCACGCTACGTGGCCGCCCGGATCGCGCCCCTCGGCGAAGACAGCGTCCGGGTGATGGGCGCCCCGGACCGCCTGGTCCGGCGGGTGGCCGTCGGGGTCGGCTGCGCCGGCCCGGACAAAGAGTGCGTCGAGGCGGGCGCGGACGTCTGCATCGTGTGCTACGACGGCGCCAGCTACTGGGCCGTGCGCGAACGGCTCCACGAGATGGGCGCGGCCGTGATCGCGGTCGAGCACGGGACCAGCGAGATGCCCGGCATCGAGAACCTGGCCAGGCATCTCGCCCAGCGCTTCCCGCGGGTCACCTTCCACTACCTCGCCGAGCACCCGCGGCCGTGGACGGTGCGGGCGGGGGACGAGTGATGCCCCGATTCGGCGTCACGCCGCGCAAGCAGGCCGAATTGGACGCGCGCATGGAGGCATGCGGCCTGCGCGAAGCCGACCTCGAGGAGCGTTTCATACGCGGCCGCGGACCCGGCGGCCAGAAGGTCAACCGATCCGCCTCTTGCGTCTACCTTCGGCACAAGCCCACGGGCCTCGAGGTCAAAACGCACCAGGCCCGGTCCCAGGCGTTGAACCGCTTCTACGCGCGCCGCCGCCTCTGCGAGCTCCTCGAAGCACGTACCCTCAGCGACCAAAGCCCCGAGGCCCTCGAACGCGAGAAGATCCGCAAGCAGAAAGCCCGGCGCCGCAGACGGCGCGCGGCCAAGCAGTAGCCCCAACACCCGGTTTTCTTTGGAAGGGGGTACGGGGGGAACCTTTCTTTTTTCCAAAAGAAAGGTTCCCCCCGTCCGACTTCAGGCCAATTTCGGCACTTCGAAGCCCTTGCGGTAGTTGCGGGTCAGCAGCTTGTTGGCCTTGCGGCTCCCGTACCCGGTGACCTTCTCCCTGTCCGGGTCAAATTCCAACTGCTGTTCCACGCGGTACGCGACGTTGGCCAGGTGGCAGTGAGCGGCGCCCACGTGGCCGATCCGCGGCGGCGCGGGGTTCTTGCTCATGTCGCGGCTGCGCACCAGGCGCAGAAACGTGTCAAAGTGGTTGCCGTTGACCCAGATGTCGTCGCCCGGGCCTTGTTCGTCGGGGATCTCGTTGTTCTTCTTATCGAAGCACGTGCTGCCGACCATGTAGCCCTCGGAACCGTAGAAGAGGTTGCCGACCCGCTGGCCGCCCTCGTCGTTCGTGGCGCGCCCGCGCACCTCGAACACCAGCATCTTGCCGTCGTCGTAGCGGAACGTCGCCACCTGCGTGTTCGGGGTCTCGGCCTGGTCCTCGTACGTGTACCGGCCGCCCATGCTGCTCACCCGCACCGGCAGGCGTTCGCCCAGCCCCCAGACCGCCACGTCCATCTGGTGGACGCCCTGGTTGCCGATGTCGCCGTTGCCGTAGTCCCAGAACCAGTGCCAGTTGTAGTGCACGTAGCGGCTGCTGTACGGCCGCTCCTGCGCCGGCCCCTGCCACAGGGTCCAGTCCAGGTGGGGCGGCGGGTCGTGCGGTTCGCCGGACCCGATCGAGTCGCGGTTCTTGTAACACAGCGCGCGCGCCATGTAGACCTCGCCGATCACGCCCTCGCGAAGCCGCTGGATGGCGCGCGTCCAGCCGGGATCCGAGCGGCGCTGCGTGCCCACGAGCACGACGCGTCCGTGTTCCTCGGCCGCCGCGACCAGTTGCCGGCCCTCGAACACGTTGTGCGTCATCGGCTTCTCGACGTACACGTCTTTGCCCGCCTGGCACGCCCAGATGCTCCCGAGCGCGTGCCAGTGGTTGGGCGTCGCGAAGCTGACCGCATCGATCGAGTCGTCGGCCATCAGGTCGCGCATGTCGACATAGGTCTTGGGCTTCTTGCCCGTCTTCTCCTCGAGGGCCTTCGCCCGCCCCTCGAGCACGTGCGCATCCGGATCGCACAGCGCCACCACCTCCGAGCCCCCGAGCGCCGTGAAACCCCCGATGTGGCTCCCGCCGCGACCGTGGATGCCCACGCACGCGACCCGGATGCGCTCATTCGCCCCGAATACCTTACCCTTCGCCATGGTCCCGGCGGCCACCACCGCCGCGGCGGACGTGCCCAAGAACTGCCTGCGCGTAAGTGCCATGATGTTCCCTCGCTTTCCGTCTCTCGTAACGACCGGTCATCGGTCGTCTGTTGCAGCCGGTGTTTTGCTCGAGGCTATCTGTACACGTCCTTCCGATGTCCGACACGGACCACAAGAACTACAAGCCGATCGTCATGGATTTCGTAGATCACCCGGTAGTTGCCAATCCGAATCCGCCAAGCGTCTCTCCCGCTCAGCTTCTTGACGCCGTGCGGCCGCGGGTCACCTGCAAGCCTGCGGATGAGATCGACTACGCGGTCGCGATGTGGCAACGGGATCTTCGAAAGCGCCCTTTGTGCCGACCGTTCGATGAACAGTTCGAACTTCAAGCCTGCTCCCCAGATTGGATCTCCCGGACGGCGTCCTCAAAGAGGATGGGTTCGGATGGCCGAGCTTTGGCTTGATCGTAGGCACGGATGTCTTCAAGTTCTTCAAGCTCTTCCATGAGTTGCTCCCATTCTGAAAGAGGAACCACAACGGCTGTCTTCCGGTTCTTATCATCAACAAGGTATTCTGGATGAATCGCAATCATGCCTATGTGATCTCCTGTCCGCAGACTGCACCTCAAGGTGTCTGAGTCCTCAGGCTCTGCATCTCACGCTTCACATTCTACCATACGTGAATTCTGGGGACACCATACTTCATTCGTGTCCTTGTTGCGTCCGTCGCTCAACTTCCCCGCAGGTTGCGAGGAAGTTGGGCACTCTAAGGCGGCACGGCCATAGGGAAAGCCTCGTTCGTCCACAGATTTCACAGATTGGCAGAGAACACGAGAAGAGGCATTTGTTGGCTCTTGTTCTCGTGAGGTTGTGTGTTGCGTTCGCTGTTGCGAAGAAGTTGGGCGGGCTAGGGCGGCACGGCGATGATTCCCTCTTGGCCTTCCGCTTCCTGCGCTTTCTGCTGGCCTTTTGCGCTCAAAGCATCCTGGACGCGAGCGGCCTCTCTCCCATAATCCTCTCCATCCGCGTAATCCGTGTCAAAGCTCTTCTCTTGCTCCCCCTCTTGCTCCGTTTTCTCCTCCTTTCCCGTCAAATCATCCTGTTCATCCTGTTCATCCTTGTCGGAACGCTCCTCTTCGTCTGCGTCTTCCTCAGCCTCGTCTTCGTCTCTCGCCGGGTAGAAGCCGTGCTCTTCGTAGAACCGCTCCTCGCGTTCGAGTTCTTCTTCTTCGAGGAACGGTACGCCTGCCTTGAGGGCGGCCCGCCGCCGTTTTTCGTAGGCTATGGCATCCTCGAGGACGCCTTCGGCCTTTTTGAGTATCGGCCTCGTGCGGTCGGGCAGGCCGAGGGGTTGCTGGCTCGCCGTCTTCTCCTCGGCCGCGGCGATCTCCTGCATGAGCTCACGCCGATACTGGCGGTGCTCGCGGGCCAGACGCAGGAAGGCCTGCAATGCGGCGCTCATCTTCGAGGACTCCATGGAATACTCGGCCCCGGAGGCCCGGGTGGTCTCGGTGAAGCCATCGAGGCTGAGCGCGGCCGCGGCCCGGCTGACCATGACCTGGAGCAGGGCGACGGTATGCGCCAGGTGGACGTCGACGCCCTCGCCCTTGCCGATGTAATGGTCGACGAGGCGGTCGTACTCGGTCTGCTCATAGACGCAATTGGGGCGGTTGTTGAGGGGGATCTCGAGCAGGTCGTCCTCGGCGAAGGGGCAGGCCCCCCACAGCACGCAACTCTCGCCGCAGCGCTGGAGACGGCGCGAATACAACCCGTGGATGCGGGCGTTCTCGTTCCCCTTCGGGGCGCCGGTGAGGTGGTTGCCGCCGTGGTGGGAGCAGCGTCCGCTGGAGTGGGTGGACGTACGCCTGCACGGGGTGCCATCGGGGCAGACGCCGCCACAGATACGGCGCCCGAGTTCATGCTCGAGCGCATTGACGCGCTCGAACCACACGAGCGGCCACCCCCTGGCACGGGGCGTGCCCTGGTCGGTCCTCATGGCTTGTGACATCGAGCAATCCTCTCATTATATTAGCCCACCCTGTTGCACTCGGGGCTCGGGAGATTGAGGGATTGAGGGACTGAGGGATTGAGGGATTGAGGGATTGAGGGAATGGGAAAAGAGAACGCGATGCTTGAAGGAGCGGGCGTTGCGCGGAAGCGGGTGGGCGAAATGCTCAAGGTGCTCGGTGGGAAACAAGTGGTGTTTGGTTGACGGATTGGCTAGTTGTTATGCTTAATCGTTTTATTAGTAGGCATGGTGTCCCCAGAATTTCCAGAGGGGAAAGATGCAACACGGATTTCGCGGATTGGATGGAATGGGTGGACTGGTGAGGATGGTGGCGCGGCGTGACTTGGCCGGGCGCTCCGGCAATCCGTCAAATCCGTGGAATCCGTGTTGTATTCCTATTCGCCCGGACAGTGAGCGTTTGAACTGGCGCGCTGTTTCGTGATGGGTTAGGGGCATGGACAAGGCACTGGGGACGCCAGATCCTGGCGCGGTATATGGCGGGATGGGGCGTGGGAATGCGCGGTCATGGGATTGTGCGGACCCGGGAGGGAATCTGACAAGCTGTCGGACTGGGGCGCAATGTGGGTAGCGCCTGCAAGAAAACGGGGAGTTGCCGGGACGTGGTTACGCGGCGGGGAACAAGCCCGTCCAGAAGGCACAACAGGACCTGATATTTCGATTCCGCTGAAAAACCCCCTTGGTTCAGATCGTGGGCGACGGGGAGGGCTGTGGGGGCCCGGGCACTTGGCATTTGGAAACCGTGTTGTGCTCTGAGGTTGGCGAACAGAGCGCATGTG
>Ga0114930_10002060_pt1 | contig 18467 bp, 15 predicted proteins | sample AnhtaG_FD_87300 | JGI IMG/M metagenome (GOLD analysis project Ga0114930, IMG submission 87300) | Deep subsurface microbial communities from Anholt, Denmark to uncover new lineages of life (NeLLi) - Anholt_01485 metaG | ecosystem: Environmental > Aquatic > Marine > Oceanic > Sediment | place... | reverse complement strand
TAAAGAATATTGTCTTTGGGTATGAGATTTTCGTAGACGGTTGGACCGTAAATGAAAGTGGTTTGTGAGGTTTTTGGTATCGAAAACATATTATCACACTTAAATCATAAATTTTAAGTGATAAATGTGAATAACTAATATAAATGCTTCGATATCTATCGATTTACAAGTAAAAAATCGCCAGATCAGGCGTTAATTTGTGATGTATAATAGCAAATATTATGTTCAACGAGAATTTTAATGGAAGCAGTGTAATAATTTAATCGAAGTTCGGGACTTTTCCGACAATCTCAAAGAATGGGCTAAAATAACTCTCGATTCCTTAGAGGGATTGGAAAAAATTGGATTAATTAGTGTAGAAAAGAAATTAGACAAAACATTTATGGATTCAGTACAATTTGTTTGGGAAATTACCACAGTGGTTAATGATGTTCTGACTGGTCTAAAAGACATAGAAATTAAATCTGTCGACAAGAAATTAGAAATACATAGAGGGAATCCAATAACTTTGTCTGCAATATTGGGTCTAAGAAAAATAGGAATAAGAGCTATAGATAACCACTTTGATGATTTTTCAATTTCTGCATCATCTTTAGGCTTGTATGAAATTGGTATCGAAGTAATTAAGAATAATTTAAAGCATTTTGACGATCCAGTTGGACTGATTTTAAGTAGAGGTAGCCTCAGCAAATATATTATAGTAAAGAATTTAGAAGAAATTGCAAATGTGGCTTATAAAAAAGATAGGAAAAAATATGAAAAAACTATAGAAGATTCCATGATATATTTATGGGTATTAGGAGCATTTATAAATAAATATTTCCCTTTATATACTAATTTGATGATTAATGAATTAAAGGAATCAAATACTCTTGTTATCCAAACTCAATTTGAAAAAAATAGTAATAAAGCCAAACATTTTATTGATGAGAAATGTTTAGAGCTAATAAAAGAATTGAGTGAATTTGAAAAAGTGTGGAAGTCAAGTTGATTTTATAAATATAGAGTTATTATATAATAATGCTCGGAATTATTGTATCTAAGACAATTTTAACATCATCATTTTTTTAAAAAAATAAAAATGACACCAATTATAGCAAGGATTATATCAACCATTGGATCAAACAAACTTCCAAGTAACATCCATAAAGATCTTATTGGTTCACTGAAAGTAGAAGCTTGAGAATAAAATTCATTACGAATGATCGGAAATAAATTCCACCAAAGAATACCAGCTATAATCAAGCTGACTATTTTTTCAATCCCTTTTACCATTTTATTTCATCTGTTTTGTCTATTTTTTATTTTGTCCTTTATCCAATAAACTAGAAATAATTAGATTAATCAAAAGACCAATAAATGCACCAAAAATAAATACAATAAAATTTTCTTTTGAGAATAACTGCGGTTTCAACCAAAATATTTCAAAAATCCCAATAAGCATTAGCACAAGAAAGTAAATAATAAACCAATATCGTAGAGTTTTATATTTAGGTCGGTTGATTATTTCTTTACGATTTATACCTAATGTTTCGTGTAATTTAAGCTTTTTTTCAAGTTCAATAACAGTTTTTACCACATCAATGTAATCAGATCCTTCTTTGTAAATGGAATACATGGCAATGAAAGCTAGTATAATAGCTAAAATTGGCCAGATTATTAGCAAACTGATATCCTGAACATTGAATTGAAATCTTAAAATAAAAGCTGCTGCTAAAACAACATATAAAGCCCATGAAAAATGTTTCATTTCCTCCCAGATTGCGTAACCATGACCTCTAGCTAATTCTGATTGAATGGCTAACCATTTAAAGAGTTTATCTTCTTCATCCATTGAAAATTAAACAGTTGTTAATAGGAATAAATGTTTCTGCCGAATGTCTTTCGGTAATTCTATTTTTCTTAGACTTTAAAGAGCATAAATCCCCAATCTTGCAGTCACTATACCTCGGACTTAAGTACCATAGGCCTGTAATAGCTCTCTTCATCACAGTTTTCCATCTCATCCGGCATTTTATCTCCCAAATCTTTCCCATCCATTTCTTTAGTCAACTGGTTATAATATTTATTAATGTATTCTAATTTAAACATTTCGAAATTCGGTCATGTGAATAAAATACATGTGTCATCGGTTAAGAGTAAATTTGTGGTTGAACACTGTTGAATCGGATCACACGGATGCGTCCGGATAAAAAATTAATCCGTGAAAATCCCTCAAATCCGTGCCATCCGTGTTCCTTGATGAATACTATTTCATCAGCCCCATGCCCATAACCCAGCCACTTCCATATTTTTCTGCCACCTCTATTTTAGAAAATCATCAATCAACAAGTTCAATTTATACAAGCTGGTAACAATTTATAAAACACTACCAAATATCAGACGGGATTAACAGGATATGGATTGCTTATTTTCATCCTGTGTATCCTGTTAATCCGGTCCATTAATTCAGGAAATACTAATTCATGTTTGGGAACATGTCCTGATTAGTGAAATTACCCACATGATGTTGAAGAGAAACTTCTTTTTTTTTATACTTGACCTAATTTTCAAAAATTTTTCATTAAAACTAAATACTTCCAGTTCATTTCATGCATCCGGTGGGGTTTAAATGTTCGATAATTGGTATGCAACAGCCTGTAGAAGCTCGGTTAACCTGTTTGGCTGGCTTATTGATATTGAACGCTTCAAAAAGAAGAGTGGGGATTCTGTCAGCCAGGAATTTCTTGATAGCTTGAACTTTTGCGGACTTGATGTTGAGCCATACGAATCCCAGATACTTGCTATCTCTGGCGCTGCCTCAGCTTTTATATTATTATTGGTGCTGGATATTTTTTTATTCAAATTCATTGATTTCGGCTCGAACACGATCATTTTCATGATCCTGACCACTCTTTTATTACCTGCGGTCTTGCTGGTATATCTCAGTGAGTATCCCAAGATACATGCACGGTTCATGAAGATACATTCATTGGGTGACATCCCTGAGATCCTCTCATATATTGTCATGAGCATGAAATTGGTATCCAACATGGAACGTGCCATCTCGTTTGCTGCTGCAAATTCGGACCGGCCCCTGGCCCGTGATCTGCGAAAACTCATCTGGGATATGCATGTGCGGGTTTACACAAGCATGGATGAAGCCCTTATCTCATTTGCTAACCAGTGGGGTAAGAACAGCGAATATTTCAAAAGGGCTCTGCACCTGGTAAAGAGCAGTACGAACGAACCCGATGAAGCACAAAGGATAATGGCGCTGAACAAAAGCCTTGACATAGTGCTTGAAGGGACAAGGCACATGATGGAAGGGTTCGCAGCCCGTTTGAAAACGCCCACATATGTGCTGTACAGTATCTTCATCTTAATACCGCTTGCCCTGGTTGCACTTCTGCCTGCCATGAGCATTGTGGGGGTGCGAATAGATACTGTGACATTGATACTGGTGTATAATCTTATCCTGCCTCTGGCCACTTTTTGTTATGCCGAATATATCCTGCTTCAACGCCCTGCAACTTTTCCACCCCCAAAAATTCCTGACGACCATCCCAGACTTGCTAATATCAAAAATATCAAGCGCAGCATGATTATATTATCATTAATTGTGTCAATTTTAATCGGCGCATCGGGATATCTTTGGTTAGCCAATGGCAATCCTTTTGGTATAGTAAGCACAGGTGCCATGACCGGGTACATCCCTGCACCATTTTCACTCATATGGGGCGCTACGGTGTTCATCACGATCTACACCATTGGGGTGTATACTCCATATAAAAACATCAGGGACGGTATCAAAGAGATCGAGCGGCAGTTCTCAGATGCTTTATTCATATTGGGGCGGCGTATCAGTGAAGGCCGCTCTCCGGAATGGGCCTTCATGCAGACCTCCCAGACCATGAAAGGTACCCGTATCGGGGATGCTTTTCATGATGTTGCAGGAAATCTGTCTTTAATTAGAACAACGTTAAAGGGAGCCATTTTCGACCCGGAATATGGTGCATTCAGGAACATCTATTCAGAAAGGGTACTCACCACCATGCGATTGTTTACTGAAAGTGTACATAAAAGTCATATTGCAGCAGGGATAGCAATCGTGAAACTGGCTGACCATTTGAAAGAGTTACAGGAAGTGGAAGATAATATTAAAAGTTCCCTGTATGATGTGACATCTACCATGAAATCCACTGCCATGATATTTGCACCATTGATAGCAGGTGTTACATTAGCTTTGTCAGAAGTGATCCAGAAGATATTACAGAATATATCGCTTGAGGCCGACAGACTTCCAGAGGATATTGGATTGGCAACAATAATGGCAGATGTGGGGGGAGGAATGGAACAAAGCATACATCCAGATTTGTTTATTATGGTTATAGGGGTCTACATGATTGTCTTGGTCATCATTCTGGTACGATTCGCTGGTGGTATAGAATATGGGGGAGATAAAGCGCAGTTCATGTATGAACTGGGTCATATATTGCCTGTTTCTATTCTGGTTTTCACCATTTCAGTTGTGGTTAGTCGGGTACTTTTTGCTTCAATAGTCTGAAAAAATTCGAAATCTTTAAGTATGTTCTATGAGGTTGCTGGGGATGGAGGTTGCAGTATATGCTTAAAGCTAATAACTTATTTCGAAATAACGAGAATGGCATGGAATTGCCTATAAATATCGTAGTAATGCTTGTTGTGGGAATGGTAGCTCTTGCTGCTCTTCTGGCAATAATACCAGAGGCTAAGGAGAATATGGAAATAGAACTAATATCTGTTTACAATAATAATGGTTCTACTGCCAATATCGAAAATGGTGCAAAGACATCAATAGATGTCGTAATGAGCGTCTATGATCGTGATAATAATCCGGTGGAAGGGGCCAGTATAATCATATCAGGGGGAGGTAGTATGGGTTCTAAGAAAACAGATGCTACCGGCCAGACAACTGTTACAGTTCCCGAGGTTCTAATTCGAATAAACCAGGATTCTATAGACCTCAAACTGGTTGCAAAAGCTAATGGATTCCATGATTATATTGATGAAACTGCTATTCTGATAACGTGAATATGCTTAGTGACGAAACAGGGGCAGTTGGCCTGCCAATGCGAATGGTTGTACTGACCATTGTGGGCATGGCAGGTCTTGCTGCAATGATAATTGTAATTGGGGATCTGAATGTAGTTCCCCTGAGCATGCACGGGAATATTATCGGCATTGAGAACAGTACCACCAACAGCCTTTTACATGCCAATAACGGCACAAAAAACGTAACTGTTGAAGTTATCGATGTGGATGGAAACTCAGTAGAAAGGGCAACAGTGGTAATCTTCGGTCTAAAAAGCTCAGCATCAGGACTGACAGACAGGGATGGGCGTGCTGTACTTGTTGTTGATACCTCTTCAATTAAAGTTGTTGGAGAAGGATATTTAAAATTAGTTGTTAAAGCAGATGGATTTGCAGACTATAAGAATGATTATGCATTAAAAGTGGTTGATAATTGACATATTATTCTGAGGATTTTTCCAACTTTGAGTTGGTAAATATTAGCCCTTATTTTTATCTTTCTCATGACATCTCGGAGGCTTATTCAAGTAGCCATTTCCATACAGGCATTACCTTTATTTTCTTGTTTTCCGACATGTCCTCAAATTCCTCGTCGTCTGTAAGTATTAGCCCCTCATCAAGATCATACATTGTCAGAGCTTCCAGTAAACCTCCAAATTCTCGGGTCTTGTTGTTCTTCAAATCAGCAGTTACCTGTATAGCACAAGTTACACTGCCATTTTCCAGAACAATGAAGTCACACTCTTGCTTCCCTTTGTGGTAGTAAATGTCTTGATACTTTCTCTTAAGTTCGATAAACACAAGATTCTCCAAAAGTTTGCCATAATCGCGTGAGAACTTGAATGATACTAAATTTATAAGTCCGGTATCGATCACATACACTTTCTTTGGCGAGTATATCTGTTTCTTAACAGAATAATCATACTTTGGTATAGTGAACACAAGGTATGAGTTCTCTAAGTAACTTATGTAGTTCTTGACGGTATTAATGCTCACATCCAGCATGAGCTTTAATTTATTGTAGCTAATCTCACTGCCGTAGTTGGAGAAAAGATAAAAGGACAATTCCTTCAATGCTTTTTCATCATTAAGTCCATATCTTGCGAAAATGTCTTTGTATAAAATGTTCTCATATAATGTCTTGAGTATCAGGTCATTCTTATATTTCAGGTACTCAGGTATTCCGCCTTGTTTCAGGTATTCAACGAAATGCCTTTTGATATCTGCCCGGTCTTCAGTCAACAGGACCTTAGGAATATCCATGTCCCTGAATGTTAAAAATTCCCTGAATGAAAATGGAAATAGTTCTGTACCGATATAACGGCCGGTAAGCCTTGTGCCCAGTTCCTTGCTCAGCATTGAGGAATTAGAACCTGTTATAATAAATTTGAATCCTCTATCATGCATTCTCCTTACAAAAAGTTCCCAGTTCTCTATATTCTGGATCTCATCGAAAAGCATGATTTTGCTTTTCCCAAATAGTTCGAGAAAAGTCTCATAGAGCAGATCGAAATCCGAAACAGTGAAATCCAACAGCCGTTCATCTTCAAAATTGAAATAATAAATGGTATCTCCTTCAAAGAAGTGTTTGTTAATTTCTTTGAGCAATGTGCTTTTGCCAGATCGCCTCAATCCTGAGATTATCAATATATGTGGCAATTCTATCTGGTCAGATATACTATCCAATGCATATCTTTTTACATAAATGTCATCACTTTCGAACTCTTTTTTTTGCTCTAGTATGAGTTCTTTCAGTGTTCTTGATTCCATATCATTTATAAATGCCATTTTTGCTTATATAGGTTGTCATCCCAAATGACTATATTATGCAAAAAATCATCATTACAAATGATTATTTCAGCATTAAACTATCATTGTAATGAAATGTGTTGGATATTATGCTATTTCGGGCTGCCTGTTAGTAATAATGAATTTAACGATCACAGCAACTGCAAAAAGCAATGCCAGTCCTGAAGGGAAATAGGTGGATCGAATAATATCCCATCTATCGGCCCAGACCAGATACCCGGTAACTATCAACGCAATGGATGCTATTATCCCGGATAGTTCAACAGGTACCTTGATACTGCCGATCGAGATCTTATTGATATTTTCCTGACTCTGTATTCTCTTTTTTGCAGCATCTAACTCTTTTTTAAGGGATTCGATCTCTGTTTTATAAGTATTGTTCAATGAATCTGCAAAAGCTGATGCATCTTCTTTGATGGTTTTTTGAACCTGGATCAGTTCTTCGGTTTTATCATTTATATCCCTAATTTCTTGCTGGATCGAATGTATAGATTCATGATTCAGATCGGTTGATTTCACTGTTTCAAGATCCACTGTCAATCCTTCAATAATACTTTGACACTTTTTCATCTCGACCCGCAATTCCTGGATATCAGGATCGATCAACTGGTCCGGATCAACATTCTCAATAAGGGTAATCCCCTTGTCATCTTTACTTGCAGACAGTCTCCTCTCCACTGCACGCAGCCGCCTATCCAGGCTTCGAACACTTTGATCAAAGGATTCTATCCTCCCGTTAATATCTAATTCTCCATATTCCCACCCATGCTGCATTCTTAAACATCAAATAATATATACGTTGTTATCTTCAATACTGAGCGGGTGGGAAATTGTGGAAAGATGAACGAGGTGCCGATACTATCCCATTGAAACTGATTGTCTATCTGGCGATCGTGGGTATAATAATAGCAATGGTAGCTATAGGTTTGAAAAACGCCCAGCCACCAATGGATACTGCCATAATGGACCGGCAAATGGACGAATTTAAGTCTTCAATTGAAATAATGCAAACCGGATATTCCAGGCCCATCTCTGACCCGCAGGCACCTATTGGAAATATCAGGAGTTTTGAACTGGTATTGCCTGACAGCCTGGAATACATATCTTTTGGGGTGGACCCTGACCCGGATAATAATGGAATTCTCAAAGACACATCACCCGGACTGATTACAGACAATGGTGATGTGGTTTATGTTAAATTAAGAAATACTGGAAAAATTCTGGTCAAACTTGATGATGATATCCACATCAGGGAGGGTATATTGAATGATGGGCACTGGACAATAAACGAGCCTCATCAGGGAGTTGTGCTTACCGGAAGCAGTCAGTCTGTGGTATTTGAGCTGGTAAATGATGGGGGCTACATATACACAATATCCCACCTGACAGATGATTTCAATGCTTACATAAATCCTGATACTAATGGCGGTCTGCCTAATGGAGTATTGTTGTCAACAAGTCCGGTTTTAATTCCTGCAGATAATGAAACTGCCTCCAGGATAACTGTTCAGATAATTGATAATACTGGAAAGAATGTCAAATCCGAAGGCCATCTCATCAACCTGACCAGCAATAAAGGATATCTGAGTAATGATCAAATAATTACCAGTTCCCACGGTAGCGGCAGTGTGTTTATAACTTCGGACGAACTGGGATTGGGAGTGATCACTGCCCGATCCCCTGGACTGCATGAGGGCACTGCTGAAATAGTCTTCAAGGTGAATTCAGTAACAGTAGAATTCAATGAATGGATAAAATATTCACCAGGAGAGGGTGAACCATCAGAACTTATCACAGATTTTTTTATTTCACACAATGGGGAATATAGTATCATCCTGACAGGCTGGGGTACAGAAGCACACTGGCCGTTATCACCAGAAGGCTGGCCCATTGGCAGGATCGAAGTGGACGGGATGATTTTAGGGGAAAGAGAGGTTGACAGTGGATCCCGTATTGAAGTGTCATACGGTAAAATAATGCTGGATGAAGGGGTTCATACAATAAGAGTGACCATGACCAACGATCTAAATATACCACTTATTGGTGATAGGAACTTATTTGTGGAAAAAATAGAATTTTCTTGACGCTCTCCCGAACGTCAAGATATGAATTAACTTTATTTATTTTAATTACTTATGCGTGCGCATATGAGCAGAAAGTCCAGCCTTGGACTTTACCACCTTACCGCAAACTTTACATACGAGCTCGCTCGTTGATCCCATCTCTTTGCGAAGTTCAGCTTCCAACTCTTTCTCTTTAGAACTTGATTCTTCTTCCTCTTCGAATTCGTCCTCATATTCCTCTTCTTCTTCCTCTTCGAGTTCTTCCTCATCCTCGGATTCTATTTCTTCCTCGTATTCCTCTTCAGATTCTTCCGTCTCCTTTGACATTTTATAATCATCCCAGCCCATCCATGCCAGAACCAGTCCTACAAAGAAGATGCATACTCCGAAGATACCGACAATAAATAGGACAAGAATTTCATAAAATGGATAATAATCAATTAAACGAACATAAGTGGAAAGATAAGGTATCCTCACAAAATACCATGCAATACCCACTATTACTAATATGATTCCAATAAGAAGATTTAGCAAACCTTTATTTTTATTTTCCATAAAACTCACCTGCTTCAATTATTATTTTCAAAGTTATTTAAATGTTTCGCGGAAAATCGATTGCCAGAGAGCTACTTTTAAATTAACCGTTTCTTAACAGCCTCGGCATGGGCATTTAATCCTTCAGCTTCTGCAAGTGAAATAATAGTATTTGCAAGCCCTTCCAATCCTTGTTTACTGATCTTTTGTATAGTGGATTTCTTTACAAAATGGTCCACATTAAGTCCTGAATATATCCTGCCGTATCCGGCAGTGGGAAGTACATGGTTGGTACCTGAAGCATAATCACCTGCAGAGACGGGAGTATATTTACCTACGAAAATCGAACCTGCATTGATAATATCATCTAGGACCCTGGAATCATCATTGGTCATGATCTCCAGATGCTCTGGTGCGAATCTGTTTGAAAAGTCAATACAATCTTGAAGTGAATCTGCCACCAGGATAGCCGCATTTTCAAGCGACTGATTTACAATATCTTTTCTGATCGCGGTCTTGATCATCTCAGATAAAATATCCCTGACCCGTTTAGCCAGGTCATCTGATGTGGTCACCAGCACTGATACTGCATTTGGATCATGCTCGGCCTGGGCTATCATATCTATAGCAATGAATTCAGGATCAGCTGTCTCATCGGCAATAATCAGCACTTCACTGGGTCCGGCAGGGAAATCGATCTCGCACTTGTCCCTTACCAGCATCTTTGCAGCAGTAACATACACATTTCCAGGGCCCACGATCTTATCTACAGCAGGTATAGTCTCAGTACCATATGCCATTGCACCTATTGCCTGGACCCCGCCTACCTGGTAGATGTGGTCAGCACCTGCAATATGGGCTGCTGCTAATGTTAGCGGGTTAATCCCATCCGGCCCGGGTGGCGTGCATACTATCACGTTCTTGACACCTGCTACCTTTGCAGGGATCACGGTCATTAGCGCGGTAGACGGATATGCTGCCCTGCCCCCTGGTACATAGGCCCCAACCGTTGCCAATGGCGTGGTCTTCTGGCCTAAAGTAATACCAGGCGCAGTTTCCATAAACCATTGTGCCTCCCCCAGTTGTGCTTTATGGAATATCTTAATATTTGAAGCTGCTTTTTCTAAATGTTCAATAATCTTTGCATCTACTAAGTGTAATGAATCCTTGATCGTTTTTTGATCTACTTCGATAGCATCGATTTCTATATTATCAAATTGCCTGGTATATTGCTTAACTGCAACATCACCCTTTTTTTTCACATCTTCCAGAATATTAGATACAACGGGTACAACATCCTGAATTTCGCCCATTCTGTCAAGTAATTGTGCTAGTTCTTGTTTTGAAAGATCATTAAGGGTCTTGAATAACATTGTTTCCACCAGGCAAACAACCTAAAAGCTGATAAGATTTTGTTTGTTTGTTTTTTGTTATATACTACTTTTTATTAACATTTAAATAATTGAAATATGAATAATCAGTAATTCAATTATATCCTCTTGAACAATTTATCCAGATCATTCCTATCAAATGTCACAATAGTAGGTCTGCCATGAGGACATGTGAAGGGATTCTTGCTATTGTATAGTTGAACTACCAGGTCTTCCATCTGCTCCTTTGTCAGGACTGCACCAGCTTTAATGGCACCGCGACAGGCTGTGCTTTTACTGACATGTTCAAATATTCCGGTCTCATCCTTTTTCCGGCCTTGTGCAAGTACGTCAGAGATAATATCATGCACCACAGCCGTATCCTCCAGCTTACCCAGGATATTTGGAACCGAGGTCACTGCAAATGAATCAGGCCCGAACTCAGAAATGGAAAACCCAAAATCTTCCAGGTAGGGAATATAATCCTTTATCAGTACTCTTTCTTTTGAATCAAGTTCAAGGTTAACGGGAGTGATAAGTTCCTGGGAACCTTTTTTGCCTGATTCCAACACCTGTTCATATAATATTCGCTCATGAGCTGCATGCTGGTCTACTATCACCAGGCCATCCCGTGATTTCGCCAGGATATATACATCATCCACCTGTCCAAGTATCTGAATATCAGGAAGGGATGCTTTATCCAATGCTTTTTCAGTGAAGAACCTTTTAGTGCGTTTGAGCCTCCTGCTGGTATCAACAGGTGGCACCTTGAATGCTGATCGCTCTTCCTGAATTTGAGGCTGGACTAACTGCACTTCACCATAAAGGGCCGTCTGCTTGGTATTGGGTTCCTTTTGTGGGATCAGTTCCTGGCTATCCAGGGCATTTCGAACCGCATCTGCGACAGCATCAACGATGGCAGGTTCATGGCTTATCCTCACATGTTTTTTAGTTGGATGTACATTCACATCCACTTCTTCAGGATCAAGAGATATTTTCAATACTGCTGCTGGGTATCTTCCTTTTGGCAGCATGGTATAAAACCCCAGCTTGAGAGCGTTACTGATAGCATTTAACTTACCGGCCTGTCATTTATGAAAAATACCTGCCTGTCCTTATCGTTTCTGGTAATCCCCGGCTTAGTAATATATCCGGTAACAACAGCAAGCTCTGTCCGAAAATCGACAGGCATCAGATCCCTGGCCAGTTCAGGCCCGTAAATATGGATTATGGTATCAAACAGTTTACCTGATGCGGGCGAGCGGAATAGTTCCCGTCCATCATGTGAAAGCTGAAATGATATGTGGTTATGACCCAGCGCATTTCTGGTGACCACATCCACGATATTTGCCAGTTCTGTGCGTCCGGTCTTTAAGAATTTCTTGCGCGCTGGTGTGTTGAAGAACAGGTCCTCGACCAGCATTGAAGTTCCATTGGCTGCACCCGTATCACCAATACTCTTGACCTGTCCACCTTTGATCACTATACGGGTCCCTGCCAGATCGCTGTCCTGTTTGGTAATTATCTCCACTTTTGCTACGGCTGTGATCGATGACAGGGCCTCGCCCCTGAATCCCATTGTTCGTACGGTCTCGATATCATGGACATTACTGATCTTGCTGGTGGCGTGTTTAAGAAACGCAATTGAGGCATCGTCCCTGCTCATGCCGTGACCGTTATCTACGATCTTTATTGAATCAATACCGTTGCCTTTGATCTCAATTTTAATATCAGTAGCTCCGGCATCTATTGAATTCTCTATAAGTTCCTTAACCACAGAAGCAGGGCGCTCGATAACCTCACCGGCAGCGATCTTATTGATGGTAGCTTCATCCAGGATATTGATCTTATTCATTTTTTCCTTCTGCCTTCTTTTTCAGTTCGTACAGGGCATTCAAAGCCTCGAGTGGCGTCATTTTTTCTAGCTCCATTTCTTTTAGGCTTTCAATTACAGGGTCCGGAGGACTGGACAGGTCATTCTCAGGACCTACTAACATCATCTGGGTGTACCTGGCACCTCGCTTGCCCTTTTGTCCAATGCTTTCAGACTCCACCTCTTCCAGGATCTCTTTTGCTCTCTGGGTAACTTTTAACGGCACTCCTGCTAATCTTGCCACATGGATGCCGTAGCTCTTATCAGTGGCACCAGGGACGATCTTGCGTAAAAATACCAGGTCGTGACCTTCTTCTTTCACTGCTATATGGTAGTTCTTTACCCTTTTCAGGGAATCCAGATTAGTAAGCTGGTGATAGTGAGTTGCGAAAAGCGACCTTACACCCACTCGTCCGCGATTATGTATATATTCCACCACGGCCCGGGCAATACTGTAACCGTCAAAGGTGCTGGTACCCCTGCCGATCTCATCCAATAAGACCAGGCTTTTTGGCGTGGCATTGTTCAGGATGTTGGCAAGTTCAACCATCTCTACCATAAAGGTGCTCTGCCCGCTGGCCAGGTCGTCAAAGGCTCCTACCCTGGTAAATATCCGATCCACTATGCCAATGGAAGTATAGGAAGCAGGCACGAAACTACCCATCTGGGCCATAATAACAATAAGCGCAGTCTGGCGCATATATGTGGATTTACCTGCCATGTTGGGGCCGGTAATGAGCAGGAACTGGTCGCTGTCACAGTCCATCTGGGTGTCATTGGGCACGAACCCGCCAGGGACTGAATGTTCAACAACAGGGTGGCGCCCGTCCCTTATCAGGATGTTGCAGCTGTCATTTACTTCGGGCCTGACATAGTTATTGTTCACAGCCACTTCAGCCAGGCTTATAATAACATCAAGCTGGCCGATAAATTGGGCAGTCTGCTGAAGTTCACTGGCATATTTGGAAATTTTTGAGACTATCTGGGAGAAGAGATCGTGTTCCAGAGCTACACTTCTGTCGCTGGCAGAGAGGATCTGTGCTTCCTTTTCTTTAAGTTCGGGCGTGTAGAACCGCTCGGCATTTGAAGTGGTCTGTTTCCTGATATAGTCTTCAGGCACCTGGGACAGATTGGTCCTGGTCACCTCAATGAAATACCCGAATACCTTGTTATATCCAATCTTGAGGGATCTAATCCCTGAGCGTTCCCGTTCTTGCTGCTGGAGTTTTGCCACCCACTCCTTACCGTGGGCTGCCATGTCCTTTAATTCATCCAGTTCGGCATTGTACCCCGTTTTTATCATACCGCCATCACGTATAACCAGGGGTGGCTCATCTACGATGGAGCTCTCCAGCAGGTCAGTCAGTGAAGCAAAATCACCCAATCCTTCGTTGATCGAGTTCAACAGATCACATTTTATATCACTTTCCAGTGCAGTTTTAACCTGAGGTAAGACTGATAGCGAAGTCCGAAGTGCCACCAGGTCACGGGCATTGGCATTGCCGTAGACTATCCGGCCGATAAGTCGTTCCATGTCCCTGATCCCGGACAATAAAGTCCTCAGGTCATAGCGTAATAATGTGTTTTTTGAAAGTTCTTCCACACTATCCAGCCTGCGGTTGATATCTCCCACCGAGATCAAAGGTTGCAGTATCCATTTGCGCAGCAGCCTGGAACCCATGGGAGTTCTGGTGTGATCTATAACCTTGAGCAGTGACGATTCAAATGAGCCGTCGCGCACATTTTTTACCAGTTCCAGATTACGCAGGGTGATGGCATCCAGGACCATGAACTGGTTATCAAAATACGTTCTCGGGGTCTGGATATGGTCCAGTTCCCTCATCTGGGTCTCCAGCACGTATGCCAGTGCGGCCCCTGAGGAGGCTATTGCTGCCGGGAGGTCTTCCAGTCCCATGCCCTCTAAGGTAGTTGCACCAAAATGTTCCAGCAGACGCTGCCTGCCTGCTTCAAATGCATCAGCATCATGTTCATGTACTACAATTTTTAATTGTGCTTTTAGTCTCTCTGCCAGGCCGCTGAAGAGTTCTGGCGGAAGAATGCACTCGGCAGGATGCATACGGACGGCTTCGCTCATTATCTTATCAAAGGGGGGCACATCCTGGATCTGTGTGGTCATGAACTCCCCGGTTGAGATATCCAGAAATGATATCCCGAAATCATTTCCATTCTTGGCAACTGACATCAGGTAATTGCTGCCTGAATCTGAGAACATGGATGAATCAATGATGGTGCCTGGTGTGACAACTCTGACCACGCCCCGCTTGACCACTCCCTTCGCCTGTTTTGGATCTTCAAGCTGTTCGCAGATAGCCACTTTGTACCCTTTCTTGATCAGGCGCGGCAGGTATGTATCAAGCGCATGGTAGGGTATGCCTGCCAGGGGCATCTTTTCACCGTCTATATTCTTGCCCCTGGTGGTAAGTGTGATCTCAAGTTCTCTTGAAATGGTCTCGGCATCCCCTCCAAATGATTCGTAGAAGTCGCCCATCCTGAACATGATAAGGGCATCAGGATGCTGCTGCTTGGCGTCATAGTACTGGCGCATGGCAGGGGTTAGATTTTGCATAAGGTGGGCTCCGATTGGATAGTGATTATGTGAAGGGTATGTATTGGTGCGGGGAGTATTTTTGTTTTGGGGTTTTTCCATAGATGGGTTCAGTGGATCATATACAATGCAATTTAGGCAACACAATCTATATATAACAAATCTGTTATATAACAATATTGTTATATGACATCGACCGGAGTGTAAATATGATACCAGTTGGCAATCCAGCAGTAGGAAAAGATTTTATTGATCGTGAAAAGGAAATTTCATTCATTCTCTCTACATTAGAGAAAGATAGTATTCTTTTAATCGCTCCTCGAAGATTTGGAAAAACCTCGATTATGAGAAAGGTTGAAAAAGAGCTGTCAGATAAAGATGAAATATGTGTATTTCTTGAAGTAGAAGACGTGAATTCACCACACCGCTTTATTTCTGAAATAGTAATGGCCCTGATTGAAAATGAAAAAATCGAGCAAAGAACAAAACTGATTCCTGTTTTTAAAAGTGTTTTTAGCTGGTCCAAGGAAAATATTGAAGAAATCGGTATATCAGTGTTTAAAGCAAAATTAAGGGGTAATATTAAAAAAGATTTAGAAGATAATTGGATTGATAAATCTGCACAAATATTCGATGTAATCAATGAAGCAGATTCAAATATTTATTTTATATTTGATGAATTCCCCATAGCCATCGATAAAATGGATCAAAAAGATGCGGAAGAATTCTTACATTGGTTCCGAAAGCTACGTCAGGTATCCCCTGATCTGAGATTTATTGTCGGTGGTTCAGTTAGTATTGATCGTGTCGTAAGGGATGTGGGTGGAGTAAGTGTCATTAATGATTTTAAAAGGGTTCGTGTAGGTGGTTTCCAAAAACAGATAGCAATTGATCTTATTGAAAATGCATTCCATGAAGAAAGGTGGACATATGCCCCCTCGTATGGCGATAAAATTTTGGATTGTATTGGCGAGCCCTATATACCTTATTTTCTTGCGATTATGCTTAGTTCCATAAAAGAAGAAATCATTTTAACGGATGGAAAAATTGACGATGAATCGATAGAGAAAATATATAATTTCAGAATTCTTGGCAATGAAGGAAAACACTATTTTGAGCATTATTCCCAGAGGTTGAGAATTTTTTATGGTGACATGGAAGAGAAAGCTGCAAGAGCTATATTGAAAAATGTCTGTAATGTTGATTTTTATTCTATTGAACTGGCCTTTGGAATTTTCAAAAATGAAACGGCAAACGATGATTACGAAAAGTTTATGGATTTAATAGCTGATCTGAGTAATGATTTTTATCTGGAGCATGATCCTGAAAATGGACTCAAGTTCTATTCTAAAATGCTGCAGGACTGGTGGAGGATATACCATGGCGAAGTCTAGTGATATTATATTTTACAGGTATTCACCAGAGAATATGTCTGAAGACATTTTACGCAAACTTTTTGTGGGTAGGGAAAAGCAGCTAGAAAGCCTGGTGAAAGAAATAGGGAATGCTGCAAAGAATAAGACACCCAGGTTTTATCTGTTAGTAGGACCCAGGGGCATTGGAAAGTCCCATTTTTTAACTCTATTGTATTATGAAATTGAAAATAAATATCCCGCATTGTTAATCCCGGTAAAACTGGCAGAAGAGGAATATTCAGTCTACCGTGCATCCGATCTTTTCCAGAGAATTTTAGAAGAATATTTAGAGAAATATTCAAAGGGAACTCCAGAGGACATTTCTGATATCTTATCTCTGGAACAGGAAGATGAAATCCTGTATGCTGTAGTGGAAAAACTTAACCAGATTTCCAAACAGGATGGTAAGAGGTTTATTATTTTTGTAGAAAATCTGCATGAGCTATTCAAGCAGTTGGAAAAAGAAGAACTCCATAAATTAAGATCGATATTCCAGAAACATGACATTTTTTCAGTAGTGGCCACTGCTCCATTGATTTTCCCTTCCTTATCCGGACATGATGAACCATTTTATGATTTTTTCCACATCCAACACCTCAAGGAATTTTCATATAATGAGATTAAGGAGTTGATGCAAAAAATAGCAGAAACCGAAGATGGGGGGGACTTTTTCGAAAAATACGAACAATATGAGGAAAGGATACACGGCATGGTGCACCTTACAGGAGGCAGTCCTAGACTTGTATTTCTTTTTTATGAGATGATAACCGGGGGAGAAATCGAGAACATTGAGAAGGCGTTTTTCAAGGTCATAGATGAACACACACCCTTCTACCAGGAGATATTCCAGATGTTAACAGGACAGCAGAGACGAATATTTGATGTCCTGATTTCTTTTGGGGAAACTGCCACACCCAAACAGATTTCTGAAAAAGCAAGAATCAAACTTCAAACTGTTAATACACAATTGAGGAGGCTGGAAATAGACGGTTATGTTATTTCTCGGCCAATGGGAAGGCATACTAAATATGAAGTAAGGGAACGGCTTTTCAGGCTCTGGCGAGAGATGCGGCAGCCATTTGGGAGAAAGAGGGTATCTATTCTTTTGGATTTCTTGCAGTTATGGTATACTGCTGACGAGCGGAAAGAGCTTTTCAAGACAAAATTTGAGCTTCTTGAATCTGGTGAAAAATCAGTGCTTAAAGAACTTTGTTATTATGCTGAGATTCAGCCTCCAGAATTTAAAGCGGATGCTTTGCTTAAACTTACATCTAAACTAATAGATTTAGGGGAATTGGAAGAAGCTGTTTATGAAATTGCCAAACTTAAGGAAACTGCTGCACAAACAAAGGACAGAGAATTTGAAAAAAAAATACCGCTTTATGAAGGACAAATATTTTTAACTGAAAATAAATTTGAGGAAGCACTTGAAGCATTTAATATGACTCTGGAAGTAAATCCGAAGCATGAAAATGCACTGTTTAATAAAGGTGTAGCATTAGGAAAACTTGAGAAGCAAAAAGAAGCACTTGATGTATTCAACATGGTTCTTGAAATAAATCCGAAGCATGAAGAAGCACTGTTTAAAAAAGGTGTAGCATTAGGAAGTTTCGGGAAGGAAAAAGAGGCACTTGATGTATTCAACATGGTTCTTGAAATCAATCCGAAGCATGAAAAAGCACAGTTTAACAAAGGTGTAACATTAGAAAAACTTGAGATGCATAAAGAGGCACTTGATGTATTCAACATGGTTCTTGAAATCAATCCTGAGGATGAAAATGCACT
>Ga0114930_10002058_pt1 | contig 18477 bp, 17 predicted proteins | sample AnhtaG_FD_87300 | JGI IMG/M metagenome (GOLD analysis project Ga0114930, IMG submission 87300) | Deep subsurface microbial communities from Anholt, Denmark to uncover new lineages of life (NeLLi) - Anholt_01485 metaG | ecosystem: Environmental > Aquatic > Marine > Oceanic > Sediment | place... | reverse complement strand
CATACTCTCAACCAGCACGTGCTTTCCTCCATGTTTCTCTCGGTCCTCAAACCAATGAGAATACATGGGTTAGCACGTGCTTTCACACCTTCTCCTTGCACAAATTCTTACGAGGAACCATAAGTACTTTTATAGCCCCGCACGATCTTCTTGTTGCGCGTGCAAACGTAGCCGGTGGGACATTGGCGCGCTTGTATGCTGGGCTTTTCGTCCACAGACAACACAACTGCGTTTTCGGGCGGATTCAAATACAAGCCAACCACATCGGCCGCCTTGGCGGCAAATTGAGGGTCCGTACTCACACACCAACTGCGGCGACGAGCCATACTGATGCCCAGGTGTGACTCGGCTTATGCAGTTTGCATAGATCGGGACGCCTTCGCGCGATGAAAGGACGTAGGCCGCTGAAATGAAGGGCATTGAGCAGATAGAAAAGAAGTTGCGGCAAGTTCTTATACAGAAGGCAGCAGTCTGTGTTTCCTTTATTATACAGACTGTATAATCGTTGTTGGAGACATGAGATGCACGTTTCCAGAACCCATAGGTTCGTGTACATCGGCATACCCCGCACGGGGTCTAAGTCGATGTATCAATGGTTACTTGAGAACTTTCAGACCGAATCGGTAGGTGGACACCACGAGTGGCAGGCGCCAGACGAGTTCCAGGACTACTTCGTGTTTACGGTGGTCAGGAACCCATACGAAAGAGCCACCAGCGGCCGGTTCTTTGAGCCCGTGATCAAGTACCCACACGACCCGCCAAGACCAAAGAGCTTTGCCGAGTCAATGCAGCGCGTGATTCCCAAGAGAAGCGAAGCCTGTCCTGCGATGAACCAGAAGCATTTCGTTGAGCGGAGTGGCACGTCGCTCGTCCCGTACTTTGAGCGATTGCCTCAGTGCCTCGCAGAGCTGCCATTTGTCGACAAGGAGAATATTCCGCCGTTCCCCCACAACAACGCCGGCGGATACCTTCCTGCCGAAGGCGACTTCTTCCACCATTTCACAATGGAAGACGAAAAACTCGTGTGGGAATACGCAACGGAGGACCTCGAGGCATTCGGATATCGCCGATTCGATTGCGGACTCCCGGATGTCTCCAACAACTGCATCCACTTGACCCCCAAGGCCGGCGGTCTTGGGGGCAAGTGATGCACACGTTAGACGTGGCAGGGACCGGGGACGGGACCGAGATACCGTATCGCTGCCGCGTTTTCACGCCGTCACTTCTTCGAGAGTGACCACGTCGGCGAAGTGCCTGAACTGCGCACACGCGGCCTTTCCGCCCGGCTCACAGCACGACGGGGACGGTGTTGCTTGGGGGCATCTGCCCGCGTGGTTGAGGGCGATTACGACGCTGCATATGTCGTATTCCAGTTGGCGGCCCCGGGGCTGGGCATCGAGGGTGACGTGGGCTTCGATGGCGACGCCGAGTTGGCGCCATGCGCCGAGTTCGCCGCCCGCCTCGGGCTCTATGCGGCGCTCGGTGCCCGGGGACTGTTGCGCAGCGTTCGCACCTCGGGCCCGGATAACCTGGTCGAGCCGGTCGCCGCCGCAGTAACAGAACACGCCGCCGCGCCTGGCGAGCGACGGTAATTCCCTTGTCGCACGCCGAGCGTGCACCCTCCCTGCGGCGGCCGGACCTCCGGCCGCTCGCGACGCCTCGCCGAGTTCGAGAGCCTTCACGAACAGTACGCCGACCTCGAACGGTACCACGACAGCCGGGCTAGTTCCTCCTGCTATCGTAATCACCCGGCAGGGCCTGTCGCCCTGCAGCGATGGCATCTTGCCGGGTGTAGCCGGGGCAGAATGCTCACGCAACTGCCGGCAAGATGCCGGCGCTACGAATCGCGCGATTGGTCAATGCGCGATGGTTCATTTGGATCCGCTCGGCAGCCCATCAGGCGGCTGGAGACCGACGCAGCAGCGCCGCCTGTAAGCCCTTGAAACAGTACTCAGCCCGTTACCTTGGCCAAATCGAGGATGGACACGGGTGCGGAAGTTTGTCGTATAATCTGATGTTATGTCCCCAGGTGATATCGTAGCGGACGTGACTATGCGACCGGGGCACCCCGATGATGTTGAGCCAATCATCTCGTTGCTGAGGATTCTGTACAGGGGTGACGTTGGTGAGGGCCTCAACGATCTGGTGCAGGAGTATCTGAATTCGCCCAGCCACCTTGTTCTCCTCGCCATTCGAGAACGTGCGGTCGGCCTCCTGATTGGAGCCTACAGGCTCGACATTGATTACGAATGCCGGGCCGGGCTCGTCGATGCCATCGTGGTCGAGGAATCCTCCCGGAAGCAGGGCATCGGAACAGCCCTGGTTCGCGAGTTCGCCCGATGGGCGCGAGACCGAGGATGCACGATGTTGCAGGTCATCAATCCCAATGAAGCCTTCTTCGACAAGCTCGGTTTCGCGGACAGGAGGCTGCGATTCCAGCAAAGGTCTCCTGACAAGATTGGAACATGACAGGCCGTCGAGGATACGTCGTTGAACTCGCGAGAAAGAGCACTGAGTGAATAGTGTTGTCGTTGGGGGCACCCTCGCCTACTCGGCGATACATAGGGCGACAAAGCCGGCGACGGCGACGACGAGCGGGGCGGCGCATAGTGCGGCGAGCAGCGTTTTGTAGGGCGCGCCCTTGTCGCGCGTCGGGATCAGACTCAGTAGGCAGCCGGCGACGATGTTGACGGCGAGGGAAACCGGCAGGATCCACTGGAAACTGAGGCGGGGCCCGCCGGTGAGGTCCCAGAAGGCGAACAGGAAGGCGGCCACGAACCCGTAGATCGAGCCGAAGGCCGCGCCGAAGGGCGTCGCAAAGGGCACGCACACGGCCATGAAGAACAGGCCGAACAATGGCGCGACGAACAGGCCGTTGGTCTTGCCCGTGACTTCGTAGAGGTTGCCGGGGACGCGTCCCATGAGCAACCCGAGCAGGATGACGACCACGCCGACGAGCAGGGAGACCCATTTCGCAAGCCGCACCTTGCGTCGTTCCGAGAGCTGTCCCTCGAGCAGCGGCTCGATGATGTCGGTGTTGACCACCGTGGAGGCGGAGTTCACGCCGGAGGAGAGCGAGGACATGGCCGCGGCCAACAAGCCGGAGATCACCAACCCGGCCAAACCATAGCCCATGAAGCCGACGATGAAGCGCGGGAACAGGTAGTCGGCGTCTTGCTTCAGGTTGAGGGCCTTGGACAGGTGCTCGGGGTGCGCTCGATAGAACCCCAGCAGCGCGAGGCCCAGCAACGCCAACAGCACCGTCACGGCCGCGTCGGCGACATTGTTGACCAGAAAGGCGCGTCGCGCGGCCCTGGCGTCGCGGGTGGCCAGATAGCGCTGGATGGCCATCTGGTCCGAACCGGCCGTGCATATCCACCAGAGGGTGCCGTAGACCATCGTGCCGAAGACGGTGACGCGCACCGTGGGGTCGAGGCTGAACCACGGCTGCACGTCCCAGTTGGGCGCCCACTGGGTCGGGAACCAGCCTACGCCGCCCATCTTGACGCTGATGATGACGACGCACACGAGCGCGCCGAGGAACATGATGCCGGTCTGGATGACGTCGGTCAGCACAACGGCCTTGAGCCCGCCCATGGACGAGTAGATGACGGTGACGAGCCCGAGCGTGCACACGGCGTAGGGGACCGCGCTGGGCTCGAGCCCGCCGGCGGACACGACGACCTTGGCGGCGCTGAACACGACCAGCCCCATCCAGACCAGGCGGATCAGAATGAAGAGGGCGGAGCCCATCAGCCGGATCGACCGGCCCAAACGCCCCTCGAGGATCTCGTAGGCGCTCGTGATCGGCAGCTTGGTGATGTAGGGGATAAGGATGTAGCCCACTATGAGGAAGACCGCCGGGAGGGCGGCGATGCCGGTCAGCACCGCAGGGCCGTGTTGCATTACCTCGCCGGGAACGGCCAGATACGAGATCGTACTGAGCAGCGTCGCGAACAGGGACAGCCCCACCATGGACGGTTTCATTCGGCGTCCGCCGAGGTAGTAGTCCTCGGAGGTCTCGGTGCGCCGCGCGTAGTAGACGCCGATGGCCAGCATGGCGATCGCGTAGAGGGCGACCACGCCCCAGTCGAGTGCGCTCAACCCATGGCGCAGGGCCTGCGAAGGCGCGTCCGCCTCGTCGCCCGCTTGGGCGGCCGCGGCCGTGGCGGCAACCAGAAATGCCAAGCAGACGACCGCGCAGGGGGTTGTCCGGAAGTTGCTCATGCTGGTCCTTCTCGGTTGGCTACTCGATTCGGGCCCAGTGGATCGACGTGACGTCCGTCTCGGGTCCGGCATAATACGCCACCAGGGCGCCGCCGTGGGGTAGGGGCGCGGTATTGGGAAGGCCCACGGAGAACTTGCTCATCTCGGACCACGCGTCCTGCATCGTGGCCTTGGCCTCGGTCTGGGAGCGCCCGCCGGCGTCGTGCACCACCAACTCGCCGCCGGCCGGCCACGTGCGGCCCCCGTCCGTGCTGCGGCGGACCTTGATGATCGGCGCGGCGGTGCGGTCGACGTAGGGCATGGCGAGTGTCCCGTCGGCCAACGCGAACACGGCCGCGGGCTGGCCGGGAACGCCCGTGTCCCACAGCTCGGACCACGTGCGGCCGACGTCCACGGAGTCCCGCGCATGGATGTTCCGGTACGTGGCGGATTGCCGGTCGAAGGTCCAGAACACGTCGAGGATACGGCCGTTTTCGAGCACGGCCGGGCGCTGGTCCCAATAGAACACGCGGTTGCCGGGGTCCTGCGCGACGACCGCGTGGCGGGGCCAGGTGCGGCCGCTGTCGGTCGAGAACAGGAGAATCGAGGCGTGGCGCCACGGTTCGGGATCCTCGTAGTGCTTGTTCAACTCGAACTGGCAGGCGAGTTCGCCGTTCGGGAGCCTGAGGATGGGGCCGGTGATCGGCGTGGGCATGTTAAAGGGCGACGTGTCCATCACGCGCGGCGGCGACCACGTTGCACCCGCGTCGTCCGACTCGGCAAGCAGAATGCGCGTGTCGAGCAGGCCCTCCGTGGCTTCGTTGAAGAAGGGGGCGTCGGGGTCCGAGTGGTCGACCCAGCACAGCGCGGCGATCAGGTGTGCCTCGTCCAGTGCTGTACATGCGGCCCCGCGGATCAGGCCGGGCTTTCCATCCACGGTCATCGCTGCGAAAGGCTCGATGGGCTCGCCCCACGACCTCCCCTCATCGTCAGACCAGGTCAGGAAGGTTCGTTGGCCTTTCGTGCCGGCCTTGGTTGGCGCGACCCGGAACCCGCACAGCCACCGCCCGCCCGGCGTGACGCACGGCCACGGGAAGGCGGCGCTTTGGGTGGGGCTCCCGGGGGAGCTTGCGAACATGGCGCCTCGGTCGATGATTCGCATGGGTCGGTCCTCCTTCGCGCGGCTATTATGCTAAAGACTGGTTCGAGAAGCCACGCTGAAGCGCGCTTTGCGTGGATGGGTGGCTCGAGCCACCCGGCTGAAGCCGGGTGCAAGCGGAGAGCCGGCTGGAAGCCGGCTGAGCGGGATGGACGGCGCGGACGGGTCGCCCGTCCCCCAATCCATGTCCAGCAGCCTGGCGCCGTTCCCTGGCCCGTCCCCCAATCCATGTCCAGCAGCCTGGCGGCGTTCTCTCGCCCGTCGCTCAATCCAGGCCCAGCAGCCTGATGGCGTTCTCCCGCGCTACTTTCTGGAACACGGCGTCGCTGATCTTGCCCGCGTCGCGCAGGCCGCTCAGGAAGTCGACCAGGGGCGTCGGGGTGTCGGGGGCGCAAATGTCGGTGCCGAAGAAGAGCCGGTCCTGGAATTCATCGAGAAACTGGACGGCGTAGTCGGGGTCGCGGGCGAGCGCGTTGTGGCCGCTCCCGGCGGAGAGGTCGCCCAGCACGTTTTCGTATTTGCGGAAGAGCCTGGGCACGGCGCCTTCCTCCTCGATGGGATAATCCGGGTAGCCGCCGCGGTCTTCTTCCTGGCGCAGGGGCGCCATCTCTGCCCAGAACGACTGCGAATGGCACAGGAACTTGAGCTTGGGGAACCCCTGCAGGCATTGCTCGAACTGGGGCAGGCCGGGGCCGTCGTAGAGGCCGTAGATACCTCCGACGCGGCACGCGATGTGGAACGTCAGCGGCAGCCCGGCGTCCTCGACGTGCTTGAACAGGTTCCCCACCAGCGGGTCCGAGAACGGCAGGTTGGCGCAGACCTCGCCAATGCCTTTGCAGCCCTGGTCGCGGTAGTAGCGCAGCAGGTCGCCGAGCGGCGCGTCCGGCGAGTTGGTCATGGCGCGCGGGTCGATGTTGCAGAAGGGGATGAAGCGTCCGGGATGGGTCTCGACGATCTCGAGGACCTCCTCGTTGGACTGCGACACGTAGTTGCACTCGACGTGCACCATGGGCAGCAGGACCCCCCGCTCGATGCCCACGGCGTCGTAGCGTTGGATGAGCTGCCCCGGCGACGCGAAGCACGGTTTGCCGTTGCGCAGGACGCCCAGGCGCTTCTGCACGTGAACGTGGATGTCGATGAACATGGGTCCCTCCTTCCTGGTGTCAAGACGAAACCAGAGTTCGGGGCCTTCTGTCAAGCGGCGTGGGGTCCACGGGTGCGCGGCTTCTTCAGTCCGAATACGCCTCGAGGACGTCGAGGATCTCGCGCACGGCGGCTTCGAGGCCGATGAATACCGCCCGGGCGATGATGTCGTGGCCGATGTTGACCTCCTCGAGATCCGGGATCGCGGCCACGGGGTCGAGGTTGCGCACGGTGAGCCCGTGCCCGGCGTGCAGCGCGAGGCCCGCGGCCACCGCGTGCGCCCCGGCCTGTTCGAGACGGCGCAGTTCGTCCGCAACGGTATCCTCGGTTGCGTTGGCGTAAGCGCCCGTGTGCAGCTCGACCGCGTCGGCCGCCACTTCGGCGCTCGCGTCGACCTGGTCCCGCTCCGGGTCGATAAACATGCTCACCTTGATGCCGTCTTCATGAAATCCCTGGACCACCTCGGCGAGCCGTTGTGTCTGCGAGGCGACGTCGAGGCCGCCCTCCGTCGTGACCTCTTCACGGTTCTCCGGAACGAGGCAGACCGTGTACGGCTTGACGTGATGGGCGATGGCGATGATCTCGTCCGCCGCGGCCATCTCGAGGTTGAGCCGCACCAGGAGCACCTGCCTGAGCAGCTCGACGTCGCGGTCCTGGATGTGGCGGCGGTCGCGGCGCAGATGCACCGTGATCTGATGAGCGCCGGCCAACTCGCAGATCTTCGCCGCGGCGATGACGTCCGGCGCGGCCCCCTTGCGCGCCTCACGCAACGTGGCCACATGGTCGATGTTCACTCCCAACTCAATCATCATTGCGCTCCTTTGCGCTGGTTAGAAGGGCCTTGACCTTGTTCGCCAGTTCGGCGGCAAGCTTCTTCGCTTCTCGCTTGGCTTCATGCTGCACCACGATCCGGACCACCGGCTCCGTCCGCGATACGCGGATGACCACGCGCGCGTCATCGCGAAGGCTTCGCATGATGTACGACACGCCCGGCGTCGGCAGCGGCCCCACCAGCAGCGCGTGGACCCCCATCGAGCACAGCCCGGCCGTCAGCGCATTCTCGAGCATGTAGCCCGACCGCCGCGTATCCTTCCCGATCAGGATGGTATGCGGCCGTTCCTCTTGCTGGAAGATGTACCCCGCGGCCCGCCCGACCTTCAGCGCCATCTCCGCGGTCATCGGGTGGACATTGGCCACGCCCCGGATGCCATCCGTCCCGAACAACCGATCAGCCATACTCACGCCATCCCCGCTGCCGGCCGCGCAATAGCACGCCACGTTCAACACCCAACGCCGGATCCCCTGCCGACAGCCCCGAGTATACCACCTCGACGCCCCATCGGTCCTCGCGCCGTTTTGAGGACCAGCGCCAAGGACATGCAAGTGAATAAGTCATCGGATTCCTTTCAGTAGACGCGGCATCCTTGCCGCGTTGGCAAAGCGCCAAGATGGCGCTTCTACGTTACGAATACGATGAGTAATTGTCTTACGGCTCCAAAGGCCGACTGCCGTCACCCGCGGACGATGGCGTCGGTCATCTTGGCGACGCGGGCCATGGCTTTGACGTCGTGGACGCGGATGCAATCGGCGCCGTTGGCGATGGCGATGGCGACGGTGGCGGCGGTGCCTTCGAGGCGGTCGTCCAGGGGCGCGTCCAGGACGGCGCCGATGGTGGATTTGTTGGACGTGCCGACGAGGATGGGCCGGCGGAAGCGTTTGAACTCGGCCAGGCGGCGCAGGATGGTGAGGTTGTGTTCGGGCGTCTTGCCGAAACCGAACCCCGGGTCCAGCCAGACGGCCTCCTCGGAGATGCCCTGCCCGGTGGCGTATGCGAGCCTCTCCTCGAAGAAGGCGCAGAGGTCGTCAATGACGTCGTCGTAGTGGGGCGCGTGCTGCATGGTCCGCGGCTCGCCCAGCATGTGCATAAGGACGCAATCGCATCCGGCGTCGGCGACCACGCCCGCCATGTCCGGGTCGCCCCGCAACGCGGTGATATCGTTCACCATCGCAATGCCGAGCCCGAGCGCGCGCCGAGCGGTCTCGGCGTGGTACGTGTCGATGGAGAGGGGACAACCGAGCGGCCGAAGCGCTTCGAGTACGGGCGCCACGCGCGCCCACTCCGCTTCCAAAGGGACTGGATCCGCGGCCGGCCGCGAGGATTCGCCCCCGACGTCCAGGATATCGGCGCCGTCCGCCAGCATCTGTTTGGCGCGTTCAAGGGCGGCGTCCGGATCCGGTATTCGGCCCCCATCATAGAACGAGTCGGGCGTCACGTTGATGATGCCCATCACCCAGGTGCGGGGAGGGGACTGCGCGCCCAGGGCCTTGGCCAGCATGGCCCCTAGGCCGTTCCCGGCACCACGTCGCCCTGGCCGGGTTGGGGCTGGACCTTGCCGATCTCGGGGGTGGGTTCGGCGGCCGGCTCGGTGGTCTCGACGGCGACGGGCTCGAGCGGCTCCTTATCCTCCTTCTTGGGCTTGGGGGGTGGGATGAGGTCGCTGCCGCCGTTCTTGCGGATGACGTCGTCGATGTCGTCCGCCTCAAGGGTCTCGCGCTCCTGGAGTTCCGCGCCGAGCGCGTCGAGGATGTCGCGGTGGTTGACGATGATTTCCTTGGCGTCGGCGTAGGCGTCTTTGAGGAGCCGGTGGATCTCGTTATCGACGGCCGAGGCGGTCTCCTCGCTGAAGTTGCGCTCGCGCATGAAATCCCGGCCGAGAAACACCTCGGCGTTGGTGCCGAACGAGATGGGGCCGAGGTCGCTCATGCCCCATTCGCACACCATGCCGTGGGCCAGTTCGGTGGCGCGCTTGAGGTCGTTGGCGGCGCCGCTCGAGAATTCGCTGAACACGACCTCCTCGGCGGCACGGCCGCCCATGCTCATGCGCAGGGCCGCCAGGCAGTACGTCTTCGAGAGGTTGTGCCGGTCCTCTTCCGGCAGCCAACTCGTCTGGCCCAGCGACGGGCCGCGCGGGATGATCGTCGCCTTGTGAACGGGGTCGGCCCCCTTCACCAAACGCCCCACCAGCACGTGGCCCGCCTCATGGTAGGCCGTCAGCCGCTTCTCCTCCTCGCTGATGGCCAGACTGCGCCGCTCCGGTCCCATCAGCACCCGGTCTTTGGCGTCCTCGAAGTCCTGCATGGCCACGTCTTCACGGGACCGGCGGGCCGCCAGCAGTGCGGCCTCATTGACCATGTTGGCAAGGTCGGCCCCCGAGAAGCCGGGCGTGCCGCGCGCCAAGGTCTCGACGTTGACGTCGTCGGCGAGCGGGAGGCCGTTGTTGCGAATGTGGATCAGGAGAATGGCATCGCGGCCCTTGATATCCGGATTGGACACCACGATCTGCCGGTCGAAGCGCCCCGGCCTGAGCAACGCGTGGTCCAGCACGTCGGGCCGGTTCGTGGCCGCCATGAGGATCACGCCCTCGCTCGTGTTGAACCCGTCCATTTCCACGAGCAACTGGTTGAGGGTCTGCTCGCGCTCGTCGTGGCCGCCGCCGAGGCCCGCGCCGCGCTGGCGCCCGACCGCGTCGATCTCGTCGATGAAGATAATGCAGGGCGCGTGTTTCTGGCCCTGCTGGAACAGGTCGCGGACGCGGCTCGCGCCCACACCCACAAACATCTCGACGAAGTCCGAGCCGCTGATGCTGAAGAAGGGGACGCTCGCCTCGCCGGCCACGGCGCGCGCCAGCAACGTCTTGCCCGACCCCGGCGGGCCCACGAGCAGCACGCCCTTGGGGATCTTGCCGCCGAGGTGTGTGAACTTCTTGGGGTCCTTGAGGAACTCGATGATCTCCTCGAGTTCCTCCTTGGCCTCGTCGACGCCGGCCACGTCGTTGAACGTGGCCACCTTGTCGCTTTGGTTCATCAGTTTCGCGCGGCTCTTGCCGAAGGACAGGGCCTTGTTGCTGCCGCCTTGCATGTGGCGGAACATGAAAAACCAGAACACGCCGATAATGAGCAGCAGCGGGACCACCTGGAACAGCAGGCCCGTCCACAGCGTGTCTTCCCGCGCCATCTCAAAGGGGATGCCGTCCTCCCTGAGTTTCGTTTCCCACGTCTCGGGGAAATCGTGGTAGAGGAACGTCATGCTGTCGTTCCCCCGGAAGGCCGGGTCGAACTCGACCTTGAATTTGTACCCGTCTTCGCCCAATCTCGTGTATTCAAGCTTCTTGACGTGCCTCGTGTCTTCGCTAAGAAGGGCCGTCTCGAAGTCTTGAGCGCTGAGTTTCTCTCGGGCGCGCTGGGTGTGCGAGAATTGAGACAGCGCCAGCACCACGATAATCAGCAAGACGATCCAAAGGGACACTTGTTTGAGGAAACTGTTCATCGTCTGCCTGGCGACCTAACTTTCAATACACTGGCGAGAACCGGTTTATTCAGGCACGCTATGCCATAATAGCCTATCTAATGATAACACAGCGGAGTGTACCATACAATCCCGGGAAAAACCGAATCTATGGATTTCCACCGTTCGGTCGCGGGCAAACCGAAGAGGCCGGGAAGGAGAGGACGTGAAAGCCACTGGCAATCTTGGACTTGCGTTCACCATCGCGCTGGCGTGCGCCGCAGCGGCCTCGGCAGAGACGGCGCGGTTGACGAAGGACCGGTACGTCGACAAGTGCAAAGGCGCCTGGGCGGGCCAGATGATCGGGGTGTGCTACGGCGCGCCCTACGAGTTTCGTTCCAACGGCCGGCCGATCACGGGTCCCTTGCGACCTTGGACGCCCGACCGCATCGCGGGGGCCATCGGCCAGGATGACGTGTACGTCGAGATGACGTTCCTCGAGGCGCTCGAGGATCACGGGTTGGACGTCACGTTCGAGCAGGCGGGGCAGGCCTTCGCGGCCACGAAGTTCCCCCTGTGGCACGCGAACTGCCAGGGCCGCATCAACGTGCGCCGGGGCATCATGCCGCCCCGATCGGGCCACCCGGACCACAATCGCCACGCCGACGACATCGACTTCCAGATCGAGGCCGACCTGTTCGGCATTCTGTGCCCCGGACTGCCCCGGGAATCGAACCGGCTGTGCGACGTCTTCGGCCACGTCATGAACTACGGCGACGGCGTGTACGGCGGCATGTTCGTGGCCGGCATGTACGCCGCGGCCTACTTCGAGAATGAGAACGTGGCCGAGGTGCTCGCCGCCGGCCTGGCCTGCATTCCCGAGGCCTCGACCTACCACCAGTGCATCTCGGACGTGGTCCGCTGGCACGCGGAACACCCGGACGACTGGTTGGCCACGTGGCGGCTCGTGGAGGACACGTGGCAGGACGACGTCGATTGCATGCCGGGCAACCCGTTCAACATCGACGCCAAGCTCAACGGCGCCTACATCGCCATGGGGCTGCTCTACGGCGATGGCGACCTGCTCCGCACCCTCGAGATCGCCACCCGTTGCGGCCAGGACGCCGACTGCAACCCGTCGAACGCCGCGGGCGTGGTGGGCTGCATGAAGGGGTTCAGCGCCCTGGGCGCCGAATGGACCAGCGGGATCGCCGACATCGAGGACCGGAATTTCCTCCACACCGACTACTGCTTCCGGACGCTGGTCGCCGCGTGCCAGAGGACCACCGAGGCCATCATCCTGCGGGCCGGCGGGGAGGTCGGCGAGGATGCCTACGTCATCCCGAGACAGGCCCCGGCCCCGCCGCCGCTCGAACAGTGGACCGACCAGATGGCGATCCTATCCGTGCCCATCTCCCGCCACGAAGTCGCGGCGTGGGACGCCGCGTGGGAAGTCCGGGCCTGCGGAAGCGACATGTCGCCCGGCCTGCGCGAGGAACAGTACGGCAGGAAGGGCGTCCTCCTGATCCACCCCGTTGACCGCGACAGCCCTGCCGTGCTCGCGGCCGAGTTGAGCGTCCCCGACACCCCGCACCCCACGCTCGCCCTCGAGGTGGCCTCTGACCGGCGCGGTGACTTCCTGCTCAAGGTGTACGTCCAAGACGACCTCGTAGAAGAGACCGTCGTCGACACGCACGGCAAGTGGACCACCATCGAGATCGACATGACGCCCTACGCCGGAAAGACCGTCCCCGTCCGCATCGAGAACCACGCCGACGACTGGGCATGGGAGGCGGCGTATCTGGACCGCGTCGGATTGAAGTGAATACCGAGCAAGAGGTTTTCCGACACAAGCTCGCAATGGCACGATGGGCGTGAGACAAGCGCGGCAAGGGAGACACCGATGTCGGAACAGCAAATGAACGCTAGAGAAACGGTCGAGCGGGTCCTCGCGCGGACGCCTATCACCGACGTGCACACGCACCTCTTCACCCCGGACTTCGGCCCGATGCTCTTGTGGGGCGTCGACGAACTGCTGACGTACCACTACCTGCTGGCCGAGCTCCTGCGGGTGTCGGATGTGCCGTACGATGCGTTCTGGGCCCTGGACAAGAGGGAGCAGGCCGACCTCGTCTGGCGCGAGCTCTTCCTCGAGCGCTCCCCTATCAGCGAGTCGTGCCGGGGTGTCCTGACGGCGCTGGCAAGGCTCGGCCTGGACGTGGCCTCGCGCGACCTCGAGGGCTATCGCGCCTTCTTCGCCGCGCAGGACGTGGCCCAACACGTCGACGCCGTGTTCGCGTGCGCGAATCTCGAGGCGGTCGTCATGACCAACGACCCCTTCGACCCGGATGAGCGCGAACTGTGGCTGCGCGGCTTCGACCGGGACCCTCGGTTCCACGCGGCGCTCCGGATCGACCCGCTCCTGAACGACTGGCCCGACAGTTGCCAACGGCTCAAGGGCTGGGATTACGACGTGGAGCCGGCGCTGGGCGCCCAGTCCCTGTCCGAAGTGCGGCGTTTCCTGACCGACTGGCTCGGCCGCCTCGAGGCGCTCTACATGGCCGTGTCGCTGCCGCCGGACTTCGGCTTCCCCGAAGACTCGCCCCGCGGCCGGCTCATCGCCGAGTGCGTGCTGCCCGTGGCCCGCGAGCAGAACGTGCCCTTCGCCATGATGATCGGCGTAAAGCGCAACGTCAATCCCGCCATCAAGCTGGCCGGCGACGGGGTCGGCCTCGGGGACGTGGACAGCGTGGCGCGGCTGTGCGCCGGCTACCCGGACAACAAGTTCATGGTTACCATGCTCGCCCGCGAGAACCAGCACGAGCTGTGCGTGGCCGGGCGCAAGTTTCGCAACCTGTGCCTGTTCGGCTGCTGGTGGTTCTTGAACGACCCGAGTCTTATCAACGAGATCACGCGCATGCGCGTCGAGCTGCTCGGCCTGAGCGTCGTGCCCCAGCATTCCGACGCGCGCGTCCTCGACCAGGTCATTTACAAGTGGGCCCACTCCCGCGACCTCATCGGCAAGGTGCTGGCCGACAAGTACGCCGACCTCGCCGCCACCGGTTGGACGGCCACCGAAGACGAGATCGCCCGCGACGCCGCCCGCCTCCTCGGCGGGAACTTCTGGGAGTTCTTGAAGCGCTAAGGGTGCCCCCAGGGAATTCTCCTCGCGGCCGGTGCCCCTCCCCCGCTTGTTTCCTCACGGGGCCGGAGTCCATGCTTTCGCGGTGAATGAAGTCAGCCGACATGCGGAGGACCGCTGGACGGGCCTCAGGGAAGTGATGGGGATATCGGGCCCGATCATTGTTGGGTCCCTTTCCTTCACGGTCATGATGTTCGTCGACCAGGTGATGGTCGCCCAACTGGGCACGGACGCCCTGGCCGCGTTGGGCTCCGCCGGGCTGTGGTCGTACATCGCCGGCTGCTTCTTCCTCGGAGTCATCGGGTGCGTGAGCACCTTTGTGGCGCAGTCCTACGGCCGTGGCAACGTGGGTCACTGCGCCGGCTACGCCTGGCAGGGCATCTACATCTCGCTGTTGGCCGGGCTCCTGGGGCTCGTGTTGTGGCCTTTTGCCGGGGCGCTGTTTGCCGCCATGCGCCATCCCGAAGGCGTGATGCGCCTCGAGGTCGTCTATTTCCGCATCCGGCTGCTCGGGTTCGTGTCCATGGCGTGGACTACGGCGCTCGCGTCGTTCTTCCAGGCCGTCGGCCGCTCCCGGGTCCCGATGTACGTGGCCATGGTCTGTAATGCGGCCAACGTTGTCCTGAATTACCTGCTCATCTTCGGTACGTTCGGGTTCCCGCGCTGGGAGATCGCCGGCGCCGCCACGGCCACGGTTATCTCGCTCGCCCTCCAGGTGGTCTTGCTCCAGGCCGTCTTCCTCAGCGGCCCCATCCACAGGCGATTCGGCAGCCGGCGGGCCTACGCCCTGGACCTCGTCAAGTGCCGCGAGTTGGTCCGCATTGGCTTACCGGCCGGCTTGACCTTTCTCATGGACATCGCCAACTGGGGCCTATTCACGAGCTTCATCGTCGGCTACTTCGGCGCCGTGGCGCTTGCTTCACACAACGCGGCCATCGGTTTCATGCACCTCGCCTTCATGCCGGCCGTCGGCCTGAACCAGGGCCTCGCCGCCATCGTCGGCCAGCACCTCGGCCGAAGGGACCCCGCCACCGCCGCGGCGCGGACCTATACGGGCATGAAACTCGCCATCATCTACATGTTTCTCATGGGGTTGGCCTTCGCCATATTCGGCCGGTTCCTGATCGACGTCTTCTTCTCGGACGACCCGCAGGTGCTGTCCATGGGCCACAAGCTGCTTATTCTGGCCGCCCTGTTCCAGGGGTTCGACGCCATCAACATCGTGGCCTCGGGCGCATTGCGCGGCGCGGGCGATACACGCTGGATGGCCGTCATGACCTTCCTGTTCGCGTATTTCTTCTTCCTGCCGTTGGCCCTGGCGCTCGCGTTCCCCGCGGGCCTGGGCGCGGTGGGCGCGTGGATTGCCGCCACCGTCTACATCATCGGCCTCAGCGGGCTGCTGTTCTCCCGTTTTCGCGGGGGTAGGTGGCAGGCCATCCAAATCTTCGCCGACGACCGGGCCGCGGTTGAAACGGGAGATTGACTTGAACAACACTGCCGCCGAGGGAGCCATGTCCGAAAACCAAGCGCCCGCGGTCGTCCTGCTCAGTGGCGGGGTGGATTCCACGGTGCTGCTGCACCACGTGATCCAGCGCCTGGCCCATAGCCGGGCGCACGCCCTCAGCTTCGACTACGCGCAACGCCACGCCAAGGAACTCGACTGCGCCCGCTGGCAGGCCCGGGCCGCGGGCGCGGCCTCGCACCGCGTCATCGACCTGTCGTTTCTGGGCGAACTCCTGCAGGCGGGCACTTCGCTGGTGGCGGGCGGCGCCGATGTGCCTGACCTGGCCGACCTCAGCGCGACACAACTCGGCCAACCGCCGACCTACATCCCCAACCGCAACATGATGCTGCTGGCTATGGGCGCCGCGTTCGCAGAAGCCAACGGCGTCTACGACGTCTTCTATGGCGCCCAGGCGCAGGACGAATACGGCTACTGGGACTGCACGACCGATTTCGTGGCGCGTCTGAATCATACGTTGGCATTGAACCGCGCGCGGCCGATCATCATCCACGCCCCATTTGCCGAGATGCCCAAGGCCGAGACCGTCGCCCTCGGCGTCGAGTTGGGCGTCGACTTCGCCCACACGTGGTCGTGCTACCGGGGCGGCGCCCAGGCCTGTGGCACGTGCCCGACCTGCGTCGAGCGGATCAACGCGTTCAAGGCCGCGGGCGTCGCCGACCCCATACGCTACGAAAGCGCGCCCTGAGGCGCTGTTGGAAACCTGTCAGAGAAGGAGACATCGCCATGCACATCGTGCACGTGAACGTCGTCGTCAAGCCGGACGGTGTGGACGCCTTCATCGAGGCCACCCTGACCAACGCCCGCGCCAGCGTGCAGGAGCCGGGCTGCGCCCGCTTCGACGTCCTCCAGGACAAGGACGCCCCCGCCCGCTTCCGGCTCGTCGAGGTGTATCGCGACGAGGCGGCCGTGGCCAGCCACAAGGAGACCCCCCACTACGCGGCCTGGGCCGAGGCCATGGGGTCCCTCATGGCCGAACCCCGCACCAAGGCGGTCTATCGCAACGTCTTCCCTGACGAGCAGGGGTGGGGTTGAAGCCATGAAATACGCCGTGGTCATCGAGAAGGCCCCAGAGAACTACGCCGCCTACGTGCCCGACCTCCCCGGTTGCATCGCTGTGGGCGATACGATCGAGGAAGTCCAACAACTCATCCGAGAAGCCATCGCGCTGCACACCGAAGGCATGCGTGAGGACGGGCTGCCGGTTCCTGGGCCCTCGGCGCGGTGCGAATACGTGGAAGCGTGACCCTGCTCGGAACGCGAGCTTCGGTTTGGTGTGTTCGCCTCACTCCCGGGTGTACTCGGCCGTGACGGTGCTTCGGATTCCCCCGCGCGGATTGCACTCGATGACGACCTTCATGTGCTTGGGCTTGCAGGCATTGACGAGGTCGCCCAGCACGCGGTTCACCAGGTGTTCGTACCAGATGCCCACGTTGCGGTACGACAGAAGGTAGTACTTCAACGAGCGCAACTCGATGCAGTGCCGCACCGGCGTGTAGGCGATGGTCACGCGCGCGAAGTCCGGCAGTCCCGAGAACGGGCACACGGAGGTGAATTCGTCGGTCGACGTCACGATCTCCGTGTTGCCGCCGATGGGCGAGTCCGCGTACTCGTATTCGAAGCACTCGAGGATCGACGGGTCGACGGCCTCTGGTCCGACAAACGGCAGCGTCTTGTCGTGGGCCTCGAACTGGTCTCGCGTGGGGGGCTTATCGTCCATGGTACACGCACCTCGCTGAAGCGGTTTCTTGCACAACGACGACCGCCAGGTCGTCGACGTGCCGTGAAAGCCATTCCCAAATCCACGCGCACAGCCGTTCGCTCGTGGCGGCCGCCAGCGCGGGGATCTCGTTCAGATACCGATGGTCGAGCCGTTCGTAGAGCCGGCGCAGGGGTTCGCGCAGGCGCTCGAGGTCCCCGGCCCCGACTTCGACCACGTAGGTGTGGCCGTGAAGCAGGCGACAGGGGTGTCCGTCCGGCAAATGCGGGAGGCTCTGGGCCGCCTCGAACGAGAAGCGCCAACGCGGGGGCAGGTTGCGGCGCGGGTCGGCCGGCAACTCCCTCGGCGCGAACGCGCCTTCGCCGGCGATGGACACGCGCACGTCTTTCAGGCCAGGCAGCGCCGGGGCCAGCCGGGCCCGTATCCAGGCGGCGATGCCGTCCAGGGACGTGTCATCGAGGCCGTCCACGTCGGCCGCGTCGTGGTGGTCCAACTGCTCGGCCAGCGGCTCGAAGGCCCGTTTGATGTCGCCGTAGTCGATCAGCCAGCCCATCGCCGGGTCGACCTCGCCTTGGACGACGACCTCGACCTTGAGGCTGTGCCCGTGAAGCTGCGCGCGGCGTCCGGCGCCATGCGGATTGCGGTGGGCCGTCTCGACGTAGAACTCCTTGACCAACTCGACTTGCATTCACACTCCTCGCCGGCCGGGCGGCCACACGTATTTGTGCAGCGGCAACTGAAACCGGGCCTCGATGCCGTCCTCGAGGATCCATTCGCAGAGCGTGTGCGGCGCCATCACGTCGAACACCGGCGCGAACAGCACGGCCTTGCACCGCGACGGCAGGTCGTGCTCGCGCACAACCCCGCAGCTCCATTCGTAATCCTCGCGGTCTCCGATCACGAACTTCACCTCGTCGCGCTCGGTCAGCGCCGCGATATTGCCCCAATCGTTCGCGTCGCTGATGCCGCTGCTGGGGCACTTGATATCCATGACCTTGACCGCGGCCACGGGCAAGTGGGCCACCGGCAGCGTCCCGCTGGTCTCCACGAGCACCGTGTACCCACGCTCGAGCAGCACCGCCACCAGACCCGCAGACGGGGCCTGGAGCAACGGCTCGCCCCCCGTGATTTCCACGAGGCCCCAGGGCCACTGCGCGCACTGCGCCACGATGGCGCCCAGACTCATCTCGGTCCCGCCGTCAAAGGCGTAGGGCGTGTCGCAATACGCGCACCGAAGATGGCAGCCCGTGAGGCGCACGAAAATGCAGGGCAGACCAGCCCATGTCGACTCGCCCTGGAT
>Ga0114930_10002057_pt1 | contig 18478 bp, 15 predicted proteins | sample AnhtaG_FD_87300 | JGI IMG/M metagenome (GOLD analysis project Ga0114930, IMG submission 87300) | Deep subsurface microbial communities from Anholt, Denmark to uncover new lineages of life (NeLLi) - Anholt_01485 metaG | ecosystem: Environmental > Aquatic > Marine > Oceanic > Sediment | place... | reverse complement strand
CTCGCATTAGTGACATATATACAGCGGCGCAAGTTAAAGCGAAAACTCTCTAAATTGAAGCATATGTCTCCCGGCGGCTTCATCAACGATGCAGGGCAAAGCGTCCCGATTGAAACAACATTATATGAAGCCCTCCTATCCATATTTGTTACAGACGTACTAGCTTTTGTACTTTCTGCTGCCGGTGCTATTCTTCATTTGGTGGATCCTCCTACACAGATTAGTGTTTGCTCTTACACCCTTCTATTGTAGCCGGAGCCATCAACCCTCTTACTCAATATACTAAGGAAGGATTATCACTGCGAAGCATTACCATAGATGCTCACTGGACTTTACATACATTGACACCGACTACTGCGGGGGATAGAACCTATAGTCTCACGGCCTCAATTCTAATCACGCAAACCCAATAATCTAGGCTGTGGATGAATAATGTGTAGCTCACCCAATCTTTGCAAAGAATGTTGCACAAGTGCTAGAGCCACTTTGAAACATTGGTCGGCATCATCTTTAGTTGCTGTTTCTCCTCTATGCAGTATCTTGTTCCTCTTATCTTTAAGACTCATTAAACTACTGTAGTTCTGAGCATCTATAGCTCCAGCAAGGTTCAGCGATTCAATAATATCGTCTGTTGTCCATAACAACCCTTGTCTAAGTTTTTGCCGTCTCTTACCAGCGATTGACTTGTCTTTGAGAAAGTCGTCCCACATAGAAGCTAAATATCTTTCCACCACTGTCCAGCCCATAATGAAGCACTGTGGATATTCGGAAGACTGTAAATGCGTGTATGATTCCAAGAGGAATAGGAGAGACTTCTTGATCTCAATGTCTCGTGCTATCCTCCCTGCTCTATTGAGAAGGTCTATCACATCTTCTTTGGATAATAGGAAGGTCGTTGTCGTCATCATAGACATATAAGAAGGTTCCCCCCACGGACTTACTTGTCTCGTTCTATCAGAAACCAAAGACATAGTTGAACCCTTAATTGCTAACGTCTCGCTATCAATTTTTATCTCTCCGACTTCTGATTCTCTGATTGCATAGCAAGATAATCCTAAAACTAAAGCTACGCCCATAATTTCATTTAGCATATCCAAAACTTCTATCTTACTTTTGTTTATGATTGCTAATAAACCATCTTGCTGTGCAACCGTTCGAAAGCCTCTATACTCGGTAGTGAAGTGATCTCCAGATTTCGGAAAGAATTGTTTTTGAGCCTTCTCTTTGAATGACCTCTTTGGTATTTCTCCAATCCATATGGGTGGGTAGAAGTAAGTTCCGTATGCTTTGAGGTCTGATTTCGGCACCCTCTTGTCGGTATCTGGCTTTGGACTCGGTTTCGGTGCTTTAACTACACTCTTTCCAATTATGTCATTGACTATTTCCACAGGCTTCATTAAACAAATATTTCCCCAGACAAACCAAGTGAAGGATTCCTTAGTTACATACATTTTGTGGCTTATCATCACCGGCTGTACCGATTCAGCGAAAGCCAGGCTAAGAGTGTACCTCCTCAGCTCCTCTAGTGCTGACAAGAATTCGCCCTCTAAGATTCTTCTTAATGTTCTATCACCGTCTTCAATGAAATAGCGCTCATCTGAAGCAAGTTCTTGACTCCACTTCTCATAACTTAAAATCTTATCTAATTCATCAATGGCTTTATAGAATGGTATCGGACCGTGAATACATATTTCTAAGTCTGACCTATCCTTGAAGTGCTGGTAGATGATTAACTGAAAGTCCAGTTTGAACTGCTCATTCTGAAACCAAAAAACGTCAACTTGACACGGAGAAGAAAGGTCATCAAGATTCGAAATTTTCGTTCTTTGATCTGGGGGCAGCTTACTAGCTTCTTGTCTAAAGGTGGTTATTAATTGTCTAAGCCAAGCTTCTAAATCGTTCAACTACATACACCTCATAGCCTCTTTGGCTTAATGGTATAATATGAAAAGAACATAATCAAGAACGTGCTTCAGGCACAGACAAAGGGACTAGCTCATCACTAGCCTCTTCTTTTTTCAAGTAGACAAAACACAATACATCTTGATTGACAGAATTGCATTTTGTTCAATCGGTAATTAAGAGGCTGGGTATCCCCAATTAGATTACCCAGCCATCGATAACCCTGAAATCCACAATCTTGGCTTTAGCTCTTGCCTATTCTGAACATCTTAGTGCCGCATGTGGGGCATACACCTTGGGTTGCTGGCCTCCCATTCTTCATTGTTATGGCTTTAGTATCCTTCATTTCCCTTTTGGTGCGGCATTTCACACAGTATGCTTGCATTGGTTAACCTCCCCTTTCGGATTTATTGTGAACAATAGACTATTATTTACCCCAATGTCAATGCCCTCCGTCAATTGTACATTCTGACGGGTTGTTCAATTGTCCGGTCTTTCTGAGTTGGCAGCCCCCGCCCTGAAACGATGGCCCAGAGCTACCGAGGAGCGGTACTCCTCAACCTGTCGTCGTTGTTCAGCGGTACTCCACTTTAGTAGATGTCCCATCTCTCGGGCCACTGTCTCCACGGCATCCAGCCCCTGACACGAGGCCAGACCTATAACGCTGCGGCGGAGTAGGAAGTCACCCACAGTGAGGGCGCTCTCCTCCTCTACGGCGTGACATATCTGGGACAGGATGTCCCGGGAATGGGGACAGATGGTCTGACTCCCCCGGATGTCGCTGCGTGCCAGCTCCAGGACTTGATAGAAGCGCGAACCATAAAGGGCATTAAGATGTGCCACTGTTTCCATAGGGAGACCGCTTTCCTGAGCGGCCTGCTCCACCTTGTCCTGTGGTGTAGGCGGTGCTCCAGGCAAGGGAGATTCTGCCGTAGTGCAGGATGCCTTCACGCCAAGCTTCCGACACACCAGGTCCGCCACTTCTTGGGCTATGGCTCTGTAACTAGTCATTTTGCCTCCTAGTACCGAGACAAAGCCGCTTATACCGTCCCTGTGCTCGTGGTCAACAAGCCTGTGCTGACGGGAAACGTCTGACGCTCTTCTGCCCCTGGAATCAACTAGGGATCGCAAACCGGCGGTGGTATAGAAGACGTCCTCCATCCCCACAGCAGGAAAGGCAGACAACTAATAAGACAGGACTTTGTGCATCGCCAACAATACTTGATACAATACAGCCAGCCATTACTCCTGCAACTCTAACCTAAAAGGTGATACAATAACTTGGGGCAGCTCATCTGAGAGTCTATTGTAAGCCTGGCGAGCGGTGAGAGGAACCAAATGCGCAATTATATAATCAGAAGAGTACTGCTAATGATACCCACACTACTATTAGTAACCATAATAGTTTTCCTTTCTATACGCCTCATGCCAGGTAGTGTGATAGACCAATTGCAAGACCAGCTAGCAGGTGTCGGGGAGATTGACCGTGAGGAACTTATGCATCTCTTGGGGTTGGATATGCCTATTCACGTCCAATATGGACGCTGGATAGGGAACCTTGTCCTGCATGGTGACCTCGGGACTTCTTTAAGGACACAGCGCGCCGTGGCTGAGGGAATAGCACCTAGAGTCCCAGTATCTCTTGAACTTGGTCTAATAGGTATCATAGTAGGGCTATTAATAGCCATCCCCGTAGGCGTATATTCAGCGATACGACAAGATACCCTAGGTGACTATATGGGGCGTAGCATCGCTATTGGTTTTATCTCCATTCCCAGCTTCTGGATAGGAACTATGGTAGTAGTCTTCCCTGCAATTTGGTGGCAGTGGACACCACCTGTTCAATATGTTCCTTTTGCTCAGAATCCGATAGAAAACCTAGGACAGTTTATGATACCGGGTATAGTTCTGGGCTTAGTTCTCTCGGGAACAACCATGAGAATGGCGCGCACCATGATGTTAGAAGTGCTGAGACAGGACTATGTCAGGACTGCCTGGGCAAAGGGGCTCACAGAAAGGACGGTCGTGATGCGGCATGCCTTGAGGAACGCTCTAATCCCTGTTCTTACCACAATGGGGCTCAATGTTCCTATCATGATTGGCGGCACAGTTGTTATTGAGACGATATTTTGCCTCCCCGGGATGGGCCGTTACTTCTTGGATGCCCTTAATAAAAGGGACTACACTACAGTTTGTGGACTAAACCTTGTTATAGCTTGCTTTGTACTAGTAGCCAATCTACTAATTGACCTATCCTACGCCTATTTAGACCCAAGGATTAGATACGAATAAACGGAGAGGCCGGAAGAATGGCTAACGATGTGAAAGATACAATTCAGGGGACAGAACAGGAGCAGAAGAGACACTTTGAACTAGTTGAGCTGCCTAGGAGGCTAATCAAGGAGAAGCCACTAGGCACTATAGGCGGGGTGATTGTCCTAGCACTGTTTATCACTGGCATCTTTGCCGATTTCCTTGCCCCTTATGGGATGAACGAAGCTTTCATAGCAGATAGGCTGGAGCCACCCTCAGCCCAATACGTCCTGGGCACGGACCAGTTAGGGCGAGATATGGCTACTCGCATCATCTATGGGGCTCGCACCTCTATGATTGTAGGCGTGTTTGGCAGCTTGATTTGCCTGATTACCTCTACACTTATTGGTATGACCAGCGGTTTCATCGGCGGTAAGTATGACCTGATAGTGCAGAGGATTGTTGATGCCGTTATGTGCTTTCCGGCGCTACTTATTCTCCTAACCATCGTCGCTATGTTAGGGCCAGGCTTAATGCAGGTGACGATTACCATAGGCGTGGTATTTGGTATCAGTGGCTCAAGGGTAATAAGAAGCGCTGCTATCAGCACCAAAGAGAATACATATGTGGACGCAGCGAGGGCTATAGGCTGCTCAACCACAAGAACGCTTATTCGCCATATCCTGCCCAATATCTTGCCTGCCATAATTATCCTGACTACAACAAGAATGGGGGGAGTGATTCTGGCTGAGGCTGCCTTAAGCTTTCTCGGATATGGCATACCACCCCCCACTCCTAGCTGGGGAGGCATGCTTAGTGGAGCCGGGCGGCAATATATGTATACCGCCCCGCTGCTGGCTATCTGGCCTGGCCTTATTTTGAGTCTCGTGGTATACGGCATAAACATGTTGGGAGACGCACTGAGGGACTTGCTGGACCCAAGGCTGAGGGGCGGCATAGGGCGCTTTGGAAAGGCAAAACGAAAAAGCTTAAGGCTAAAAAACTCTCAAGAGCTTGACAAATGCTAAAATTACAGATTAAATGACTTTAGCAAGGCAAGGAGGTGCAAAAATGTGGGATAGAATTGAATTGGTGTAAACTATTGCTTGTTAAAAACGTAAGGAGGAAGCTTGTAGATGCTCAGGAAAGACCGATTTATATAGATAAAAAGCAAAAGGAGAGCAGAAAATGAAAAGGAAAATTGTATGGTTGGTGGTGAGTTGCTTAATGGCAGCAGCCTTGGTGTTGGCATCTTGTGCCCCGGCAGTAGTAGAGGAGGAAGAAGAAGTAGCACCACCAGTAGAGGAAGAAGAGGTAGTTGAAGCAGAGGTGGCACCATTACCAGAAGGGCCAAAATATGGCGGAATGTTGAACATAGCCATAAACTACTGCCCTATTCATTTTGACCCCTACTACTATGACACGATTTCCTACTCACTTATGGGCTTCTTTCTTGAGGAGCTGGGCATGCCAGACTACTCGGTAGACCGGAATGTATTCAACTTCAGGAATTCTGATGTTCCTGAGCCGTTCATGACAGGCTGCTTGGCTGAGAGCTGGGAGACTCCTGACTCTTTGACCTATATCTTCCATATCCGCAAAGGAGTTTACTGGCAGAACAAGCCACCGGTAAATGGCAGAGAATTTAATGCCGATGATGTAGTCTTTACTTGGCATCGGCAACTGGGCTTGGGTAGTGGCTACACAAAACCAGACCCATATGCTTCCACAGCTAACTACAAAAAGATAGTGTCGGTAACAGCCACAGACAGATATACTGTCGTTTTTAAGCTGTCAGAACCGTTCCCTCTTCAGTTACTCCTCCTTATCAGTGGGTTACCTATAGTTGCTCCTGAAGTGGTAAAAACATACGGGGACGCTGAAGACTGGCATCACGCTGTAGGCACAGGGCCGTGGATGCTGAAAGACTATGTTGAGGATAGTTCGGAAACCTTTGTAAGGAACCCTAACTACTGGGGTTTTGACGAACATCACCCGCAGAACAGGCTACCCTACTTTGACGGAATCAGGGCACTAGTCATCCCAGACTACCCTACCCAGATAGCGGCAATGCGGTCTGGCAAGCTTGATTGGCTCTGGCGCCTTAAGTGGGAGGAAGCAGAGGGTCTAAAAAAGACAAATCCTGAAATCAACAGCGCCCTCTATCCCCGCACCGGTAAAGCTCTGTTGCTTAGACAAGACAGGGAACCATTTACTGATATAAGAGTCAGAAGGGCATTACAGATGGCTTTAGACCTCAAGGCGATAGGGGACGAGTATTATGGTGGTAACTGTGAACAAACGACATTCCCTCAGACAGTACACTCTTGTGTGGCAGGGGTATACACTCCCTGTGACCAGTTCCCTGAGGAAGTCCAGGAAGACTTTGCCTACAACCCAGAAAAGGCGAAGCAGCTTCTCGCTGAGGCTGGGTATCCCACTGGATTTAAGACTGAGTGTGTGCTGTATAACACCGAGGAAATAGACCTGGCAGAGTTAGTTGGCTCCTACTGGGCTAAGATTGGTGTTGACCTGGAGCTTAAGATATACGACCATGCCACACGAAGTTCTATCCTATACGGTCGGAAACACAAGGCAATGAACTGGCAGCAGATGGCTGACCCTCGTGGAAGAGCCGAGTGGACCTTTCAGCAATATTGCCCCGAAATTCCGTGGAATTTTGGTAATATCAACGACCCAGTTTTTAACGAGAAATTTGATGACATGATGGCAACTGCTGACCCTGTTGAGCGAACTAATAAGCTGAAGGAGCTGAACATATACACCACCTCACAGCACTGGCTGATAGGCTTACCTGGTGAATATCTTTACATCTTCTGGCAGCCATGGGTGAAGGGATACTCCGGCGAGGTACTAACGCAGGGGCCTCCTAATGTTGGCTCAGTATGGGCACGGAGTTGGTTTGAAGGGAAGCCCTAAGAAGATAGGGCTTGACCGCTAGCGGAGCTATTAGGGGGCAGGAGTTAAACAGAGGGGTTCCTAGCTAGTCAAAATCATAGCTGGGAACCTCTGTAATTGAAATCTAGCGCTTGAACGTGTGCTCATGACTCAACAAACTGAGGGCATGCTTAGTCCATGTCGGGTTTTAGACCTGACCGATGAGAAGGGTCTTCTTTGTGGCAAGTTGCTGGGAGACCTCGGAGCCGATGTTATCAAGGTTGAGAGACCAAGTGGTGACCCCGCCCGCAACATAGGCCCCTTCTATCATGATGAAGCTGACCCAGAGAAGAGCCTCTTCTGGTTTGCTTTCAATGCCAGTAAGAGGGGCATAACCCTTGACATTGAAACAGCCGATGGTCGGGCGATATTTAAGAAACTGGTGAAGACCGCCGATTTTGTAATAGAGTCCTTCCCGCCGGGCTACATGGACAAGCTTGGCCTAGGATACCCAGAGCTGGAGAAGCTTAACCCCGGTATAATCCTGGTTTCTATTACCCCTTTCGGGCAGACGGGCCCCTACAAGGACTATAAGGTTTCCGATATCGTGGCTTGGGCTATGGGTGGCTATATGTACCAGTGGGGCGACCCTGACCGTCCACCGGTTCGGATAAGCCATCATTCCCAAGCATATCTTGAGGCTGCGACAGAGGCAGCCGCAGGGGCAATAGCAGCCCTCTATCACCAGGAATTGACAGGGGAAGGCCAGCAGGTTGATGTCTCAATCCAGGAGTGTGTTGCTTGGTACACACACTATTTCACCGGAGTTTGGGATGCGCAGAAGCGCAAGCAGCCTCGGGGAACAGGAATGCCGCAGGCATATAATCTTGATATTCCTATAACACGGCTGTGGCCCTGCAAGGATGGCTATGTCTCCTGGGTTTGGTGGGGACAGGGGAAACGCAGCAGCCCGCCATTTGCCGAATGGCTTGCCGAGTGGATGGAGAGTAAGGGGATGGCTGCCGATTTTATAAGGGAATGGGATTGGGATATAGCGGGTTACATGTCCTTAACTCAGGAGGTAGTGGATTCTATAGAAGAACCAACGGGTAAATTTTTTATGGCGCACACCAGAGCCGAGCTTCTGGAAGGAGCATTGAAGCGTCACGTCCAGCTTTACCCTGTATCTACCCCTGAGGACATCATGAAGGGCACCCCCAGTGTCCAGCTTACTGCCAGAGACTACTGGGTGGAGTTAGAGCACCCGGAATTAGGTGCCTCTATTACCTACCCCGGTGCTTTTGCCTATACTTCAGCGGTACTCCCCAGAGTATCGCGTCGCGCCCCACTTATCGGTGAGCATAACCAGGAAATCTATGAGCGAGAGTTAGGCATCCCCCGGGAGCAACTCCAGATGTTAAAGCAAGCCGGGGTTATATAGTAAAACTCAATAAGAAGAGAAGCAGGAGAACCATGCCGAAAAAAGCACTTGAAGGAATAAAGGTTGCCGATTTCGCCTGGGCCTTCGTTGGTCCTATTACAACTAGGACTCTGGCTAGCTATGGTGCTGAAGTGATTAAAATAGAGGGCGGAGTTAAGGCTGGCAGGATGGATGCACAGCGATTCTCAGGTTTCTTCAAGGATGGCGTTCCAGGGGGAGTGGACCGCAGCTCTGATTTTAACATGGTCAACACCGGCAAGCTTAGTGTGACCCTTAACCTTGCCCATCCCAAGGGCGTGGAGGTAGCCAAGAGATTTGTTGCTTGGGCTGATGTCGTAGTTGAAAACTTCGCTGGGGGGGTAATGCAAAAGATGGGGTTGGGCTACGAAGAACTCAGAAAAGTAAAGCCAGATGTAATTATGCTCAGTTCCTGCATGATGGGGCAAACGGGACCCGAGGCCTGGTTGGGTGGTGTGGGGCCTAATTTAACAGCTCGGAGCAGTATTACCCATATTGTTGGCTGGCCTGACCGGGCACCAGCATACCTTGGACCCCACACCGATTATATCACCCCTCCCCTCAATGTCCTTGCCATCCTCGCTGCCCTCATCTATAGACGTCGAACAGGTAAAGGGCAATATCTTGATACGTCACAGTATGAAGGTGTCCTACATTTTATGGCACCCCTTCTCCTGGACTACAGTGTAAACCAACGGGTAGCCAACAGAAATGGAAACCGTTTAGCCTATGCTGCCCCCCACGGCGCCTATCGCTGTTGCGGCGAAGATAGGTGGTGTGCTATTGCTGTATTCACTGATGAGGAGTGGGAGAGGTTCTGCCAGGTTATCGGAAACCCGGCATGGACAAACGACCCCAGGTTTAGTACTCTCTTGGGCAGAAAGGAAAACGAGGAGGTACTGGACAAGCTAGTAGAGAAGTGGACAATTAACCATTCGGCTGAAGAGGTAATGAGCATGATGCAGGCAGCTGGGGTAGCGGCAGGAGTCCTGGAAACTGCTGAGGACCTGCTGGAGCATGACCTCCAGCTAAAACATCGCCACTACTTCTGGAATCTAGAGCATCCGGAAGTAGGACAATACCGCACTGCGAGACCTTCCTTTGTGCTATCGAAGACCCCCTGCGAAATGCGACGTGCCCCCTTGCTGGGTGAACATAACGAATATGCCTTAAAGGAAGTGCTCAGTATGTCGGACGCGGAGATTGCTGAGCTGGTTATAGAGGGGGTCATTGAGTAGATGGCAGAGTCCCCTGGCTTTCTGAAAAGTGGAAGGAAGTGAGGCACCACCTGTCTATTTAAGTGAGCGCAGTAGACCGCAGAACGAAATGCGGAGGTGTATGGCAAATGTCAAAGGTCATAGATTTGCAGCTTGACCTTCCACCAGACGAGGAAGAAATTGTTAGTCAGATGAAGTCCTTTGCGCTGGGTCGTGGAGAGAGGGGGATAGCTAACTATCGGTATATCTTTGGCTCCGAGAAGGCACGCGCCTTGGGGTTTACTATGGAGGAGTTGGAGCGGATGTCTAGGGAGCTTTCCTCTGAGGAATTCGAGGGTATGCTCAGGGAAGGAGCAAAGCGAGTGGTGGTCCCTCTTTCGCAGTTCGTGAAGGAACTGGATGAAGCTGGAGTTGAGTGGGGCACCTTCTTTGCCGAGAGCAATGAGCGAACTGCCGAGATTGTAGCACAATTCCCTCACAAGTTTGTTGGGCAGGCGATGGTCAACCCCCACGAGGGGATGAAGGCAGTCAGGGAGCTGGAAATGGCAGTCAAGGAACTGGGGTTGGGGTGTTTTTACGCCTCAACCTTTAGATATGGAATTCGACCTAATGACAAGAAGCTCTACCCTTTATACGCCAAAGCGGTAGAGCTAGGCATCCCTGTGATTGTTTACATCACCATGAACTACAGCTCTACCCTGCCCATGGACCTAGCCCGGCCTCTCTACCTTGATGAAGTAGCCATGGACTTCCCGGAGATGACTATTGTCGCCGGATGTGGAGGTTGGCCCTGGGTGCCGGAGATGATAGGGGTTGCCCGCCGACACCAGAATGTCTACATCTCTACTGAAGCCCATCGCCCCAAGTACCTTGCCACTCCCGGCTCAGGGTGGGAGATGCTAATGCAGTTTGGCAACACCTTGCTTCAGGATAGAATCATCTTCGCCTCAGGGTGGGGAAGCTACTTCCTGTACTCAAAAGGCGTAATAAAGAAGGTGATTCAGGAAGTGAGGTCACTGCCTCTCAAGGAGGAGGTCAAGGAGAAGTGGCTCTACAAGAATGCGGCTAGGCTCTTCCAGCGGGATTAGCCTGATGCCCCAAAGAATAGAGCTAACCTTCTGAGTAGCGCAGTAGTAAATCTGACGGTAGGTAGGAATGATATGGCACCAGGAAATGTCTTGCGCACTAGTTTAATTGATGGAGAAAGCTTGAGGCTTGGAGACGTTGTAGCTATAGCGAGGCGAGAACAAGCCCGAGTAGGACTCACGAAGAACGCCAGGGAAAAGGTCACCAGGAGCCGGAAGCTCGTGGAACAGGTGCTGGCAGGAAGAGGCATGGTCTATGGCTTGACCACTGGCTTTGGCGAGCTTTCCGAGGTCAGAATCCCGGAGAAGCAGCTCAAAATGCTACAAAGGAACTTGGTTCGCTCTCACGCCGCTGGTGTTGGTGAACCTCTGGGAACCGATGTTGTGCGAGCGATGATACTGCTTAGAGCCAACGCACTGGCAAAGGGCTACTCTGGAATAAAGCTGAAAACACTTGAAGCTCTCATTGAGATGGTCAACCGTGGCGTGCATCCAGTGGTTCCTGAATTTGGCTCTGTAGGAGCCTCTGGTGATTTGGTTCCGCTGGCACATGTGGCGCTGGTACTCATCGGGGAAGGGGAAGCATTCTATAAGCACAGGAGGATGTCAGGAAGAGACGCCATGCGCCACGCTGGTATAAAACCAATCATTTTGGATTCAAAGGAGGGGGTTGCCCTAATCAATGGCACCCAGGCAATGACAGCTTTGGGTGCTTTAACGGTGTGGGACTCAGCAAATCTGATAAAACACGCAAACCTGGCCGGTGCAATGAGCTTGGAGGCACTGTGTGGGACGACCGCTGCCTTTGATGAAAGAGTCGGTCAGGTGAGAGCGCACCCGGGCCAATCTGTATGTGCTGAGCATGTTCGGCGGCTAACCAGGAATTCTGCGATATTGCAGGATTGCCAGAGCAAAAGTGTGCAGGATGCTTATTCCTTGCGCTGTCTGCCGCAGGTTCACGGTGCCACACTGGATACTATAAGCTATGTCCAGAAGGTTGTGGAAACAGAAGTCAACTCGGCGACTGATAATCCCTTGCTCTTCTTTGCAACTGGGGACAATAGCCAGCCAGATGTTATTTCATGTGGTAACTTCCACGGCCAACCGGTTGCCCTGGCTCTGGATTTTCTGGCCATTGCCCTGGCTGAGCTTGGTTCCATATCTGAACGGAGGGTAGAACGCCTCAATAATCCTAACCTGAGTGCTGGTTTGCCAGCCTTCTTGACCAAGAACTCTGGCCTGAATTCTGGTTTCATGGTCCCGCAATACACAGCGGCATCTTTAGTTGCCGAAAATAAAATCTTGGCTTCGCCGGCTTCTGTTGATTCCATTCCTTTGTCAGCAAACAAGGAAGACCATGTGTCTATGGGGATGGGTGCTGCAAGGAAGGCGTGGCAAATCTTGAGGAACGTGGAATGTGGTCTGGCAATAGAGTTATTGGGCGCCTCCCAGGCCCTGGAGTTTCGGGATTTGAAACCTGGCGATGGCACTGCGGTTGCGTATGAAGTAATCAGGCAGCACGTACCAAAACTCGAAGAAGACAGGCCGCTGTATCTAGACATAGACAAAATGACTGAGTTGGTACGGAGCGGAGAAATCCTGGCTCACGTTGAAGAGGGAGTGGGGAAGTTATCGCTACACTAGTTGCCCGCCGTCCACAACCAGTTTACCGTTCTTTATGACTTTATCGATGAGGTTAACTCCGAAGCTGTCAATAAGTATACCGTGCTCTTCGCAATCAAATATCACGATGTCCGCACGCTTGCCAGATTCCAGGCTGCCGATGTCCGAAGCTCTATCTACTGCGTGGGCGGCATTAATGGTTGAAGCGTTTATAACTTGAGCGTAGTTCATCCTGTACAGCCTGGCTGCAATTTCCATCACAGCTTGCATCGACTGGGTTCTGGAACTACCGGGATTGTAATTAGTCGCCAGAGCTATTGCTACACCCCCATTAATCAAGTGTTCAACGGTTGCTGGCAGGAAATCCTTTACTATCTCGGAACCAGGGACCATTTCCATTAAATGATAGGTAACTCCCGGAAGTAGTACGCCTACCACCCCTGATTCAGCAAGTTTTTCAAGATGCCCTTCCACCAGCTTCCAGCCACTCCTGCCTTGCTCAGGAGCGCAGATGAAATCCAGGTGGTCTGCCGAGACGGCTCCAAGTTCTGCCGCCAGCTCCACCCCACCCAGATATCCGGTCTGCTCGGCATGGAGCTTCAATTTCAGTCCGCACCGTTTGGCCTCTTGGAGAATGTCCCTCGCTTCACTGACTGAGAAAGCCAGCTCGTCACAAAAAACATCACAATACTCAGCCAGCCCTTTGTCTTTGACCTCCGTCAGCATGGACTTAACCAGGTTGACGTACCCGGACCTGTTGTTCTGGTATTCCTCCGGAATGGCATGTGCGCCGAGATAAGTTGGTACAATATCAATCGGATGCCGTTTTTCAAGCTCTTTAATGACCTCTAGGATTTTGAGTTCATTAACCCTGTCCAGTCCATAGCCACTTTTAATTTCGATTGTGGTGGTCCCGTGGCGCAGGCAAGTATCAAGGTCCTTCAAAGCTTTTTCAGTCAATTCGGCTGCGGACGCTTCTCTGGTACAGTCCACCGTATAATAAATCCCGCCGCCCTTTTTGTGCCCCTCGGAGTAACTCTTGCCGGTTATCTTGGCCTCATATTCAGAGTGTCTGGAACCGGCGAAGACCAGATGTGTATGCGGATCGATGAAGCCAGGCATGACTACTTGGCCAGTTGCATCAATGACAGTTCCACCGGCATAGCTATCTAGAATATAATCGGTGGTTCCAACGTCGATGATTGTCCGACCATCAATTGCCAGCGCACCATTGTTAGTGATGTCCAGTTCTTGCAGCTCTTTGCCAGTCTTCGGTTTTTCACTGGCTCCCTTCACAGTAAGGAGTTCGGCTGCGTTCTTTATAATCAAATCAACTGCTTTTTTTATAACCATGGTGACTAAAACTACAATTTTCCCCTGATGAATTTCATTGTCGCCTGGCTCTTCTCAGAAGAGTCTGCAAACTGTTCAAGCTTTTCCTCGATTACCTTCCTGAATCCTTCATCTTTGATTGAGCCAAGGTTTATCCTGACATTCAAGCAGGCGCCTTGCACGGCGGCACTGGCCAGTAAAGAAGCCACGCCAGCATCGGTTATGGGATTTTTATTTCCTTCCCTGGCTATTTCGTCCGCCAGTCCGACAATTCTATAGCTCAGGTTGGCAGTTTCTAGAGGTACCAGCGCCGCGTGTTTCAGTGCCTCCTCTTTTTCATTCTCCGGGGCTTTGACAAACTGTCTAAACGCTTCGCAGTCCTCATCAATCAGCTTTGTGAGCCGGCGTCTGATTTTTTCTGCTTCCACTGATATCTCTTTCATTCTTTCTGTAGCTGTCAACTGGCTGACCATTTCGACCAAAGCAGCCGCCAGACTCCCGGCTAATGCAGTAGCGCTACCGCCGCCCGGGGCTGGTTTTCTGGAGGCAAGCTCCTCCAAAAATTCCTCCATCGCTTTCTTTGTCAGCGCCATCTTTTTCTAAATCCCCAGCGAATATTCAAGTACCTTCTTCTCCGGGTCAAATGGGTTTAATTGATGCAGGCCGAGTTGAGCCACCGCTTCCTGAATCAGTTCAGCCTCACTTAGCTGGACGGTTCTTCTTTTTTCCGCCCAGTACCTGCCCGCCTCAACCAGCGCCTCTTTGGGAACCAGACCAACAATCTCGCTGCTGGTAACACCGTAACCAAGGTGCTCCGCTTCCCGGCGGACCTCATCAAAGGCCTTGTGTAATCCGGTTACCTTATAATTGGTTAGGTTCATCGATACCTGGGCTAAACCGTGGTCTTTCAGCAAAACACCGAGGGCTTTAACGCATTTTAACGAACCCGGTACTCTTTCTCCATCAACAACTCTCCCGGACTCCCTGACTCTGCTGGCTATGTCATTGGCTAGTTTAATATCGTTTGTATTTAGATTGACGTTAAAAGCGATTAGAAAGGGTCTTGCCCCTATTGTCACGGCTCCGGTTCTGGAGTTAAACTCGGCCGGCCCGTAGTCGGGCTTCCATTCCTCCTGATTTAGTTTTGCCTTTAAGCCTTCATATTCTCCTTTTCTTATGTGGGACAACTCCTTCCTTTCTTCTACGGTAGCGGCTTCACCATATAAATAGACAGGAATCCCCAGTTCTTTGCCCACTCTTTTCCCGAGTTCCTTCGCCAACCGCACGCAGTCTTCCATCCGAGCGGAAATGGGGATGAAGGGGCAAACATCTGTTGCCCCAAGTCTGGGGTGCTGGCCCTTGTGTTTGGACATATCAATGAGTTCAGAGGCGGCTTTTATCGCTTCAAACGCTGCTTCCTTGACCTCCTCGGCTCCGCCGGCAAAGGTGACTACAGTCCGGTTATAGTCTTTATCGGGCTCAACTTCCAGCAATTTCACCGACCTTTGCTCGATGGCTTTGACTATCTGAGCTATCTTCTTGCTGTCCCTGCCCTCACTGAAATTTGGGACGCACTCAATCAGGTTTCCCATGCTATTTCCCCGTATCTATTGAGCATCGTTGCCGATACTATTATTGACACGCTAAGTATTATATTCATATAATTGGTGTCATGCAAACAAGACCAATGTATATGGAGGAGAAGCCCCGAGAGCCAATTAGGGCCTACACGGGGGCCACGCTGCATTGTAGAATCTGGGACACTGAGGCCGCATTGCGGATGTTGATGAACAACCTGGATTCGCGGGTGGCACTCAACTGGGAACAGCTCATCGTCTACGGCGGGGCGGGCCGGGCTGCCAGAAACTGGAGAGAGTATCACAAGATAGTACGTGCGCTGAAAAACCTGGAGCCGGATGAGACCCTCTGTGTGCAGTCGGGGAAGGCTGTCTACATCACCAAAACTTATCAGGAAGCTCCCAGGGTTGTTATTGCCAATTCTAACCTGGTGCCCAGGTGGGCCACCCAGGAGAACTTTGACCGCTATGACCAGATGGGTTTGACCATGTATGGTCAGATGACTGCTGGCTCATGGATTTACATCGGCACGCAGGGTATCCTGCAGGGCACCTACGAAACTCTTGCGGCATGCGGGAAAAAAGATTTTGGCGTGAATTCGTTAAAGGGGAAATTCATCCTGACAGCCGGCATGGGAGCAATGTCCGGGGCACAACCCTTGGCAGCAACCCTCAATGAAGCCGTCATCCTGGATGTGGAGGCTCGGAAAGAGCGAATTGAGCAGAAGGTAAACGAAGGCTATTGTGACTGCATTACTGAATCCTTGGATGAAGCGCTCAAACTGGTGGGAGAAGCCAGGAGAGAAAAGAAACCATTGTCGGTTGGGCTGGTCGGGAACGCTGCTGAGGTGCATCCGGAACTGGTCAGGCGTGGAGTGACGCCTGATATTGTCACTGACCAGACACCAGCGCATGACTTGCTGAGTTATGTTCCTGCTGGCGACCTGACGGAACTGGACGAACTCAGGGTAAAAGATGCCGGGGGATACAAGCAACGCGCTCTGGAATCCATTGCCAAACATGTAGAGGCTATCCTGGAATTGCAGAAAAGAGGTGCAGTGGTCTTTGACTACGGCAATAACCTCAGGGCGCAGGCTGAGCTGGCCGGCGTTAAGGTCAGGGATGAAAACGGACAATACAAATACCCTGGTTTCGTCCCGGCGTACATAAGGCCTTTATTCTGTGAGGGTAAAGGCCCGTTCAGATGGGCCGCCCTGTCAGGCAACCCCGCGGACATTATTAAGATTGACGAGGCTCTTCTGGGCATGTTTCCGGAGGATGTAGCGCTGGCGCGGTGGATTCGGCTCGCCGGGAAGAAGATTCCATTCATCGGCCTGCCTACCAGGATTTGCTGGCTGGCATACGGCGACAGGGCGCAATTTGGTAAGGCCATAAATATGATGGTCGGTTCCGGCGAACTAAAGGCACCAATTGTAATAGGTCGCGACCATCTTGACTGTGGCTCCGTCGCATCTCCAGACAGAGAGACCGAAAGTATGAAGGATGGTTCCGATGCCATAGCTGATTGGCCTTTGTTGAACTTCGCCCTGAACGCTATTGCCGGCGCATCTTGGGTTTCGTTTCACCACGGTGGTGGTGTAGGCATAGGCAACTCTCTGCATGCGGGGATGGTCATTGTCGCCGATGGCACAAAAGCCAGAGAACAAAGGCTAGAGCGTGTCTTAACCGTTGACCCTGGAATTGGAATAGCTAGACACGCAGATGCAGGCTACGAAGAAGCAATAGCCACGGCGAAGAAAAAGGGAGTGAAAATACCTACGTAATAGGCAACTCTCTACAAGGGACTGCGCTCTGGAGCCTGAGCTTAGCAAATTGTGGCTCTGGTCGTACCAAGCTATTCCCTTCGCGTTGAAATAAGACTGTGCTTCATTTCGGCTACCTTCCCACAAGTTGTAATCCCACCTTTTAAGGGAGTTTCCGAGGATTAACTTGAGGTTAAAGGAAGTTATTTAAGGGTTAGTGCCATGATTGTGTAGGATTTTTAGGAAATAATTTTCTGTAACACAACATTTATGTGCGAATAATCATCGATAATTGGTATCCGTTTAGAGTGTGGTTACGACTTTGGAAAGAGAGGAAGTACTGGCAAGAGACTGAGTAACAAACCGCTAAAAGGTGCAATGCGGCGATGTTTTAGCCGATGGTGCTAATAGGCTGCCACTGCCATGTATCCCCGCTCGGGCTAACGTGTCCCAGACCCGGGAACGGGAAGTGAAAGCCAAGCACCAGGGCTTTCTCAGTCGCAGCCCTCTTCAGAAGCCGACGCCTAGTGGCCACGACCTGCTCATGAGCAAAATCGACTGCGGCATGCCACTCTGGCTGCTCCAGATGTATGGGATGGAGCACCACATCGGAGATACATAGCAATTGCTTGCCTCTCGAGGAAATGGCCAGTGCTATGTGCCCCGGCGTGTGCCCTGGCGCAGCAATGGCCCGTATGCCTGGCAGGATTTCTGTTTCACGGTCAATGAGATAAAGGCGACTCTGAATCGGTGGAAGGTTCTTGCGTGCGTATCCTAGGAGAACTTCCCTGACATGTTCATCGAGTTTCAGGGCTGCCTCTTCCGAGTTCCAGAAGTCCCACTCTTCTTTCCACATAATGTACCGAGCGTTGGAGAAAATCAGCCTGCCTTCACTATTGGTATTCCCACCGATGTGGTCTGGATGTCCGTGCGTGAGGATTATGGTGTCAATGTCACCAGGCTCAATCCCTTCCGATTTCAGATTCTGGAGAAGTCTTCCTGTGCTAGGACTCAGACCATCGGCCCCCGTATCCACCAGCACCCACTGCTTGCCTGTGTTAACCACCAGGCAGATGTATGGACTTGTCCATTCTAGCCACTGCTCTGGCCGTAGGTTGTGTTCGCGAAGCACCTGCTCAAGTCGTTCTCTTGGCGCGTTGGCGAAGAGGAATATGGCAGGCGGTGGGAAGGTCGGAGGTGCATATGTATGAGTGCCGTCGCTGACGGCTATACACTGAAAATCCCCTAGCTTGAAGCGATAAACGTCAGTGTTCATGGTTATCCTACTGTCTTATACCCTAGAAACGCAACTCAAGCATACCACAAATAAGACCTCGAAAGAACATGACTTAACATTCTGAGTTCTTGG
>Ga0114930_10002055_pt1 | contig 18480 bp, 30 predicted proteins | sample AnhtaG_FD_87300 | JGI IMG/M metagenome (GOLD analysis project Ga0114930, IMG submission 87300) | Deep subsurface microbial communities from Anholt, Denmark to uncover new lineages of life (NeLLi) - Anholt_01485 metaG | ecosystem: Environmental > Aquatic > Marine > Oceanic > Sediment | place... | reverse complement strand
TGATAATGTCTCTCTGGAGGTAAAGTTGATAACCCCAATAGCCATGGAGAAGGAACTCCGCTTTGCTATCCGGGAGGGTGGTAAGACGGTTGGTGCAGGCGTAATAAGTGATATCATAGAGTAAGACACGGAAGCCGTTATGAACAATCAGAAGATCCGAATTAGGTTAAAGGCTTATGATCATAAACTCTTAGATCAGTCTGTCTCCGAGATTGTGGATACCGCCAGGGGAACTGGAGCAAAGATTGCTGGTCCAATACCACTTCCAACGGAGATTAGTAAATATTGTGTTTTAAGGTCGCCTCACGTCGATAAGAAATCCAGAGAGCAGTTTGAGATAAGGACGCATAAGAGGTTGATAGATATTTTGGAACCTACTCAGCAGACTGTGGATGCCCTTATGAAATTGGATCTTGCCGCTGGTGTGGATGTGGAGATAAAGCTTTAGAGGAAGAGGAGACGATGGTCAGGGGTATTTTGGGAAAGAAGATTGGTGCGACCCGTGTTTTTCGTGAGAATGGGGAAAGCGTTCCGGTCTCTGTGCTTGAGGTTGGCCCGTGTTATATAATTCAGATCAAGAGGATAGAGAAAGAGGGATATAATGCTATTCAGATAGGCTTTCAGCCGAAAAAGGATAGACGACTCAATAAGCCGGTACTGGGTCATTTTAAGGCAGCCGGAAAAGGTGGTCATGCCTTTTTACAGGAGATAAAAGTAGATGACGTTGATTCATTTGAGCTTGGACAGGAAATAACTTCAGAGATATTTAATGTCGGAGATCTGGTAAACGTAAGAGGCATTAGCAAAGGGAGGGGTTTTACTGGGGTGGTGAAGAGATGGGGGTTTAGTGGAGGAGATACCAGTCACGGTTCTCGCTCACACAAGGTTCCAGGTTCAATTGGTGCCAGTGCAACCCCAAGCAGGGTGATGAAAGGCAAGAAGCTTCCTGGCAGGATGGGCCATCAAAGGGTAACCGTAAAGAATTTAAAGGTGGTTGATGTAATAAAGGAAAAGAACTTAATCTTACTAAAGGGTGCAGTTCCTGGCAGTAGGGGGAGCTTTTTAAGAGTCGAGATAAGCGCTTAGCCCGCCTGCGGCGGATAGAGTTGGACATTTTTTACCGTCAAGAGAGTTCGATTAATGGCCGCAATTGATGTATACAACGTAAAGGGTGAGAAGATTTTTCAGCGAGACCTAAGGGATGAGATCTTCGACGTTTCGGTCAGAGAAGATATAATGCATCAGGTGACAAAGGCCCAGTTGGCCAGTTCTCGCTCTGGTAGTGCTTCGACCAAAAATAGATCTAAGGTAAAGGCGAGCGGTAGAAAACTATGGCGGCAGAAAGGGACGGGCAGGGCCAGGGTAGGAGCCGCATCTTCACCTTTGAGGAGGGGGGGTGGCGTAACTTTCGGGCCTCTACCAAGAGATTATTCATTTAAGATTAATAAGAAGGTAAGAAAGGCAGCCCTACGGATGGCATTAGCCGATAAATTCAAGACTGGTCAACTCATCGTAGTTGATAGCCTACATCTTGAGGAGATAAAGACCAAGAAATTTTTTGAAATCTTAAAGAACCTTGATTTGGATAATGTTCTCATCGTTACGGAAAAGCCAGATGAGAACCTTGAAAAATCTTCCAGAAACATTAGAAAGGTTAAACTCTTAAGGGCTGAAGGACTCAATGTATATGATATTTTGAGTCATGAACATCTCCTATTTGTCGAACCTGCTTTACAGAGAGTTGAGGAGGTCCTTGCTGAGTGATGGATTTTTATCAGATAATAAAGAGACCTCTGGTCACAGAGAAAGGTACGAAACAAAAAGAACAGTCCAATCAGCTTGCCTTCGAGGTGGACAGGCGTGCTAATAGGATACAGGTTAGAAATGCTGTTGAGAGCATATTTAAGGTGAAGGTACTAAACGTAAGGGTAATGAATGTCAAGGGCAAGGAACGCAGAGTAGGAAGAAATGTGGGAAGAAAAGCAGACTGGAAAAAGGCGATTGTAAGACTTGCTCCCGGTGAGAACATAGAGTTTTTTGAGGGTATCTAAAGGGGCGTCAAGGTATGGCACTTAAAAAGAATAATCCAACCTCGCCTGGAAGGCGGTTTCAGACGGTATCAACCTTTGAAGAGATTACAGTTAGTAAGCCAGAAAGGAATTTATTGAAGCCAATAAAGAAGTCAGGCGGCAGAAATTCTAGGGGCCGGATAACGCTGAGACATAGGGGAGGGGGTCATAAAAGGAGATATAGGGTCATTGATTTCAAAAGGAATAGAGATAATATTCCGGCTAGGGTGGCCTCCATAGAATACGACCCCAATAGGTCTGCAAGAATTGCCCTCCTACACTATTTAGATGGGGAGAAGTCCTATATATTGGCCCCAGACAAGTTACATGTTGGTGATAGGGTGCAATCAGGAGCTGGTGTGGAGGTCAAGATAGGTAATACGATGCCTTTAAGAGATATCCCTGCGGGTACCCATATACACAATATAGAATTACATATCGGCCGCGGTGGACAGCTAGCAAGAAGTGCGGGGGGGTATGCCCAACTGATGGCTAAGGAAGGGAAGTACGCACAGGTGAAGCTCCCCTCAGGCGAGGTAAGAATGATCTTATTGGAGTGCCGGGCTGGCATTGGGGAGTTAGGAAATCTAGATCATGAGAATATTTCCCTCGGTAAGGCGGGAAGGGCTTGTTGGTTTGCAAGAAGGCCGCATGTAAGAGGTGTAGCTATGAACCCGGTTGATCATCCACTTGGAGGTGGAGAAGGGAAATCATCGGGCGGGAGGCATCCGGTTACACCTTGGGGCGTTCCTACGAAAGGCTTTAGGACAAGGCGCAACAAAATAAGCCAAAAATTGATTATTAAAAGAAGGAAATAGGAAAGGAGAAAGGGTTGCCGCGCTCAGTAAAGAAGGGACCTTTTGTGGATGAGAGTTTAATGAAAAAGGTAAACAGGGTCAAGGAGGAGGACACCCATCAGGTTATCAAGACATGGTCTAGGCGGTCTACTATATTACCAGAGTTTATTGGTCTGACCTTTGCTGTGCATAACGGGAAGAAGTTCGTTCCGGTATTTATCACCGAAGATACGGTAGGGCATAAATTAGGTGAATTTTCGCCAACAAGAACATTTTATGCCCATGCTGGAGGTGACAAAAAGTCACGTTTGAAAGGGAAGAAAAAGTAGAGTCAAAGTTATTGACGGTTCATATAAGAGATGAAAGTCAGGGCTATTGCGAAATATATACGGGTGTCTCCCAGGAAAACCAGACTGCTTATGAAGGAGATAAGAGGGAAAAAAGTTCAAGAGGCACTCAACTTATTAACGTTCGCTCCACAAAGAGGGGCCCCTATTGTCCGTAAGTTAATCAATTCGGCTCTTGCCAATGCCAGCCAATATCCTGATATCGATGTGGATAATTTATTTATAAAGCATATATATGCTGATGAAGGACCAACCTTAAAGCGATTTAGGCCAAGGGCTATGGGTAGGGCAACAAGGATAAGAAGGAGGAGCAGTCATCTAACAGTTATACTTGATGAGCGATAGGCTTCCAAGGGAGTAATGGAGAAATTATGAAGAAGGGGTTATAAACTTCATTAGAAGGAGGGTTTAGTGGGCCAGAAAGTACATCCGGTTGGATTCAGATTAGGCATTAATAGGACTTGGAATAGCAGGTGGTTTGCCGGTCGGGAGTTTGCCTCCTTGGTCATAGAAGACAATGGGATCCGGGGATTTTTGAAAAAACGCCTTTCTCAGGCTGGTATATCTAAGGTAGAGATTGATAGGGCTGCCAACAAGGTAAGGCTAAGGATTTATACATCGAGACCGGGGATTATAATAGGCAAGAGAGGGGCAGAGATAGAAAATTTGAGAAAGGAAATTGAGAAGAAAATAAAACGGGAGGTCTTTATTGATATCAAAGAGGTAAGAAGGCCGGAGGTGGAAGCCCAATTGGCCGCAGAGAATATAGCTATACAACTAGTTCGCCGGGTAGCCTTTCGCAGGGCTATGAAAAAGAGTGTTGCCTCGGCCATGAGATTTGGTGCTAAGGGTATAAAGATTTCTTGCAGTGGGAGGCTCGGAGGTGCAGAGATGGGGAGGAGAGAATGGTACAGAGAAGGTAGGGTGCCATTGCATACCCTAAGGGCAGATATAGACTATGGATTTGCTGAGGCCTTTACAACTTATGGGGTAATAGGGGTAAAGGTAACCATCTTTAAAGGTGAAATTTGGCCTGATAAAATAGAAGAGGAATTCTATGCTAAGCCCAAAAAAGGTTAAACATAGAGTTGTGCAAAAGGGGCGGCTGAAAGGGAAGGCCCATAGAGGTTCAGATCTTGCATTCGGTGATTTTGGCCTCCAGGCAGCGGAGTGCGGTCTTATGTCTGCCAGACAGATAGAGTCTGCAAGGATCGCAATAACGAGACATGTCAAGAAGGGTGGTAAGATATGGATAAGGGTTTTTCCAGACAAGCCAACATTTAAGAAGCCTGCTGAGACAAGGATGGGGAAGGGAAAGGGTAATGTCGAAGGTTGGGTAGCAGTAATAAAGCCTGGCAGGATTTTATATGAGATAGAGGGAGTTGGTAGCCAGGTAGCCAAAGAGGCTTTTAGGCTTGCAGGCCATAAATTACCCTTTGCCACTAAATTTTTAAGTAGGGGTTTGTAACACCGTGAAGGCAGAGGAGCTACGAGAATTGAGTATCCAAGAATTAGTGGAGAGGGAGAAGGAATTAGCGAGGGAGTTATTTAATCTTCGTTTCCAGATGGCGACAGGTCAGTTAAGTAACCATACTTCTATAAAGAAGATAAAAAGGGATATTGCCCGGGTTAAGACTGTATTTAGAGAGAAGGAAGCCGTGAAAGATAAAGCTGGGGCATAGTATGGAGAGATGTGGGAAAAGAAAAGAGATGACAGGCGTTGTCTTGAATAACAAGATGGACAAGACGGTAAAGATACTGGTCGAAAGATTGGCCAGGCATAAGAAATATAAAAAGTACACGAGGCATCGGGCAGAATACATGGTACATGATCCCCATAATAGATGTCAGATAGGCGATAAAGTTAGAATCATTGAGAGTCGCCCGATAAGTAAGCTGAAGAGATGGAGGGTATTAGACATCTTGGATTAATGGAGCTGAATTTCCTCATTTCTAATGGGTCTCAATTTAATAGATATTCTGGTATTAGGAACTATGATACAGGCTCAAACATTATTGAATGCAGCTGATAATTCCGGTGCCAAGAAACTTTACTGCATAAAGGTGCTTGGCGGGACAAGGAGAAAATACGCAAGGGTTGGAGATGTCATTGTGGTATCTGTTAAAGAGTCTTTGCCTAATAGCAAGGTAAGAAAGGGTGATGTTTTAAGGGCAGTTATAGTCAGGACAGTGAAGGAGATTAGGCGGGAGGATGGCTCATACATAAAATTTGATGATAATTCGGCTGTACTGATCAGTCAGCAAAATGAACCAATTGGAACACGAATTTTCGGCCCTGTGGCTAGGGAGTTAAGGGCGAAAAAATTTATGAAAATTATCTCTCTTGCCCCTGAGGTACTTTAGCTGCAAGATTATACAGCATGACCAAGAAGAAATTTTACATAAGAAAGAATGATAAGGTAATGGTAATGACTGGCAAGGAAAAGGGGAAGATCGGCACAGTCTTGAAGATAATAACCAAGAAAGAAAGGGCCGTAGTAGAAAAACTCAATATGGTCAAGAGGCATACCAGGCCTGGACCTAAGACTGCAAAGGGGGGTATTGTTGAAAAAGAGGCTCCAATTAACATATCTAATCTTATGCTTGTCTGCGGAAAGTGTGCCGAGGCAATAAGGGTGGGTAAGAAGATGCTTGAGGATGGCAGCAAGGTCAGGTTTTGCAAAAAGTGTGGAGAGATCTTAGACAAGTAATTTTGATCTTAAAATCTTGAGGTAGAAGAAGGCCTACGATTGCTAAATCGTAACGCATGAAAAAGACAGATGAGCGTGCCCCGATTAAAGGAAAGATATTTGAGAGAGATTGTGCCAGCCATGGTAAAAGAGTTTGGGTATCGAAATATCATGGAGGCACCGAAGCCTGAAAAGGTGGTCCTCAACATGGGTCTCGGTGAGGCAATACATAATATTAAGGTTCTCGACTCAGCTGTGGAGGAATTAGCACTTATTGGCGCACAGAGGCCTGTTGTTACAAGAGCCAAGAAGTCCATTGCTAGCTTTAAGCTAAGGGAAGGAATGCCTATAGGATGTAGGGTCACATTAAGAAGGGACAGAATGTACTATTTTTTAGATAAGCTTTTTAATGTAACACTTCCCAGGGTTAGAGATTTTCGAGGTTTATCAGATAAGTCCTTCGATGGCCGGGGTAATTATTCATTAGGCATTAAGGAGCAGATTATATTTCCTGAGATCAATTATGACAAGATTGATAAGGTGAAGGGCCTCAATATTACTATTGTTACCACTGCCAGGACGGATGCAGAAGGTCGCTTTATGCTGGAGAAGATGGGATTATTATTTCGGAGCTGAGAAAGAGGTTGCGTTGGCGAAAAAATGTTTGATTGCAAAGGCAAAGGAAAGGCCGAAATTTTCCTCTCGTAAGTATAACAGGTGTCCTATTTGTGGTAGAAGTAGGGGTTTTTTGAGAAAATTTGGAATTTGCAGGATTTGTTTCAGAAATTTGGCCTTACAAGGTGATATACCAGGTGTCATTAAATCGAGTTGGTAGGCGAGCAATAGCGGGAGATGCACAATGACGATGGTTGACCCCATTGCGGATATGCTAACGAGGATCAGAAACGGGATCATGGCCTCCTATGATAAGGTGGAGATTCCATGCTCCAAAATGAAGATTAATATAGCTAAGATATTAAAGACTGAAGGATATATAAGGAACTACAAGATAATTGAAGATAACAAACAAGGGATTATGGTAATTTATCTAAAATATAACGAGGACAAGAGCCCTGTTATCAAAGGCCTTAAAAGGATAAGCAAGCCGAGCTGCAGACTATATTCAAGGTGTAAGAAGGTGCCTAAGGTATTAAATGGTCTAGGCATCAATGTCATTTCAACCTCCAGGGGAATAATGACAGATAGAGAGGCAAGAAGGATGGGAGTAGGCGGGGAGGTTATCTGCTCGGTTTGGTAGTAAATAATTAGGCCAATAGAGGGGGCCTAAGGCGATGTCAAGGATAGGCAAAAAACCAATTATTGTTCCAAAAGAGGTAGAGGTTAACCTTGAGGGAGAAATCTTATCTGTGAAAGGACCTAAGGGTGAGCTCAGGCGCTTTATTCATCCTAAGGTAACATTAGATATCAATGATTCACAGATAGTGTTGTCAGTTGCTGATAACTCGAAAGAGTCAAAATCACTTTTCGGTCTTTTTCGTTCGTTGATAGCCAATATGGTTTTGGGGGTTACTGAGGGATTTAAGAAGACTCTTGAGATAATCGGTGTAGGATATAGGGTTGAACGTTCAGGTACGCAGTTGGTACTTAATCTGGGTTATTCAAGTCCCATTAAATATGATATTCCTAAAGGAATAGAGGTTCAGCTTGATGAAAAGAATAAGTTAGTTTTGAATGGGATAGACAAGGAGCTTTTAGGGATTGCCGCAGCCAAGATTAGGAGTTTTAGAGCCCCAGAGCCGTATAAAGGAAAAGGGGTCAGATATCTGGAAGAAATGATTAGACGAAAGGCAGGAAAGACAGCGGCAAAAAAGTAAATCCTGTTAGAAACTTTTGGGTTTTTCACTCCAGGGTACATGGCGACGGTCTCTTTCTAACAGGCTAAGGAGATGCGTGACTTACATATAATCCATTATGGTCTCTATCAAAGACAAAAGACAGGCGAGGTTGAGAAGGAAAAAGAGGGTAAGAAAGAAAATAAGAGGCACACCCGAAAGACCACGTCTAACTATTTTTAAGACAGCGAGGCATATTTATGCCCAAATCATAGACGATAGCGCGGGGAGAACTCTAGTAGCTGCATCAACAATCCTTAAGGAACTTAGCCCCAAGGCTAAAGGCATCAGTGGTAACATAAAAGGTGCGGTATTGGTTGGTGAGATTATCGGAAAGAAAGGTACAGAAATGGGTATCCAGAAGGTTGTTTTTGACAGGAACGGCTTTTTATACCATGGGAGGGTTAAAGCGCTTGCTGATGCGGCTAGAGAGAATGGTCTAGAATTTTAATAAGGGTAAACCACATAAGGGAGAGGTAATTGATTAAAGAAGATGAAGATGTACAGTTAATAGAGAAGGTTGTCTATATTAATAGGGTTGCTAAAGTTGTGAAGGGAGGCCGCAGGTTTAGTTTTAGCGCTATAGTAGTTGTTGGCGATGGTAAAGGTATGGTAGGTGCTGGGCTTGGAAAGGCACATGAAGTACCAGAGGCTATAAGAAAGGCAGGGGAAAGGGCCAAAAGGGATATGAGGCCAGTTTCACTTTTAAAAGGCTCTATTCCATACGAGGTAATCGGTGTATGTGGTTCGAGTTCTGTTCTGCTTAAGCCAGCTCGCCCTGGAACCGGTATTATAGCTGGAGGAGCAGTGAGGGCAGTTTTAGAGGCTGCCGGTGTCAGTAACGTTGTTAGCAAATGCTTGCGTTCCCACAATCCCCATAATTTGGTTAAGGCGACCCTTAATGGACTTATGTCTTTGAGAACCCAAGCGGAAATAGCAAGATCAAGGGGGAAGACTGCAGAGGAGATCTTGGCCTGAGCGGTCATGGATTTATAGGTGCCTATATGAAACTGCATGAATTGATGATACCGAAAGGTTCAAGGAAAAAGAGAAAAAGACTCGGTCGGGGAGAAGGCTCAGGAAGCGGAAAAACTGCAGGCAGGGGGACAAAAGGGCAAAACTCACGTTCTGGCGGAGGAGCCCCTTTAGGATTTGAAGGGGGGCAGATGCCTCTGCAGAGAAGAATTCCAAAGCGGGGCTTTACAAATATTTTTAGGAAACAGTATGAAATTATTAATGTAAGGGATCTTAAGCATTTCAAATCAGGCGAAATTGTAGACAGAGACACATTACTTAGGGCTGGTCTGCTAAAAAAGGCTGGGGCAATAAAACTCTTGGGAGAGGGGGATCTATCTTATCCTTTAGACATAAAGGTTAATAAAGTAAGTCGGGCAGCAAAAGAAAAGATTGAATCTGCTGGTGGTAAGGTAGAGGTAGTTTTAAAGTGATCGGCGGTTTTCAAAATATAACAAAGATCCCTGAGCTTAAAAGAAGAATAATTTTTACTCTTTTAATGCTGGCTGTTTACAGGATAGGGTGTCATATCCCAACGCCTGGTATTGATTCAGCTGCTTTGGCTGCCTTCTTCACTGAAAAAGCTGGCACCTTATTTGGTCTGTTTGATATGTTTTCAGGTGGGGCATTACGAAGGCTGTCAGTAATGGCCTTAGGGATAATGCCCTACATAAGTGCGGCTATTATTCTTGAGCTTCTCACAGTAGTTGTTCCCCATTTGGAAAAATTGAAGAAGGAGGGAGAAGCTGGGCGAAAGAAGATTACAAGGTATACACGATATGGGACCGTAATGCTTAGCCTCATCCAAGGTTTGGGCATATCGGTAGGTCTGGAGAGTATGACAAGCCCCGCAGGGGCCTTGATTGTTCCGGTAGGGGGTTGGGCCTTTAGACTTATGACCATGATAACGTTAGCCGCTGGTACAACTTTTTTGATGTGGCTTGGCGAACAGATAACAGAAAGGGGTATCGGAAACGGTATATCATTAATCATTTTTTCCGGAATTGTTGTCAGGTTGCCCGAAGCTGTTGGCAATTCATTTCGCCTCATGGGTACAGGAGAGATGAGTCCCTTTTTCGGACTTCTTTTAATTGTTCTTATGATAGCCACTGTTGGGGTTATTGTTTTCGTTGAAAGAGGCCAGAGACGGATACCAGTCCAGTACGCAAAGAGGATTATAGGAAGGAAGATGTATGGAGGGCAGAGCACGCATCTTCCCCTAAAGGTGAATACCGCTGGCGTTATTCCCCCGATATTTGCCTCCTCTATTATTATGTTTCCAGCTACCATAGCGAATTTCTTAAACGTGAAGCAGATTGGTTGGCTCCAATTCGTTGTAAGCTCCTTGGCACCAGGCAGGCCTATCTATTCCTTACTTTATGTGGCTTTTATAATTTTCTTTTGTTACTTTTACACGGCCATTCATTTTAATCCTGCTGAGGTTGCAGATAATATGAAGAAATACGGGGGATTTATTCCTGGTATTAGGCCTGGCAAAAGTACAGCCGAATATATTGACAGAGTGCTCACAAGGATAACATTCAGTGGGGCTATTTACGTTTCTATTATCTGTATTTTGCCTGAGTTCTTGATTTACAGACTAAACGTCCCCTTTTATTTTGGGGGAACAGCTCTTTTGATTGTGGTTGGCGTAGGCATGGATACGATCACCCAGATAGAGAGTCATTTATTGACCAGGCATTACGAGGGTTTTATGAAACGGGGTTTAGGTAGAGTTAGATAGATCATGAAGGTTAGGTCATCTATAAAGAAGAGATGTAAGAATTGCAAGATAGTTAAAAGGAAAGGTGTGCTTAGGGTAATCTGCGATAATCCTCGGCATAAACAGAGACAGGGCTAGTAGATAGTTCATGGAGGTCAGTTAACGGGATTCAGGAAGGGGATAGCTGATCCGCCTGAGGTGGACTGAAACTGGGGATGTAGTAAAGGAGAATGCAGTGGCCAGAATTGCTGGTGTTGATTTACCAAGGGGAAAGAGAATCGAGATAGCTCTGAGCTATATTTACGGTATAGGTAGAAGTAATTCTCGGAAGATTTTGCAGATAGCGGGAGTGGATTGTGACACCAAATCAGATCAACTGAGCGAAGAGGAGGTAACAAGAATCAGGAAGATTATTGATGAGTCTCATAGGGTTGAAGGGGATCTGAGACGGGAAGTATCCATGGATATAAAGCGTCTGATGGACATGGGATGTTATAGGGGATTAAGGCACAGAAAGGGCCTTCCCCTGAGAGGGCAGAGAACTCATACAAATGCAAGAACAAGGAAGGGACCGAGAAGGATAATTGGAAGACGCAAAAAATAGACCCCCGGAGGGATAATGGCCAAGGAAGCAGGAAAGGCTACGAAGAGCAAAAAGGAGAAAAAGATCATTGTTAATGGAATTGTCCATATCCAATCTACCTTTAATAACACTATTGTTACCATTACGGATATGAATGGTAATGTTATAGCCTGCTCGAGTCCAGGACAGATAGGCTTTAAAGGTTCCAGGAAAAGTACCCCCTTTGGTGCTCAGTTGGCAGCTCAGAGTGCATTAAAGAAGGCAATGGCTTTAGGTCTGAAAACTGCCGAGGTTCGAGTTAAAGGCCCTGGGGTCGGAAGGGAAGCGGCCTTAAGGGCCTTACAGATGGCTGGTTTTTCTGTTACCATGATCAGGGATGTGACTCCCATTCCACATAATGGTTGCAAGCCCCCAAAGAGAAGAAGGGTGTAAACCTTGTGTGGTCTCGGGGATATAAACGGAATTCTGTGAACATTCGGGAGGAGAAATATTGGCTCGATATACTGGGGCTGCGTGTCGGTTGTGCAGACGGGAAAATCTCAAACTTTTTCTAAAAGGTGATAGGTGCTATACTGACAAGTGTGGCTTTGAACGGCGTTCTTATGCTCCAGGTCAACATGGACAGAGGAGGGGCGGGAAGATCTCCGGTTACGGGGTACAATTACGAGAAAAACAAAAAGTAAAGAGGATTTATGGGGTATTAGAAAAACAGTTTCGAGGGTATTACTTCAAGGCTGATAGGCAAAAGGGCATTACAGGTACAAATTTGTTGGTCTTATTAGAGCGTCGACTGGACAATATTGTATATCGGATGGGATTTGCTTCCTCAAGGGATCAGGCAAGGCAGCTGGTTAGACATAGCCATTTCACTGTGAATGATAGAAAGGTCAACATACCTTCTTACTCTGTTAGGATTGGGGATGTTATAGAGGTGAGAGAGAAGAGTCGCGCGATCGCTTCTGTTCTGGAGGCAATGGAGACGGTTGTGAGGCGAGAGATTCCTCCGTCGTTGGAAGTTGATGCACGCAAGTTTCATGGTATAGTTAAGGCCTTTCCCAACCGTGAAGAGTTAACTATGCCTATTAATGAGCAACTTATAGTTGAACTATACTCCAAGTAAACAAACGCAAGCCTTCAGCAGTCAGCAAACAGCCATCAGCAAGAGATAGAAAAGAATAGAGCCGTTCAATTGGGTGAGTTGATTAAAGACAAAACCGGCAAAACGAATCAGACAAATAAGAGCAATAAAACCCCTAGTTCAATGCCCTTTGTTTCCCCTGAAAGCCGATAGCTGAATGCGTATGATAAATTTGTCTTTGAGGTGATTTATATTTATGAAAAAGCTACATCAAAAAAATTGGAGAGATTTAATAAGGCCTAAGAGGATAGAAGTCGAGACCGATTCCTTTACTGATTCCTATGGAAAATTTATTTGTGAACCATTGGAGAGGGGTTTTGGGATAACTCTCGGTAATTCTTTAAGACGAATCCTCCTGTCTTCACTGCAAGGGGCGGCAATTGTTTCTGTGAAATTTGATGGGGTACCTCACGAATTCACTACCCTTCCCAGCATAAAAGAGGATGTAACTGATATCATCCTGAATTTAAAGGAAGTAAATCTTAAATTCGTTGAAGAAGAAGAAGAAATTATGCTCTCTCTGGATGCTAAGGGGGAAAAGGAGCTAACTGCTGGCGATATAATAACTGGCGGGAAGGTGGAGATAATGAATCCAGATCAACATATAGTCACCCTCAATAAGGATGCTGTTTTAAATGCAGAAATGGCGGTTAAGTCCGGTAAAGGATATGTTCCAGCAGAAAAGAGTGTAACGGAAGGTCAGGAAATCGGAGTAATTCCTGTAGATGCTCTGTTTTCGCCGATCAGGAGAGTCAGCTATGTAGTTGGTAATGCAAGGGTCGGGCAGCGAGCCGACTATGACAAGTTGACCTTAGAGATCTGGACAGATGGAACGGTGAATCCACAAGATGCATTAGCCTTTGCTGCGAAAATTTTGAAGGAACAGGTTACCCCTTTTATTAATTTCGAGGAAGAACCGGAAGAAGAAATAGAAAAAGAGGAAAAAGAGGAGGAAGAGAAGATAAATGAAAATCTCTTTAGGCCTGTAAGTGAGCTTGAACTCTCTGTACGCTCATCCAATTGTCTGAAGCATGCCAATATAAAGTATATTTACGAATTGGTTCAGAAGACAGAGAGTGAAATGCTCAAGACAAAGAATTTTGGAAGAAAGTCCCTAAATGAGATAAAAAGAATCTTGGAGGAAATGGATCTAGAGTTTGGCATGAAACTGGAAAATTCCCCTATCCCCAACCAGGAAGAAAAGGAAGGACAAGAGGAGAAGAAACAGGGTCAGGATCAATGAGACACAGAAAGGCAGGAAAAAAGTTGGGTCGTGACTCAAGCCATCGAAAGGCCGTTTTAAGAAACTTGGTTACTGCCCTGTTTAGACATGAGGAGATTTCAACAACATATGCAAAGGCCAGGGTCCTACGTCCTATTGCTGAGAAGATGATTACGCTGGCTAAAAGAGGGAACCTTCATGCAAGACGTCAGGCACTTTCCTATATAATGGAGAAATCTGTTACCCATAAACTGTTTGATCAGATGAAGGATCGTTTCTCAGACCGACAGGGTGGTTACATCAGGATTTTAAACACGGGCCATAGGACCGGTGATAACGCACCTTTAGTAATTGTCCAGTTGTTATTGACGCATGAGGGGATAAAGTCAGGGAAAGCAGTTAAAAGAGGGGTGAGGGGTGGAAAAGTTCCCACCAAGGTATCAGGCAAAAAGGCCAATCCGAAGAGGAAAATACGAGTTGCTGAGGATAAACAGGTGAAGGCAGAGAAACCATAAGAAGAAAAATGTTGAGCAGAAGGCAGAAAAGATTAAGGCTCAAAAGAATAATCAACGTTTTTAGGAAACGAAGCCCCCTTCCTGATGGATCAAAAAGGGGGTTTTTTTTAGATAGCCCTCATGTATAGATTTAATCATAAAGATTTGTTGGGAATGGATCAACTATCAGTTAGCGATATAAACACGATCTTGGATACTGCCGATACGTTCATGGAGATCTCCTCTAGAGATATAAAAAAGGTGCCCACATTAAGAGGTAAAAGCGTGATCAATTTGTTTTATGAACCGAGCACCAGAACAAAGGCATCTTTTGAAATGGCCGCCAAGAGGCTAAGTGCAGATACTATTAGTCTTTCAGCGGCAGACAGTAGTATAGTAAAGGGGGAGACCCTCATAGATACAGCACGAAATCTTCAGGCAATGAATCCAGATATCATTATCCTGAGACACCCCTCCAGTGGAGCTCCGCATCTTTTAGCCAGATATGTAGATGCAGGAGTAATAAATGCGGGCGATGGAATTCATGAGCATCCCAGTCAGGCCTTGCTGGATCTGTTCACCATTAGGAAAAAGAAAGGCAGGATTAAGGGATTAAGGGTTGTTATCATTGGTGACATAGCTCACAGCAGGGTAGCAAGGTCTGATATAATAGGCTTAAGGAAAATGGGCGCAGAGGTGACAATATCAGGTCCACCAACCATGATCCCCGTTGATGCTGAATCACTGGGCGTAAAACTGGTTTTAGATCCAGCAAGGGCATTAAAAGGCAAGGACGTTATTATGATTTTGCGTATTCAGCTCGAAAGGCAGAGTGGAATTCTAATTCCGAGCCTGCGGGAGTATTCCATTGTTTTTGGTCTCAATAAGGAGCTGATAAAAGGAGCGAAAAAGGATGTCATTATAATGCATCCAGGCCCTATTAATAGGGGTGTTGAGATAACTGGAGATTTGGCGGATGGCCCCTTTTCTGTGATACTCGACCAAGTTAGAAATGGTGTGGCTATAAGAATGGCCCTCCTTTATCTATTAATTGGAGGGGGGAGAGGTGATAACCTGGATTAAAGGCGGAGAAGTAATAGATCCTCGCCTTGGTACAAAAAACAAACTGGATATTGTCATACGAAAGGGAAGGATTGAAAAAATCCTTCCTCCTGAGAGCTTTAATCCTGCCAGTGATATCGACTTAAAGGTAATAGATGCATCTGGGATGATAGTCACCCCTGGTCTCATTGATATGCATGTCCATTTTAGGGAGCCAGGAGAGGAGTACAAAGAGACGATTGCCACCGGAAGCCAGGCTGCTGCTGCCGGGGGATTTACTGCTGTGTCATGTATGCCTAACACAACTCCTATAAATGATTCACGATCTGTTACGGAATTTATATTAGAGAGGGCACGGAAGGCTAACCTGATACGGGTTTATCCGGTTGCAGCCATAAGCAGAGGTCTGAAAAGTGAGTCATTAACTGAATTTGGTGACCTTAAAGAGGCGGGCGCTGTGGCAGTATCCGATGATGGGAGACCAGTTACCAGTAGTGAACTCATGAGGAGAGCAATTGAATACGCACGGTTTTTTCATCTGCCAGTTATTTCCCACTGTGAGGATCTCGATCTGTCAAATAAGGGTGTTATGCATGAGGGAACCGTTTCTACCCGGCTGGGTTTAAAGGGGATCCCCGCGGCCAGCGAGGAGATAATGGTTGTAAGGGAAATACTTTTAGCCAGGCTGACTGGATATCCCGTTCATATTTCCCATATCAGTACCGAGGGGTCTGTTAAATTTATCAAACAGGCCAAGGAAGAGGGTATCGCTGTGACAGCCGAGACAGCTCCCCATTATTTCAGTCTCGATCACACAGCTGTCATAGGCTTTGACTCCAACGCCAAGATGTATCCACCTTTGAGGGAACCCAAGGATGTAGAGGCCATCAAAAGAGGACTTTCTGAGGGCGTGATAGATGTTATTGCAACCGATCACGCCCCCCACAGCCCATTGGAGAAAGATGTAGAGTTTGACAAGGCAGCATTTGGTATAATAGGTCTGGAGACAGCTCTGCCCCTTACGCTGGCCTTAGTAAGGGAAGGGGTTATGGACTTACCTTCGGCCATAGCAAAGCTTTCATATAACTCCGCCTCCATTCTCCACGTAAGAGGTGGCATGATTGAAGAGGGTAAAGAAGCAGATTTAACAATCATAGACCTAAATAATGAATATGTGATAGAGGGAGATGGTTTCAGATCAAAAAGCCATAACTCACCTTTTATTGGCTTCAAGATGAAAGGTAAGGCCATCTTAACCATGGTTGGAGGAAGGGTTGTTTGGGAGTCCGATGAACTCAATCCTGGTAGTTGATGACGAATTAAGTATGCGTGAATTCCTTGAGATTTTATTGACCAAGGAAGGGTACGCCGCCAGCTTTGCAGCCAGCGGAGGGGAGGCATGTAGTATTCTGGACAGAGAAATATTCGACTTGGTTATTACTGATATCCGGATGGACGATATAGATGGTATCGGGATCCTAAGAAAGGTAAAAGAGGTCAGCCCGGGAACCCCCGTGATAATTATCTCGGCATTTGCCACGGCAGAGACGGCGGTTGAGGCCATGAAGGATGGGGCTTACGATTACATCCCCAAACCTTTTAACACTGGTGAATTCATAAAGATTGTACAAGATGCCCTACATAAGAAGACGATCTCAAGGGATGAGGAGGATCATTTAAAAAAGGGGTACTATTTTGGTTGTTTGGTCGGCGAAAGCCCTGAAATGAAAAGGATTTATGACCTGATCAGAAGGGTCGCTAAGACCAAGACAAACATACTTATTTCTGGTGAGTCTGGTACAGGCAAGGAGCTTGTGGCTAGGGCTATACACGGAGAGAGCCAGAGGAAAGATCAGCCCTTTGTGGTTATCAACTGTGGTGGGATTCCTGAGACATTAATCGAGAGCGAGCTGTTCGGTTATAAGAAGGGGGCATTCACTGGAGCAAGCACGGATAAAGCTGGTCTCTTTGAGGCTGGAGATGGGGGCACGGTATTTTTTGACGAGATAGGAGAGTTAAGTCCAGCCATTCAGGTTAAGCTCCTGAGGGTTATTCAAGAGAGAACCTTTACCAGGATTGGAGAAACTGAGGAAAGAAAGGTAGATGTAAGATTCATATCGGCCACGAATAAAAATCTTGAACAGGAGGTAATGGATAGAGGTTTCAGGGAGGACCTCTTCTTTAGGCTGAATGTAATCGAGATTTCAATACCCCCTTTGAGAGAAAGAAAGGGGGATTTGCGTCTTTTGGCCCACCATTTTTTGGTGAACTATTCCAGGGAATTGGAGAAGGATATAAAAAAGGTCTCTGCCTATGCAATGGATATATTGAGTCAGTACCCTTTTCCAGGCAATGTAAGAGAATTAGAGAACATAATTGAGCGGAGCGTTGCACTGGAGACCTCCAATATTGTTCTGCCCCAGAGCCTGACCCTTTCTAATTTCAAAAAGGTTCGAATAAAAGAGGATAGGCGCCGCACTGACCTGACCCACGAAGGGATTAATCTCCCTAAGGCCATGGCTGATATAGAGAGGGAATATATCCTCAAGGCCATGGAAATGACCTATGGCTCACAGAAGAAGGCAGCCGAGCTTCTGGGTATTACATACGAATCTCTGAGGCATCGCTTGTCAAAATTAAAAATATAGGGCACTATTTCATTGTGATGAGAGATTTGTGAGTCTGTTAACTCAATTATGGAATTCGAACACTAGGCTCTTTTCGATATTTGTTGAAAAGCAACACTTTTTTGTTGAAAATTACCGTCTGCTTTGCAGCACTCCTTTACCTGTGACACGGGCTGAACAAGGATTGAGGCACAGGTTAAATATGGCCCACATTTTGCCTGATAGGCGAGAAAAGCGAGAGGTAAGGGGGCATAACTGTCAGAAATCTGGCGAAAAACGCCAGAAGCAGGGAACTGAAGCGATATAGAATCGGATAAATTTATAGAGAGCAAGATTCTGTAAACCAGGCGAATGTGATATTGAGCGAGACCATTCGATTTTATGGCATGTTAGTTGCAGCAAAAATCATCAATCAACCCTTGAATATCCACCAAGAAAGGGGGTGAGTAATCAAACCATTTAAAGCTTGTCATTGTTCATTATCAATATTTTTAGGAAATCTCAGGAGGCTAGAATGTTACTAAAACTAAATAAAATGAAGAATCAAAAGGGTTTCACCCTGATCGAGTTGATGATCGTTATTGCCATCATCGGTATCCTGGCAGCTATAGCCATTCCGCAGTTCAGTGCATACAGGAAAAGGGCGTACAACTCAGCTGCCCTAAGCGACCTAAAGAACTTTACCACGGCCCAGGAGGCCTTCTTTGTTGATAATGCATCATACTGCATAACGGTAGGAGTCCTTACTGGTAGTTATGGTGCATATACATCGGCTAATGTATATGTGGGAATTAGTTCGGCCGACACTACACTTTATAATATGAAATCGTATCATTATAGCGGTGATAAAACCTATGAGAT
>Ga0114930_10002052_pt1 | contig 18489 bp, 13 predicted proteins | sample AnhtaG_FD_87300 | JGI IMG/M metagenome (GOLD analysis project Ga0114930, IMG submission 87300) | Deep subsurface microbial communities from Anholt, Denmark to uncover new lineages of life (NeLLi) - Anholt_01485 metaG | ecosystem: Environmental > Aquatic > Marine > Oceanic > Sediment | place... | reverse complement strand
AGCAAGCGTATCAGCCCATGTGTAGGGATCTTGATAGCGGTAAAGCTGTAGATCTGTAACTTGAGTATCCAGGTTGCCATTTTCCCGTGATACTTGCGAAAGAATCTCACCCTGCTACGATAGAGGTCCGCTTCGCGTTGAGTCAGCCGGTTCCGGCTGCTACCGGCCCCGAGATGAGTCACCTTGGCAGCTGGCTGGTACCATACCCGCCAGCCAGCCTCTCGCATCACATAGCACAGATCCACTTCCTCGGCGTACATGAAGTAGCCTTCGTCTAGCCCGCCTACGGCCTCGAATGCCTGTCGGCGGATCAGCAGACAGGCCCCCTCCACATAGTCCACCATCTGAGGGCCCTTGTTCTCTTCTGGGCCACGGCTCGGATACCATCGGCCACCGAGCATACGCCCGATCCCCGAGAGAATCAGAAACTCTCGCCAGAGGCTGGGAAAAGGAGTGTGCGACGCCTGAAAAGTCCCGTCAACATTGCGCAACTGTGGCCCCACGATCCCGCAACGAGGTTCTGCGTCTGCCACCATAAGGAGCGAGTGCAGGGCGTTGGCCGACAAGAACGCATCGCTGTTGAGCAGGAGCACATAACGCCCCTCGCTGACTGAAACGGCCTGGTTGTTGGCCCGGGCAAAGCCCAGGTTCTCGCGGTTCTGCAAGAGCCGGACCTGGGGGAAATGGCCCCGCATCATCTCGGCGCTGCCGTCCGTCGAGGCGTTGTCCACCACGATCACCTCCAGAGGCACATCCTCGGTCGTCTGGTAGACCGACCGGAGACACTGTTCCAAGAGGTCGCGTGTGTTCCAGTTGACCACGATAACCGACACGGTGGGCATCATGCCTCAACCCCACATTCTTCATGGACCAACAGATGGTTCAACGCCTGGGCAGCTCCCAACAGTACCCAGGTGTAGACAGCATAGTCAAACCCCGCGATGGTCTGGGTATAGACAAAGGGCAACACCCAGTCGCCCAGCCCCATTGCCACGATGGTGCCCACGAGACCCCCGGCCGTCGCTACGGCAAAGGCGTGGCTGAAATCGAAGCGTCCCCTGGTTCGAGCCAGCAAATCCCGGGCAGTCAATCCCAAAGCCAGGAAGAAAGCCAGAAACGCGAGCAGGCCAATGACGCCAGTCTGAGACAGCACGTCAAGGTAGTTGCTGTGAGTGGCCATGGCCTGTTCAGGGAAGTAGGACATGTAGTAGACTGCGTAGCCAGCCGGGCCGACACCAAAGAGCAAGTGCTTGCCGGTGACTCTCCAGTTCTGCACGTACGCTGCGAGACGAGTCAGTCCGCTTATGGAGCGCTCCAGACCATAAGCAGCCCGTGCGTCGCCGAGATTGGCGGCCACGAAGGCCACGACCACGATCAGAAGCACAGCAAACAGCAGGCGCGAGCGAAGGGCGCAGACCGCCAGCATTCCCAGCAGTGTTGGAGCCCACGCCACAAGCCAGCTTAGTTTGACTATGAACTGATGATACCCATAGATCCCCACCAGCGACAGGAGTACAACGCGCAGCGTCAGAGGCAGTCGGCGATTGAACAACCCCTGCGCAAGAGCCAGACACGCAAACCACGTCGGGAAAAGAGGGTGCACCTGCAGGAGACCCAGCCTGACCAGACCACAGTCTCTCAAAGTGGCCAGGATACCAGCCCCCAAAAAGATACCGGTGAGGACCTTGATCCACATGACGTCGGTCAGTGTGTTCGATGCCAAAAGGAAAGCACCGGGTAGCAGAGCCATGACTGCTAGCCCTCCCAGCTGCACAAACGGCCAGGTCTCCCAAACCACCACCAGAGGGTCACGAAAGGCGTTGCTCCACACGTACGAGATGACAGTCACCGCCACAAAGCAGAGCAGAGGAGCGTTGGCGCGCGAGGGCTTGAGATGCAGTCGCTTTTCGACTACCAGCATCCGTCCGACCCAGAGCACGACGCAGGCCGCTGTCAGCAGCAGGCTGGCCACGATGCGGCTCTGTGTGCCAGTGGGCAGGGAGAAACGGACAGACAACGCTGTCAAAGTGATTGCAGGCACACTGAGTTCGGGCCGTTTCAGCACGAGCAGTGTAAGCAGCGGCGTCGCCGTCAGCACCAACAGCAACTCTGGGCGGAAGCGAACGGACACGGAACCAACCACCAGTAGGCCGAGCAGCAGAGCTGGGATCAGTGCTAGTCGAATCAATAGCGCACCCGGCATGTGTGACTTGCGCCGAAGAGCCTCCATCATTGCGCCGCCCTTTCGTCTAGCACGCGGCGGATCACTCGATCAAGTTCCTGTCCAATATCCTCCCACCTGTAGCGAGTCTCCACCAGCCTTCGCGCGTTGGCCGCGAGCCTTGCGCGAAGCCCCGAGTCATCGAGCAGGGACAAGACAGCATCGACGAAACCTGCCGCCGTGTCTGCGATGAGGATGTTCTCACCGTCCGTCACGTCCAGACCCTCAGCTCCCTTCCTGGTAGAAACGACAGGGGTCCCCAAGGCCATCGCCTCCAGGATCTTGAGCCGTGTTCCCCCGCCGATGCGGAGTGGCACGATGGATACCCAGTTCCTCCGACGATGCCCGATGGAGTTGCTGATAGACAGTTGAAAGGCTGCCACGCGCAGTTGCGCTCCCGTCAGGTTCGTTCCCAACAATCAGTCTACACGAACAGATGCCGGTTCTCGGTGACCCAACCGATCAGACACGCAACTCCGTCGGTCGCTGACACAGTCGGCTTCCAACCAAAGTCAGACTGCGCCTTGTGCGTATCGCTGATGTAGACCAGCTGGTCGCCCGGCCGCCAATCACTGTAGCTGACCTTCAGATCGTGACCCAACAGCCCCCTCAAGATCGGGTAGAACTCCATCCAGATGGAAACAGCGTTTTGGGGTCCACCCCCGATATTGTAAACTTGACCGCGGGTCGTGTCTACATTCTCGACGGCTAGTTCGAAGGCTCCAACCAAGTCATCCACAAAAAGAATATCACGGACCTGCTTCCCATTGCCATAGATGGTGATGGGTCGCCCCGCAACCGCGGCAATGATGAAGTGGGCCACCCAGCCCTGATCTTCGGTGCCGAACTGGCGTGGACCATAGATACAGCTCATGCGAAACACAATGGTGGGTAAGTCATACACGCGAGCATAGTCCCGCACGTACTGGTCGGCTGCTCCCTTGGAACAGGCATACGGGGAGTGAAAGTCCAGTGGCTGGCTTTCTGAGATGCCGTGCGGCTGGTCACGGTAGGCATAGGAGGTAGCCCTCTCTATCACTGGTACTCCCTCTGCGCTGCCGTAGACTTTGTTGGTAGAAGTGAAGACTACAATTGGTTTCTGCGCCTGGCGCCGAGCAGCCTCCAGCACGTTGAGCGTGCCCAGTGCGTTGACCTCAAAGTCATAGCGAGGTTCCTTGACGGACGTCGTCACCGCTACCTGAGAAGCCAAGTGGTGGACCACATCCTTTCCAACCACCGCTTGTTGTACGGCGTCAACATCACGCACGTCGCCGGCCATGAACTCGAAGCGTGTCCCGAAGTCTCCCTTGAGCCAATCGAGGTTCTTTCTCGTTCCGAGACGCGAAAGATTGTCAAAAATCGTGACTTCTTCGCCTGCTGCAAGGAAACGATGCGCCAGATTGCTACCTATGAACCCCGCGCCGCCGGTGACAAGGATTCTCATGCTTGGCTGTCCTTTCTTCAGAGTCAGATAGAACTGGAAGCTCCTTCTGAGTTTGTCGGCATCTCAGTCGCTCCGCTCCAGCCCCCAGAATCGCCAGAGCATGCTACGCGCAAGAAAACGAGCAATGCTGACAGCTTTCTGGACCAATGAATCCTTCGGCATGAGCTTGTCTGGTGCGTGCCATGGCGAACGGCCCCAGGCTCGCAATGGGGCTGTAGTGACCCCAAAAGCTAGATGTCCTCGAGCATAGTCTCTGGCACGCTCTGCGAATTCTCGCCGCAGGTCAGCACTCTGGCTCATCGCTACGAGACAATCTCTGAAAGCGCTAGCATCTCCAATAGGAAAGGCCATGCCCAGACGGTGCTCCTCAATTGTGCCGCTCAACTCACATCCAAGGGTAGTTATGACCGGCAGGCCATGGCAGATCATCTCCACGATGCGAGTGCGTGTGCCCAGTTCTGTCTCGTAGCAGTTCAGGTCCACGTTGATGCCAACATCGCTCAGGTGATAGTAGTCCGGCACTTGGGAAGCTGGAACCCATCCCATCATGCGAAACCGCTCACGGTAGGCCGACTGCTCGATCATGTTGAGAAAGCGATCGTAGGTCTTGTTGTTTGGGACATTCGCAGCATCGCCAATGGAAAGGAAATGCAAGTTGGGCCTTTCCTTCATGGCCCACTCCAAGCCATGGAATAGAGTCTCTACATCTGCCCAGACGTTGTATCCACCACACCACAAGACAACGTAGGCGTTGCTGTCTGTTGGTAACCCAACGCGCTGCCGAAGTCCTTTCCTGTCCGCAAGTGAAGCCTGGGGACCCTCGTGCACGCAAACGCCAGGTACAATTGAATGTACAAACTCGTAACGTACTGTGTATGCGTTCAGCCTTCCGACTCTAGCCAATTGTCCGATGGTAGAGAAGCGCTGGGGTTGGCCACACGTGGAGAACACATCTGCCATACGAAGTATGTGGCCCATCTCCCGAACTTGTCTGTACCATCCGCGAGAGGATTCGCCCCATGAGAGCAGGCAGAGTTGCTCCTCCACCAGCCTGTCCCCATACAAGTCAACCCAAATAGGGGCGTCCGTGTCAAGACGGGTCGCTCGCACTGCATTCCCATACATCACAGCCAGGATCCCTTGCGGGTGAAAAGCATCGTGCCAACGGCTGAGTTGACGCACCCAGCCAGGCCGCCCATAGCGCAACCGCCGGTAAAGCAGTTTTTCGCCGAGAGGGTGTTCCCCGCGCTCTGAATTGTGGTCTCCGGGAACACAAAGCAGGAGTTCATGTCCGTCGTCCAACAACGGCTGAACAAGCTGCCAGGTGCGATAGCTGCGGGCGGCTACTGCCCCCTGCGCGAGTAGGGGCAGTTCATATCCGAGAACCATGATTCGGGTCATCCATCCTCCTGGTTGCCTCCAGTCCTTATCTAGATGCCGACACTGCGTTGCTGGTCCCTTTTCGCGTACACGCTTGTTGCAGAACGAGCACTCGCACTGAGCCCCGCCCTGCACGTTTCCCTGCGGTTCAATTCCCGCTTCAAGCGACAGAACGCGGTCCCCAGTGTCCACGTGCGGCATCTCCGATAGCCTGAAGCAACGCTCTCCTTAGCGGTCGCTTCCCCCGCCACTTGGGGCGTAGAGTCCAGCTAGTCAGTGTCCGAAAGTAGTCGGCAAACAGGGTGTACCACCAGGCACTCAATCCTGCACTGGTGGCTCTCAGGAAAAGCAGGCGGTTGCGTGTCATGTAGTAGTGTACCGACAGGGAATCCGCCCGTGCCTCGGGTGAGATCTTGTGCCAGATGTGGGCCTGCGGCACGTGCACGATCTTGGACCCGGCCCCCGTCGCTCGAACACACCATTCGGTCTCCTCGTAATAGGCAAAGAACCGTTCGTCGAGCAGACCGATTCGCTCCACCACGACGGCTTTCACTAGCAACGCGCAGCCGGTGACGAAGTCCACCTCGCGAGGCGCCTCCCCAAACTGCCCCCTGTCGAGTTCGTCCAGACCCACCATCGACGTCCGTCCTCGACGCCAGTCAATGCTCCCCCCAGCCGACCAAATGACCCGAGGCTGGTCGTAGTAGTAGATAGTAGGTCCGGCAATCCCTATGCTTGGGTCGGCCTCGGCAGCCTCCACAAGCAGCCGCAAGAAGTCGGGGGCCACGACGGTATCGTTGTTGAGCAGCAATGCATAGTCGGCTCCATGGTCAAGCGTCCACCGCAGCCCCACGTTGTTGCCTCCAGCGTAGCCCAGATTCTCCCCTGTTTCCAGGAGCGTCACCCTGGGGAAGCCCTCGCGGATAGCGGCCACTGAACCGTCAGTGGAGCCGTTATCCACGACCAGAATGTCAAACCGAGGATAGTCCAGGCCCGCCAGCGACTGCACGCAGTCCAAGGTGTCCTGGCCACCGTTCCAGTTGAGCACGATGATGGTTACCCGCCGCACCATGTCCCCCGCAAGCCACTACCTGGCTCGGTCGCACACTGCCCCATAGACCTCTAGCAGCTCTTCCATCTCTTGCTGGACAGTCTTGACTGGCTCAATCCCTCTTTGTAGGTTCGCTCTCAGGTCGGGCTCATCAACAAAGCGTTGCAGCACCCGTGCCAGATCCTTGGCATTCCCCGCCTCGAAATGAAGACCATTGACCCCATCGCTCACCAACTCGGTCATGCCGCCGAGGCGCGAGACCACGACTGGAGTTCCACACGCGAAGGCTTCCAGAATCACATTCGGGCTGTTCTCATACCAGAGAGAAGGCACCACCAGCAGATCAAGGTCGGCATGTATCCGTCTGATCTGGCCATGATCGAACCGGCCAGCGAGAAGGATTTCCTTGCGATCCCCAATAATCTTGCGCAATCGCTGTGTAAACCTGGGGAACTGCTCTGCATCGCCGTAGAGCACCAGTTGGGCTCTCTGTTGCTCCTCGTTCGTGCGCAGACGACAGAAGGCATCCACCAAAATGTCCACGCCCTTGTGGCTGGCTATCTGACCAATATAGCCGACACGCAGGCAGGTATCGGTCGCTTTCGGTTGCGCGGCAACCCAACGATCCACATCCAGTCCCTGGCGCATGAGGACAAACCGCCGCGGCGAAACGCCTTCTGATTCGAACAATCTCTTCAGAAAGCGCGATGGTGAGATCACAGCGTCCGCCCTTTCTAGCAGAGAGAGTAGGTACTTCCTGCGCTCTATGAGCGCGTGCAGGAGCTGGTCGTTGCTCCCCCGCCAATAGTAAACCAAGGCTTTCCCGACCCATCCTCCAGTCAGTTGATCGGGCAAACGGTAGCGTCGCTTCTCCTTGCGCAGGCACAGGGCACAGGCCGGAGGATCAGCGGGTCTCGTGCACAGCGACCTGTCGCTACACATCAGAATGATCCGTGGGCATAGGAACCAGAAATCGGTCAATGTAACCACGACAGGGATGCTCAGGTCGATCGCTGCCTGTGGCGCGCTCCCCGACATCAGGTAGCCGCTTATGAGATGCACTGCATCTGGCCCAAGACGGGCGAGATACTCGCGGAGATGCTGACCGACCCAAGGGTTCTCATATTCCCAACGAGATGGATCGGGGGCAGCCGCCAGGTCAAAGGACAGCCGGCGCACCGGAATCCCTTCGTAGACCTCATCTCGCCACGTCAAAGAGCAATTCCCGCGGGCGTCAATACGCTCGACACACACGATGCACACGTCATGAGACCGCGCCTGCAGACCTGTAGCGGTGCGTAAAGCACGCAGTTCGGCCCCACCGGTGTAGTCAGGCGGGAAGTGATGCACGGCGATGACTACTCTCACTTTGCGCGCCCCCAACCTCTTACCCTGCGTCGTGCCACACCGTATAGATAGAGTGCTTCGCCACGAGTGATGGCCCCGAACAAGAGCGCTGCTCCGGCGTAGACAGCAGCGCCGATGGCCAGCATCAGCGACAGGGCGATTCTGTCATCCAGGCTTGCCAGGAAAGGCATGTCGCGCAGCAGCCAGACTACCACTCCCACTAGCGTCGCAGCAGCGGCGACACGCAGCAATGGCTTTGTATCTCGCTCCCATAGCATGGTTGGTCCAATGATCACTGTGAACAGAACGATTTGGATCAGCCCGGTGACTACCGCTGCAACGGCCCCGCCGACTATCCCAAACCTGGGAATGAGAGCGACACTCAGCGCGATATTGAGCAGCACACGGGCAACGACAAACTTCACCGCCTTCTTCTCACGATGCATCACGGCGACGGTGCGACCCAGGATCTCCGCCAGGAACATGGAAGGCAGGGCCCAGACCAGTATTCGCATCGCTGGAATGGCCGGCGCGAATTCCTGGCCATAAAGAAGAATGATGATCCGCTTGGCCAGCAGCGTCCCTCCCACAGCCATGGGCAACGAAAGCAACAGCAGGTACCGCAACGCCCGTCGCACGGTGTCGCGGATTGAACGACGCCCCGAGTCGTATTCCCGAATCAGGGTCGGGTACATCGAGACTGCCAGACTTTGCGCTAGCAACAGCATCATGAGGATCAGGTGGTACGGCACGTTGTACCAACCCACGGCCGCATCGGTAAGCACAGCCGACATGAAGACGGTATTGAACTGGCGAGTCAAAACATTGAGTACCATGAAGATGCCGAACGGAGAACTCGCTCGCAGTAAAGGCCACCAGCGTCTGGGATCGGGGAACTCAAAACGCAATCTCCATATCTGTCTGACGACGTAACCGGACGCCAGTCCCATCGCCAGTGTTCCACCCAGTGATGCCAGCAACAGGCCAACGTATCCTGCACCTACGAGGAGGAGTATCGTCCCTAGAACCATGAATACAACCTGATGCGAGAGTTTGAAAAGAGAAGAGAAATCAAGCCGCTCGCGTGCGACCATGACGCTATCGAGCGGCCCTTGAAAAGCGTACACTAGCAGCCCGCAACTGGCAACAAAAACACCCAGCATCATGTCGGGCGTCTTGTCAAGCAACCTGGCCGACAAGATGATACCTGCGATCACCGGCAGCGAGAGAAGCCCCCGCAGCGCCATGACATTGGGCACCATCCACCTGATTCTTTCCTTCTGGCGCGCCATCTCGCGCACGGAGAAGGGCGACATGCCCAGGTCCGTCAACCCACCGAAGATGGCTACGTACGCCAGGACTGCAGAATAGCGCCCGAAATGGACATCGCCCAACCGGCGCACCACATAAACGTTGAAAACGAAGGCGAGGATCTTGATCAAGACCTGTCCACTCAGCATAAAGGCCGTATTACGCGCTATGACCTGAAAAACCGACTTCCCAGGCGGCAGCTCAGCCCTTGCTATTGCAGTTGTGGATGTAGGTGGAAGCGAAATCATCGCAAAGCCTTCCTCGCTCGCTTGGGACACCGCTGTCAGCACCTCTCAAGCAGTTTGCCGTGAAGTTCGTAGCCGCAACCGCATCTTGACATTTGACCAGCTTCCGTCATCCTTTCTCAACCCCAGCTCTCTTTGTTCTGACGTACCACGGCCCAGCAATCGAGCAACATGACAGACCAAGCTCAAGGACTACCTCGGCATGAAAACACGCTTGAAAACACGCTTACCCGGGCGAATGAATCTTCGGTTGCCGAACTTCACGAGCCTTAGCTGCATGGCGTTGGCCTGAATCTTCTGGATGGCCGCTACGGCATCATCGATCCCTTGAGGACCAGCTAGGAAGACACGCTGATCCAGCCAAACGGCCTCCCGTTCGCAGGCGCGCTCTGCTTCGGGGAAGTGCATCTTGGCGAAATCAAACCTTTCGGGGAAGGCGCTGGGCACAGGCAGCCTTGAAAGGCCAGGCTGGAACAGCGGATAACGGTGCATGGGTGGGTAGCCGACCCAGCAGGGGATCCCTTCGGCCTTTAGCGCAGCGCACACCAGCTCATGCTTGGCGCCAAAGAGCTTGGGCTGGATGGCCAAGATATAGTAAAAGAAGGAACGGGAGGTGTGTCGCGGGTCGCATCTCAGCAACCGGACGCCGGGGATCTCAGCAAGACCCTCTTCCAGATAGGCCACCATCTCCTCTCGCTGTTTAGCTTGTTCGGGGAAGCGTTGGATGCCCACGTTGCCCAGGGCGGCCTGCAACTCGGTCATGCGGTAACTATAGCCCATGGTAAACATCTGCCCGGCCTCGTCGTACGCGCGGCCGCCGTTAATGATGCTGGCCGCCCGCGCCGCCAGTTCGGGCGTAGGGCACAGTAGCACTCCCCCTTCGCCGGTAGTCAAGATCTTGGCGGACTGCAGGCTGAAGGAGCCGAAGTGCCCGATGGTCCCGGCCCCCCGGCTGCGCCATTTTGCGCCGTGTGCGTGTGCGGCGTCCTCGATCACAACGAGATTATGCCGCTCGGCAATTCCCATAATGGCGTCCATGTCGGCCATCTGTGCGCCGAGGTGGACCGGGATGACGGCCTTAGTCTTGGGCGTTATGGCCGCTTCGACTTCCTTTGGATTAATGCAGTAGGTCTCCGGGTCGATGTCCACGATCACCGGTATGGCCCCGGCGACCATGGGCGCGGATGCGGTGGTCTGGTAGGTGTAGGCCGGCACGATCACTTCGTCACCCCAGCCGATATTGGCGGCGCGCAAGGCGACCTCCATGGTGACGCTGCCGTTGGCCATGGGCACCGCATGGCCACCGCCTTGCAACTCGGCAAAACGCCGGGCGAATTCAGCGGTTTGTGGTCCCGGATACGGGAAGCCGCCCCAGCGGCCAGATTTCAAGACAGTTGTAACGGCGGCGATGTCACGCTCGTCGCAGACAGGCCATGTGGGATAGGGTTCGGTGCGAACGCGAGTGCCGCCGCGAAATGCCAGTCTGGACATAGGAAAGCCTCCTTTTTCATTTCAACTTCTTGCCGGCCTTTTCTCAGAACACCCGCGCTTCACGATCAATACTCCTCCCAGTCCGTAGCGTTGGGCTGTACCAAGTCTTTCCGCAATGAAGCCAGAGTCTTGCGAGTCCTGCGGATTGCTCAGAAAAAGGATGTAATGTCTGCCGTCAACCTTGGTCAGGAATTGCCGATCGTTCAAATGCCGGCGTAGGTCGGCCGGCAGACTGGTGCTGAGGAAGATCCAGTTCTCATGTAGGCGATAATCGCTGCGGATTTGCATTCCCCAACTTAGCTTGAAGCGAAGCAGACCGTCCTGCATGCTAGCAAGTGCCCAGCCAAAGTCGTAGTATCGACAGCCCATCTGCTGCGCCAGACTAATGCCAAACCACACTCTCGCAACCTGGACGCCGCTGCGAATCAGGCCATAATCGGCGTTGAGGACCCCTCCCCAGACAGAATAGAACGTGCTCCTCGTTTGCCGGCATATCACCCCACTGACCGGCTCGCCATCGCGCTCAACCACGATAAGCCCGCCTCGCTGGAACTCTGCCAACAGGTCGTCATAGGGAGCACTGAAAGCCCGGTCGCCCTGGAACCGGGATTCGACAAACGGCACAAACATGGAATGGTAGAATACCTCAAAATCGGCTGGATCGTAGCTGTAGCGACAAATGAGGTCGCTCTTCATCACTTTGCGTAGCCTTTTGCGCATGCTTCTTCTCATACTGCCAATGATCGCCTCCCTCGAACGGCCCACATCTAGCACCAGTCGCACCCAGGGTGCCATCACAAAAGAGTAGGTCGCTGTGGAGCGCCAAGGCTGGCGACGGTTCAACTCGCAGACGACAAGCTCAGCGGTGCCAGCCCACCGGGTGGCTTTGGCTGGCAAATCCCAGATACTGACCCTACCCGACAAAGACAGCGATTGTGCCTGGGGACACAAGATGTTCTGAAGTCGAGCCATATGGTAGTTGCTGCCGGCATACACAACAGACCACCTGCAGCCCTGCCAGCGCCAGGCGTCAACGCGAGGGCTGTGTTGAACCAGCCAACACACATCAGCCACCTGACTCAAAACACATCGATAGGCATTGCGCCACAAGGTGGGGGGCATCCCTTCTAAGGCCCGCAACCGTTCATCGACCTCGTTTATCACGCGATCTAGACGGCGATTCAACTGCGCTTTCAGTTGGTGATAGATCGTGTTTGTGCTCATGCCCCATCTTTGAGACCAGCGCAAGTAGCTCTCTGAGGCCGCATAGACTGAAGGCGCACCGACTAGCAAGAACTAACAAGCAGCACAAAGAGGTTCCCCTATGTCCAGTGCTCGGAAACCGGCCGATAATAACTCGCACAGCAAGGCTCTCATCAGTCCGACGCGCGGTTTCATCGGCATCGCATTACCATTTCAAGGTCGACATCTTCACAAGATCAGCAACCCTTCAAGCCCGGCCTGTCGGGCAGCCTTCTCCATCCGGGCCAGGTCCCGGCCGCCAGGGCAGGCGACTTCACCTTCAAAAACGACGCAACGATAGCCATCGTAGCTTTCTGCGATAAAGCCGGCTTCGTTCAGAAACCGCCTCAGAGGAGTGGGCGGGTCTTGGGCGATGAACAGCCAGTGAGTGTGATTCAAAAGATACGGCCTTACTTGCATCCCCCAGCGCTGCTTGGCCCAGAATACACCATCGTGGAATCGCGGCCGGGTCATGCCAAAGTCCACGTGTCGCAAACCGTTTTGTCGAGCCCATTCAATAGTATACCAGTACAGAGCAATAGTCACTCCTTTCTTGATCAAGTCAAAGTGTTTATGATGAACACCTACGCTGCCAAGGACAAACGTATCCCCGACCGTATGTCCTAATGCCGCCGCCACAGGCTCACCCTCGTACTTGACCACTATCAGACCACCACGCCGGAACATAGCCTGCTTGGCTTCAAACGGCTCGATAATAGCCCGTTCCTGATGCCGGCTCAGAATATGGGGCACGTACATCTCGTGGTAGAATAGGTTCAAATCGGCAGGCGCACGGCTAAGCGCATACGTGAAGCCTTGCTCTTGTGCTCTCCTCAGATCCTGCCTCCTTGTTCCAGCTATGCGCGCCATGATTTCATTGATGGGGCAACTGACGTCCAATTCCATCCGAACCCAAGGAGGTGAGCGGAATAGGAGCTTTGTCCCCCGAGGTTGCCACCGGATGAGGCGGTTGACTTCGCAGACCAGCATATCAGCCTCTTCAAGAAGTTGCAGCATCATTCCAGGGACCTGCCAGATGAAGACTCGATCCACCTGACTCACGCGAGGGCGGTCTGAAAAAAGCACGTGATGGAGTTCCTTCTCGGAATGTGTGTAATCCTCACCGATGTATGTGACCGACCACTCGGCGCCTTCCAGGCGCTTCACATTGACACGGCCAAGCGTCATCAGAAGCCAGCCAAAGTCTTTTGGTGGGACCAAGGCCCAGTTCAACAGGCGATGCACAGGAGCGTGACCCTCACTGGTAATGCGTAAGACGTTCTGAAGAGGCTGAATCCACAGTTCCAGTAGGACGCGTCGGAGCACTTTCACGACAGCTCTGGCAACGTCAATCATGGAGTCTCCTCAGCATCATCTCATAGGTCATGATGGGCGCGATCTTGCCGATGGTATGTGGTTCCTGACCAGATTGGTGGCGCGCCCAAATCGAACGCAGGAACGTGGGGTCGAAAATACCCCGATCGAGCGTACGCCGGCCGAACAGGATGCTCTCGCCCCACTTCTTGAGGTCGGCCCGCAGGTGGTTCTCGTAATCGACATAGAGCGTACTGCGTTCGCGAAAAACAGGCCATAGATGTCGGTTGAACCTGCGGGTGAGATCCCTTGCCAGAGAATGCGCCCCCCGGATCAAAGATCGTGTTGTAGGCAAGAGCTCGTCATGGTCGTACGGGATGAGGACCAGATGCGGTATCTGTTGTTGGAGAACGGCTCGATAGAGAAGTTTGGCAGACCGATACAAAACCGGCAAAGAGTGCAAGAAACAGAACAGATGATAGTCGAAGAATGGGAAACGGACTTCCACGTGAGAGCGAGCAAAAGTGACCATGTTGAAGGTGAATCGACGACAGTGATTGTTGATGTAGAAATACGCGCTTCGCACGTCGGGTCGGTAGTTGCAGTATGTCTTCAAATCATCGCACAGAGACTCGAGAGCCCTGCCCTCAATTCTCTTGAAAAACGAATCGGTGTATAACAAACGCTCTTCCGCCTCATTGATGGACGGCCACGTGTAGTCATGAGTCAGCAGGTCGAACAAGCGTGTCACAAGCGCTATGTTGTCAACCGCCTCGGTCAAGAGCGGGTCGAGCGTATCCGCGTCCCCCATGAGAGTGCCCCCATCCCAACCGGTAAGGTTCACGTCCATCAGTTCCCGAGCCTGCGGGAGCATGCTGATGCCGTGGGCGTGGATCCAGCTATGGAAGCCCTCTGTCAAGTCGAGATGAAACCCTGCGTATTCCCTGACCCAGGCCGCGTCGGAAAGATCGAACCAGTGATGATCGCTGCCCACGGCCCGGGCAATCCTGCGCGCATAGTGGACGTCCCTGCAGTTAGCCTCACCGTAGGTCACGGACGCAACCGGACGACGCTCAATCATGCCCAGAATCGTCCGCGAATCCAGCCCACCGCTCAAAAAGACTCCCCGACGGTAGGAATCGCTTGACAGCCGTTGGACTGCACGCCGCAACAACCTACCAGTTTCCTCCACGGCTTCCTCGAAGGTGACCTCCGGGCGATAGGGAATGTCGCCAAAGGTCCAATAGGCTTTGACGCTGCATTCAGCCGTGGACAGGTCGAACGTCAGCACTGAAGCGGGAGGCAGCAACCGCAAATCCTCGAAGAACGTGCGCTCCCCAAGCAAGTGCTGAAGACGCATGTATTGTGCCAGTGCTGTCAGGTCCAACTCGCGTGGGAAGGTCTCATCGCATAGACACCCTTTCATTTCCGGGGCAAAGACCAGACGTCCATCGCGGCAGGTGTAGTAGAGCGGATACAAACCGAAGCGATCGTTGGCGCTTAGGAGCTGGTTGCGCCGCTTGTCCCAGATGGCCATGATAAACGCACCGTTCAGGCGACTGACAAAGCCTTCCCCTATCTCCTCGTAGAGATCGAGCGCAACCTGTTCGTCGGACTTGCCACTGCTGTCTGGCGTCTTTGGGTTGTAGAGTTCTCCGGCCATCACCAGGGCTACGGTGTGGTCTTCGTTCCAAACGGGTTGAGAGGCCTTGTTGAATATGCCGATCCCGATCCTGCCCAGACCAAGGCCGTGCCGTGCGTCGGTGTGGGTTTCCACGACGTACCAATCACGATGGGCCATGGCCTCGCCCATTGCTTTCATCAAGCGCTCCAAGTCGGACCGGCTGCGAGAGTCAGCAGCACCGAAAACGCCACTCATGGTCAAATCTCCTATCACACAAAGGGCTTCCCTGTGCACTTTGGTTCACAGGTCGGTCCCTCAATTCAACGTACTGAATGCGCAACTCGGAGGCCCAAAGCCCAAGCGCTACCCCTTGCGTCCATGGTAGCCACCACGATAAGCATTCCCGACCTGAGATGGCCGGTTGATCACAATTCCCAGAATCTCGCTCTTCCCCTCTACCGCAAGCCTGCACTTGGCGCGCCGGGCAGCCCGCCGGCTGGATGTCAGCGGATCCACGACCAGGATTGCGGCATCGGCGACCGTTGAAGCCGCCGGACTATGCACCAGAATCACATCGTACTCGCGCTTCAGCTTCTCCAGCACCCTGGAAAACCGAGATGAGATCAACAGCGACGTTGGATTCGAGGGCTGCTTGCCAACCCGAAGAAGCCTCAAGTTAGGTATGGACGTCTGTTGAACGAACGCCTCTGGTTCGGAGCTGATATCACCCAGGAATTCGATCAGACCCGGGCCTCTTGGAGCCACGAGAAGCCCATAGAGCTGCCGTTTCCGGAGGTCAGCATCGATCAGGATCGTTCGGCAGCCCAATAATGAAGGTTGCAGGCAGTCACAGTCTTTATGTTCTCAATGCTCCCCATCGCTCGATCAGGTCCAAGGCCCAGACTGGCATCGGCTCTCGATCCAAGTTCGTTTTCCTTTGCAGGGCAGCCAAGTAGAGCTCACTGTGCGCTAATGTGGCGAAGCGATTGCGCAGGATAGCAGCTCCTTGGGCCTGGCACTGGTCGCTTTTGCCGTCTGTGAACGTGGCAGCCAATCCAGCCAGGATTCGGACGCTCCGCCGCGCAAGTTTGCCCCAGACGTTACGGCGCCCCGAGAGCGCGCGTATCCAGGCGGCTCGCAGGTCGGCCTCCTCCAGCAGGAGAGATGACATAGCGATCAGCTCTTCTGTCAGGCCCTGCTGCAGCCAGCGATCGGCATAGGCAGTCCAGACCATCTCCACTTTTGAGGGATCCACAAGTACGCTCGACGCCCGGGCCAGATCGGTCAGAAACGCTGTCCGTTCGTCGCCCTTCAGCAAAGCCAGCCCGCTAGCCTGGATGCGGTATGGGACTATCTCAGCTGAAGTCAGTTCTGCCCCGCCAAAATTGGCTCTAAGAACGTAGCCCAGACGCGCAAAAGGGGAGTAGTCAGGCATCCACAGGGCAAGATTGCCCAGGCTGTAGACAATCAAGCGTCCCTGGTAGATCTCTATACCTTGAGGCACGTGAGGGTGATGACCTACGACCAAATCGGCACCTGCCTCCACAAGTGCTCGATAGAGACGAAATACATAAGGTGGAGGTACGGGTACGAACTCACGGCCAGCGTGCAGGATGGCGACGACAACATCTGCCTTGCACCGCAAACCGGCAATCTGCCGTACCAGACCGGGCTGGTTGAGACCGACAACACCTGGCCCATCGTTTACCGAGCGCCCCTCTTCGCCCTCGGCGGCATTAACGACAACCACGTGCACACCTTCGATTTCAGTCACAAACGGTCGCCGAGCCTCTTGACCGTTGAGGCCGGCTCCCAGGGAAGCGATATCCCTTTCTGCCAGGAGTTGGCGGGTCCGGACAAACCCCTCGGCGCCAAAGTCCATCGAATGGTTGTTGGCCAAGCAGGCCAAACCGAAGGGCACTGTGACCAGTCCTTTGACAGCGCAAGCGGGCAGACGAAAACTCGGTCCGTCTTTGGTCACTGGCCTTCCTGCATCGCCCAGAACACATTCCAGGTTGACGATGGCGAAGTCGGCATCGCGCAAGACCTCCCCAACGCCACCATAGAAACGCCTGGGATCAGCCATCATAGCTTGAAAGTGCTCATTCAAATCGATGAATCGAGCGTGCTCGTCGAATGGCGCCCAATCACCGGCGATCACCAAAGACCACGATGGACCAGTACTAGTGTCCGATGTCAGGTCAATTGTGCCAGATTGCCAGTCAATCGGTGTCATCAGACTCCCTCGAAGCCATCTGAATCATGGCCACAGACGATTGGGCCAACAACAGGGCCAACGTGGGTAAGACGTATCTCTCCTCCTCACTAGTCGTAGAAGCGTCGCAACATCATCTCATAGGTCATGATGGGAGCAATCTTGCCGATAGTATGCGGTTCCTTGCCAGACAAGTGTCGCGCCCAGACAGACCGGATGAACTGCGGCCTAAAGATGCCACGGTCTAGCGTCCGCTTGTCAAGAAGAATGCTTTCAGCCCACAAACGCAGCTCCCCACGCAAGTACTCCTCGTAGTCAGCGTACAGTGCCGGACGCTCAGAAAACAAGGGCAAGACGTGCCGGTTGAAGCGTCTCTTGAGTTTGAAGAGCAGCAAATGCCTAGTTCTGATCGACCGATTGTGAGTGGGTGGTAGCTCATCCTTATCTCGGGGTATCCTTGCCAGCGCTGATGCCTCGCGCGAAAGTATGTCGCGCTGCATGTGCCGATCAAGTCTCAGAGCCATCGGTATCGAGCAAACGAAGTCGTAAAGCTGATAGTCATAGGCAGGGTAGCGAATCTCGAAATGCGATCTCATGAAAGTCAAGGCAGTTGCCGTCATGCGCAAGTTATGATTGACCTGATCGAAGAACTCTGCGCGCCTGGGAGGACTATGTTGGCCAAAGCGCGCTACTTCCTGTCTAAAGGATTCGAAGGCCAGACCCTTGACGCGCGGCCAGAAGCGCTCCTCGTAGAGCAGCCGCTCTTCCGCTTCCTGAATGCCGGGCCACGTGTACTCCTGGTTGTACAAGTGGAACAGAAGACCGACGAAGGCCATCTCGTCTACTGCATCTACTATCAATGGATGGCCCCAGTGTCCCCCCACGACATAGTCAACTCCCCACCCAGTCAGGTTGACATCCATCAGTGCTCGTGCTTTATGTAGCGTGCTGATGCCATGAGCATGAATCCAAGGATGGAGGCCTTCGGTGAGATCCATATGGAAGTTGGCATGCTCTCTAACCCAGCTTCCGTCCTTGAACTCGAACCAGTGGTGATCGCTTCCCGCGCATCTGGCGATCCTGTCGGCGTAGACCACGTCCCGGCAGTTTCGTTGGCCGTACGTAATCGAGACGACCGGCAAGTGCTCAGAGTCAACAATCCCCAGGATGAGGCGTGAGTCAAGCCCACCAGATAAGTATACACCGTGCCGTAATGAGTCGGAGGCAAGGCGATTCACTGTCTGTCTCAGCAGGCGTCCGGCTTCTTCTACGACTTCTTCATAGATCGCATTCTGTGGAAGCTCGGGGACCTCCGAGAAGTCCCAGTAAAGCGTAGTATCAACTCGATCCACCTCCGGTTGGTAGATCAACACCGAGGCATTCGAAAGCAAACTCAATCCTTCGAAGAAGGTCCTCTGTCCCAACAACTGCTGAAAGCGCATATACTGTGCCAACGCGGTTGCGTCAAGTTTCCTGTGGTAATGTGAGTCGCACAGGACGCCCTTCATCTCAGGCGCGAAGACCAGCCGGCCGTCGTAGTGGGCCCAATAAAGCGGATACAGCCCAAAACGATCATTGGCGATCAGGAGCTGGCTGCGCAGCTT